>Ga0307508_10004330_pt1 | contig 13887 bp, 10 predicted proteins | sample 9_EM_MG_FD_203089 | JGI IMG/M metagenome (GOLD analysis project Ga0307508, IMG submission 203089) | Populus trichocarpa ectomycorrhiza microbial communities from riparian zone in the Pacific Northwest, United States - 9_EM | ecosystem: Host-associated > Plants > Roots > Unclassified | place... | reverse complement strand
CGGCGCGCCGGTGACGGACTGCTGCACGTAGGCGACCGGGTCGGGGTGCTCCCTCGTGCGGAAGCGCCAGGTCGTCGCCGTCACGTCGCGCATGCGGTCCAGCCGGAAGGTGCGCCAGTCGTCGCGGTCGGTGTCCCAGGCCATCAGGTACCAGCGGCGGCCGGTGGTGACCATGCGTACCGGCTCGACCGTGCGCTCACGCTCGGTGCCGCCGCGGGCGGCGTACCCGAAGCGCACCCGTACGGCGTCGCGGCAGGCCCGCGCGAGGGTCACCAGCAGCTCGGCGTCGATCTCGACGCCGGGGCCGACCAGGGTCTCGGTGGCGCCGTGCACCGCCCGCACCTCGGCCCGCAGCCGGGGCGGCATCACCTGGTCGAGCTTGGCGAGCGCCCGCAGCGCCGCCTCGCCCGCCCCGGCGACCGTGCCGCCGGACGCGAGCCGCAGGGACACCGCGGTCGCGATGGCCTCCTCGTCGTCGAGGAGCAGCGGCGGCAGCCGGGTGCCCGCGCCGAGCTGGTAGCCGCCGCCGACGCCCGCCGTCGCGTGGACGGGATAGCCGAGCGTGCGCAGCCGCTCCACGTCGCGGCGCACCGAGCGGTCGGTGACGCCCAGCTCGGCGGCGAGTTCGGCGGCGGTCCACGACGCCCGGCGCTGGAGCAGCGCGAGCAGCCGCAGCACCCGTTCGGTCGTGCCCTCGACGGTCATGCCGTCATCCTGACACCCATCACGGAACGCAGCTGTCCGCTATCCGCGCCAAGCTGCCCTCATGACCGATCAGACGTGGAACCAGACGCGGAACCAGACATGGAACCCCCTGCTGCGCGACCAGATCGCCTGGCACTGGACCCATCAGCTGCGCGACCGGCTCGCCGGACTCACCGACGACGAGTACTTCTGGGAGCCGGTGCCCGACTGCTGGAGCGTGCGCCCGCGCGGCACCGGCACCGCCCCGGTGCGGGCCGGGTCCGGCGCGATGACGATCGACTTCGCGATGCCGGAGCCCGACCCGCCGCCGTTCCCGACGATCGCCTGGCGCCTCGGGCATGTGATCGTCGGCGTCCTCGCGATGCGCAACGCCGGGCACTTCGGCCGTACGCCCACCGACTACCAGTCGTATTCATACGCCGCGACGGCTGCCGAGGCGCTGGCCCAGCTCGACGCGGAGTACGCCACCTGGCAGGCGGGGGTCGAGTCCCTCGGCGAATCGGCCCTCGCCCGCCCCGCGGGGGCGGCGGAGGGACCGTACGGCGACCTTCCGATGGGGGCGCTCGTGCTGCACATCAACCGCGAGATGATCCACCATCTGTCCGAGGTGTGCCTGCTGCGCGACCTCTACCTGCACACCCACCGGACCCGACGGGAGACGAGCTGACCATGGCCCGCGACATCCAGATCACCATCGACTGCGCCGACCCGGCCGGGCTGGCCGCGTTCTGGGCCGAGGCGCTGGCCTACCGGGTGCAGGACGCGCCCGCGGGGTTCGACTCCTGGGCACAGGCCCTGGAGGCGATGGGCGTGCCGCCCGAGCGGCACAACGACGCCTCGGCGCTGGTCGACCCCGAGGGCGCCGGTCCGCGGCTGTTCTTCCAGCGGGTGCCGGAGGGCAAGCGGGCCAAGAACCGCGTGCACCTCGACGTACGGGCCGCCCCCGGGCTCGCGGGTGACGCGCGGATGGCGGCCCTGGAGGCGGAGGCGGAACGCCTCGCCTCGCACGGCGCCACCCGCCTGGCGCGCCACGAGCCCGCTCCCCCGCTCGGCACCGGGCATCTCGTGATGGCCGACCCCGAGGGCAACGAGTTCTGCCTCGACTGATCGGGGGCTCAGATCAGCTCCAGGACCCGTACGCCGTACGCGTCGAGCCCGGCCTCCGTGACGGGTTCGCCCGTGGCGAGGTCGCGCAGACGGCCGTCCACGGCCGGACGCACCATCAGTGGCTCCGGCGACTGGCTGACCAGCCATACGAACCGCCGCCCGTCCTCGTGGACCAGCACATCGGCGCCGACGTACGGGGTGTCGACCGTCACCGTACGGGCCGCACCGGCGAGGTCGGCGAGGGCCTCGTACAGCCGGTGGGTCTGCTCGGGGTTGACGTGGGCGGTGCGCGCCGCCATGTGCTCCAGCGGGTACGTGGCCAGTACGGTGCGGCCGCGGCCGGTGTCGTGGACCAGGAGCGCGGGCCGTCCATGGGCGTCGGTGGCGACGACCCTGGCCCCCCGGGGGACGACGGGGAGGTAGGCGCGGGAGTCCTCGTTGCCCGCGACGGGGAACCGCAGCGCCTCCCCGGCGGCCAGCGGGCCGAAGTCCTCGGTGAAGGTCATGACGAGGGTGTCGTCCTCGATCGGCTCCGCCACCCCGTACGACAGCTGGAGCTCGACCCCGAACAGCGCGTCCAGACCGTCGAACCAGGGGCCGCGGGTGCCGGGGTGTTCGCCGGAGCAGAAGGAGAGATACACGGTGGCGCCGTCGCGGGCCCGCCGCTCCAGGGCGCGCCGGGTGCGGGCGGTCAGCTGGCGCGTCGAGGGCAGCAGATAGAGCGCGGCGTCATCGCCGAGGCCGTCCGTCTCGCGCAGGAGCCCCACCGGCAGGTCGGCGGCGCGCGCGGCGGCGTAGGCCTGGTGGAGCGAGGTGAAGATGAGCGGCCGGTCGGCGGGGCGGCTGTAGGGGTAGTCGCGCTCCAGGAACGCGGGCACCACCAGCGCCGCGTCCGTATCCGCGCGGCGGCACCGCGGAAGGTCGACGCGCCGCAACACGTCGGCGAAGGAGCGGAGTTCGAGCAGCGGGGACTTCGGCGCGCCGGTGGAGTCGGTGATGCCGAAGTGCATCTCGAAGGGGTGGTGGTCGTACGGGGACTGGTCCCACAGGTCGTCGTAGTCGGTGTTGTTCCAGGCGATCCAGCCGGTGGCCCCGCCGAGGAGGGAGTTGTGCAGCGTCTGGCGGTAGTACACGGCGGCGTTCGCGGCGGACACCGTGTCGGTCGACACCCCGAACTCCTCCAGCACGACGGGCGCGCCGGTCACCGAGGCCAGCTCGCATTCGAACGCGGCACGGTGGTGCTGCCGCACCCGGTCGGTGTCGGAGCGGTAGACGTGCGGGCCGACGAAGTCGACGTACTCGGCGGTGTCGCGCAGCGAGAAGCCGTTGTCCCGGCCGGTCACCTCGATGCCCCACGCGCCGTCCCCGAGCGAGACCGGCTGGGTGCCGCCCGCCGCCCGCACCGCGTTGCACATGGCCTGGGCCCAGGCGGTCACGACGTCACCGGAGGGCGGATCGACCTGGTAGATACGGCCGTAGCCCGGCATCTCATTGGTGATCAGCCAGCCGGTGACCGCCGGATGGCCGGTGAAGCGGCGGGTCATCTGCGAGACGAACCACGCCTGACGGCCGACCATCCACACGTCCTCGTACAGATCACGGCCACCGCGCCACGCCGGGTCCCAGTTCTCCCCGGACATATGGCCGACGATGAAGGTCGGGATGGTCCCCATGCCCGCCTCGGTGTGCGCGTCGAGGAAGTCGCGGTAGCGCTCGCACAGCTCCTCGTCGACCCGGTGCGGTTCGGGGTGGAAGTCGGGCCAGTAGAAGAAGGAGCGGGTCATGTTCAGCCCGTGCCCGCGCAGGACCCCCAGCTCCTCGCGGACCGTCTTGGGGTCGTAGTCGCGCCACATCAGGGGCCCGCCGGTGCGGGACCAGAAGTTGGCGCCGAGCCAGGGCAGGACGGCGGGGTGGTGGGTGAGCTGGGCGCTGTGGCGTCGCATGGGCTCTCTATCTGTCGCGTGTGGCTGTACGAGTCGTACGGGCGTGGGCGCGGACGTGGCGGATCAGCGGGGCGCGGGGCCGGTGGAGTCGCGGGCGACGAGACGGGGCCGCCCATCGAGCCGGGCGTCCCCCGCGTCCTCGCCGCAGCGGCCCAGGAGCAGCCGCGCGGCGGCCGCGCCGACCTGCCGCACCTGCTGGTCGACGGTGGTCAGACGCGGGTGCAGCCACCGGCCGATCGGCAGGTTGTCGTAGCCGACGACGGACAGGTCGGCCGGGACCCGCAGCCCGGTGCGCTGGGCGGCGCCGATGCCGCACACGGCCATGGAGTCGTTGGCGTAGACGATCGCCGTGGGCGGGTCCGCGGCGTCGAGCAGCGCCTCGGTGGCGGCGATGGCCGCCCCTTCGGAGAAGTCCGTGTGCAGGACGGCGAAGGGACGGTGGCCCGCGGCACGCAGGCCCTCCTCGAAGCGGCGGCGGCGCAGCCGGGTGTGCTGGAGTTCGGCCGGTCCCGCCACATAGGCGACGCGCCGGTGGCCCAGCTCCAGCAGATGGCCGACCACCTCGCCCACGCCCGCGCCCTGGTGTCCCAGTCCGACGCCGGGCACGGCCGCGTCCGGGTCGGGCGCGCCGAGCATGACCGCGGGCAGGCCGAGCCGGGTCAGCAGCGCGGGGCGGGGATCGTCGGTGCGCGCGTCGGTGAGAACGGCGCCGTCGACGCGGCCCTCCGCCGCCAGGCGTTCGTACAGCGCGCTCTCCTCGTGGACATCGGTGACCAGGTGGAGAAGGAGCCCGTATCCGCGCGGCGCCAACTCGCCCTCGATGCCGGTGATCAGCTCGCTGAAGTGCGGGTCGGCGCCCAGGACGTCGGTGGGGCGCCGTACGACGAGGGCGAGGGTACGGGTGCGGGCGCTGCGCAGCGCGGCGGCCGGGGCGCTCGGCGACCAGCCGAGGTCCACGGCGGCGTCGAGGATGCGGCGCCGGGTGGCCTCGGAGAGCCGTCCCTTGTTGTTGAAGGCCTGGGAGACCGCGGCCGTGGACACCCCCGCGACGGCGGCGACGGCCTTGATCGTCGGCCGGGCACGCCCGCTCCGGATGGGTTGTGTCGGCACCGTGCTCACATCTTCACCGCCCCGCTGATGAGCGCCCGCTGCATGCGCTTCTGCAGCACCGTGTAGACGACCCACACCGGTACGAGGGTGAGGACCGTCCCCGCGGTCAGCACACCGTAATCCGTTCCCGTGATCGCCTTGAGGGTGGGCAGCGCCACCTGGACGGTGCGCTGGGCGGGGTCCGGGCCGATGATGACGAGCGAGTACAGGTACTCGTTCCAGAAGGTCAGGAAGTTCAGCAGCAGCACGGTCGCGATCCCCGGCAGGCACATCGGCATATAGACGTGGCGCAGCACGGCGAAGGTGGAGGCTCCGTCGATACGGGCGGCCTCCTCCATCTCCCCCGGCACGGTCCGCATGAACTGCACCAGGATCACCACCGACAGCGGCATCGCGGTGGCGGGCAGGAACAGCACCATGAAGGTGCGCGTGTGGAACAGACCGGTCGCCGCGGCCAGCAGGAACGTCGGGAAGAGCGCGGCGAAGGTGGGGACGAGGAAGCCGAGCGAGAACACCTTCTCCAGCGCCGAGGCCAGCCGCCCCGTGGACCGGGCCAGCGCGAACGCCGCGGGGATGGCCAGCGCCAGCGTGAGGACCAGCGAAAACCCCGTCACCAGACCCGAGTTGACGACCGCGAGCCCCAGATCGGCGCGGTGGAAGGCGGTGGAGAAGTTGCCCGGGTCCAGGGACGAGGGCGGTGCGAAGGGACTGGCGAAGATCTCCTCGTTGGTCTTGAAGGCGGAGGAGAGGAAGTAGTAGAGCGGGACGACCAGCAGCACCACATAGGTCCACACCAGGACATGAGCGGGCAGCCAGGACTTGCCGAGCTTCATGGTGAGCGGCTCCGATCAGTGAGTCCGGTCAGTAGTTCTGACGGAACGAGCGGCGGATGAGCAGAAGGCCGACAAGTCCGGTCAGGAAGAGGAACACGCCCACGGTCTGGCTGTAGCCGAGGTCGGCCGCGATGAACGCCTTCTGGTAGACGAGGAAGGAGAGCGTCGTGGACGAGGCGCCGGGCCCACCCTGGGTGAGCAGCAGGACGTGCTGGGCGGAGCCGAAGAGGGTCCACAGGAACTGGAGCATCGTCACCACGCCCACGTAGTCGCGGATCACCGGGAAGTGGACGCGCCACATGGTTCGCCAGTGCCCGGCCCCGTCCAGCTGCGCGGCCTCGCCGACCTCGTCCGGCACGCTGGAGAGCCGGGCGGCGAACAGGACGGCCGTGAAGCCGATGCCGCTCCACAGGTCCAGGGCGATCAGAGCGCCCAGCGCCGTCGACGGCGAGGCGAGCCACGCGTCGGTCAGCGACTCCAGCCCCACCGCCGTGAGCGCCCCGTTGACCAGGCCGTCCGGGGAGAGGGCGGCGTAGAACACCATCGCCTTGGCGGGGGTCGAGATCAGCCCCGGGACGAACAGCAGATAGCGGACGACCCGGTGCCCCGGCGGCCGCTGCGCCACGTAGTAGCCCAGCATGTAGGCGCACCCGATCATCACCGGCAGCGCCACGGCCAGCTGCACGGCCGTGTTGCGCACCGCCTCCCAGAACACCGGGTCGTCGAGGACGGTACGGACGTTGCCGAGCCCGGCGAACGTGACCGGCTGCAGCATCCCCGGCCAGTGCAGGGCGGCGACGACGAAGATGGCGGCCAGCGGGCCGACCATGAAGACCAGATACCAGACCAGGGCGGGCACGGCGAGGATCGTGCCGCCCTCGCGCACCCGGCCTGGTGCGGACGGGGACGGGACCGGGCGCCGGGAGGCGGTCCCGCCCCGGGTGGGCGTCAGCGTCGTCATGGGGTGACTCCCAGGGACTCGGGTGAAGGTCGTCTCATACGGGGCACGTCACGCACCGTGGCCTCACACACCGCGGTACGCGGCTTCGAGGGCGGCGCGCACCTTCGCGGCGCCGGTCCCGCGGGTGAAAGACGTGCTGGTCGCGGTGATGAGCGGCTGGGTCGCGGCGGGCGGGACGTACACGTCCGGCAGCAGCGCCTGGCCGACCCGGCCGCCGAGCCGCTGCGCCGCGGCCACCAGCGGGAAGCCGGTGCTCAGCGTGTCGGTCCGCAGGGCCATGTCCCGGCCGCTCTCCCTGATGAACCGCGACACGGTGTCGGGCCGGTACATGAACCGCACGAACTTCTCGACGGCCTCGATCTTCTTCGTGCCGTTCGGGCTGATCCAGAAGCCGATCAGGGTGTACGTACGCAGGATCGTGGGCTTGTCGTGGGCCGCTCCCGGCGCGAGCGGCCAGCCGCCCACCTCGGTCCCGCGCGCCACCTTCTCCGGCACCTCGGCCAGCGCCGACGACATCGCGGATTCGATGGCCGCGGAACCGGTGTTGAACTGGGTGGTCATCGAGTCCGAGGTGAGCCCCTGCGCCTTGTCGACGAAGACCCCGGCGTCGCGCAGCTCCACGAAGTAGTCGATCCCCTGCCGTGCGCCCCGGCTCCCGCCGAAGTCCCCGGTGGCGAAGACGTGCTTGGCCTCGTCCTCGGTCAGGAAGGTCTGGATGATCTGCGCCAGCAGCTTCTGCCCGGTCCAGTCGTTGCCCCCGACGGTCACCGGGCCGATGCCCTTGGCGCGCAGCTTGCGCGCTGCGCCGATGAGCGCGTCGCCGGTCCGGGGTATCCCGTCCACACCGGCCCGCTCCAGCAGCGCGGTGTTGTAGGCGATCGGCCAGTTGGTGGCGAAGTACGGGAAGGCCCGCAGCCGCCCCTTCCCGTCGGTCCAGGACGTCAGCGCCACCGGCAGGACGCGCTCCCGCAGCCCCCAGTCGTCCAGATAACCCTTGACGTCGACCGTGGCGCCCACATCCGTCCAGGCCAGGGTCTTGTCGTACAGGTTGACCATGACCACGTCCGGCTCTTTGCGGGCCAGCCGCGAGGTCTCGTAGACCTGGGCGAGATCGTCACCGTTGACGAGGTTCTTGACCTTGAGACCGGGGTTCTCCGCCCGGAAGCGCCGCAGGGCGGCCAGATAGGTCGGGGAGCCGGGCGCGGTGGTGCCCAGCTGGCTGTGGACCACGAGCGTATGGGGATCGGAGTCCTCGGCGGCCAGCGCGGAGCAGCCGGACAGGGCGGGCAGGGCGGTCGCGGCGGCAAGTCCGGACCCGGCGGCGAGAAGGCCGCGCCGACTCAGGGGTGGGCGCACAACGGATGTCTCCAACCAGGGCGGTTAACGGATTGGTTAATCGATATACCGGGGAGGGTGGGAGGACAGTAAGGTCCGGCCCGCCACCGGTCAAGCCCTCGCGGGGACCTTGAGTTCTCGTGGTCGTCGCAACACCCCACTTCCCCATCAAGATCCGGGGCTCGGCGTGGGCGCCGCCGCGCTACTCCAGCGACAAGGGCGAGGTCAGCGCGCTGCACCGCCCCACGCCCCAGCAGAGGGAATGCGACGGCCCCCACCGGAATGGGGGCCGATCGACCGTACCCGCCGGGCCCGCCGGGGGTACCGTTCTGAGTGTCCAGGTCAGAACGGAGTTCAGCATGCCGCGGAGCAATGAGGAGCACACCGGCGCACGGATCGCGGACTATCGGAAACTGCGCCAACTCACCCAGACCGCCCTCGCGCAACGTTCGTTCCTCTCCCGCGGCACCATCGCCAAGGTCGAGCGGGGGCTGGCTCCAGCCACACCGTCCGTCGTAGCCGCCGTCGCGCGAGTCCTCCAGGTCGACATCGCTGTGCTCAACGGTCAGCCGTACATGTCCGAGTTGCAGCAGGACCATCTCGACCACCTGATCTCCCCGCTGTCCGAGGCTCTCGACATGTACGACCTTGGGCCGGACCCCCACATCACCCCCAGGCCCATCGGCCAAGTGGAGAGCGACGTACGTGCGTTGTGTGACGGGGCCTCCGCCACGGAGTACAAGGACATCGGCCGGAAGCTGCCCGGACTGATCGGCGAACTCACCACCACAGTCAGCCTCCTCTCGCCGGGCGAGGACTACCGGCGCGCGGCATCGTCGCTGAGCTGGTGCTACTGGGCCGCCTATGAGTTCGCCTACCGGGTCGGCTACCACGATCTGGCATCCATCGCTTTGGAGCGCATGGGCTGGATGGCGGAGCAGGCACAGGACCCGCTGCTGCTCGCCATCCGACTGAACAAGCGGTCGAGCATGCTGCTCCGCCGAGGGAACAACCAAATGTCGCTACAGGTCATCACGCGCGGCCACCGGCTCATCGACCAGGTCGAGCGGCCCGACTCCGTGGAGGCCCTGGCGGTGGCCGGGAGCCTGCATCTCGCGTCAGCCATCGCGGCTGCTCAGGCGCGCGACGCTGAAGCCGTCGCCGGATTCATGGGACTCGCCCGTGAAACGGCCAAGAAGATCGGCCGGGACGTGCCGGACGTCTACTGGTCGTCGTTTGGTCTGACCAACGTGCAGCACTTCGACGTCGCGACGAACGTGGAGCTGGGTGAGCTGGGCGAGGCAGTGAAGTTGTCCAAGAAGTTGCACTTCCCGGAGACTCATCCGCGGATGCGTATCGGTCGGTACTACATCGAGATGGCCCGTGCCTACGCGCAGATGGGGAAGACGGAGCCTGCCGAGCGGTTCTTGCTCCGGGCGCGTAAGGCCGCTCCGCAGCAGGCCCGGTATCACCCGCTGATGCGGGAGACCATCGGCGTCCTGGTGCGCCGTCAGCGGCGGGCACCTGAGTCCCTGTCCTCATTGGCCGCGTGGGTCGGCATGTAGCAGTCGCCAGGGGCGCCATTGTTCCGTATCCGGGAACACTGACGGCCTCATAGGTCGGCACGATGTGACGGTCAGCACACCGTCCGTACATGGAGCCAACCATGACGCCCCAAGCCCGAGCCGACCAATGGGCGCCGCCAGCAGGTACCGAAGTTGAGATGATCGAAGTCGGGTCGTACTGGGACATCGTCCGAGCCCCCGCCGATGCGTCCTCGAACTGCTCGGCGACAGGTCCGGCGCGGTTATCGCGGACTACGGCCTCATGTACTGGCCCCGGAGCCGGACCCTGAGCCGGAAGACTGACGATCACGAGCCCTGTCCGTCTCGCCCCCGTGGCGCGCGGGCGGGGCTCCGGTCGACGACCATCGCGGCGTATCACTCCGAGGGAAGCGCGCCCCGGCCGGGCTCCGGCTCGCCTGCTTTTTGCCGCTCGAGGCGATGTACGAAAGGCGTTCCGCTGCTGGCCACAGCGTCGCAGCGAAAATCCGGCAGGTGGCGGCGGACGAGTCGGCCTGTACGCCGGGTTCTGTCTCCCGTGGGCCTTGCGGCCCGCGGGGAGGCGGCCATCCATCTAGGGCCGGCGTTGCCACCGGCCTCGTGCGGTCTACCCGCGGACTCGGGCGGGCAGCCCTCGATCATCCGCGCAGAGCCGCCTTGCGGTGGCTCCTCTTGACCTTGCTCCGGGTGGGGTTTACCTAGCTGCCCAGGTCACCCTGGGCACTGGTGGTCTCTTACACCACCGTTTCACCCTTACCGGGCGCCTTGCGGCCCCGGCGGTCTGTTTTCTGTGGCACTGTCCCGCGGGTCACCCCGGGTGGCCGTTAGCCACCACCCTGCCGTGTGGAGCCCGGACGTTCCTCGGCGGGACCCCGAAGGACCCCGACGCGACCGCCCGGCCGGCTCGTCCGCCGTAGTGACCATGGTACCGGTCCGGGTGGGGCGGCTCAGACGAAGTCCGTCGTCTCCAGCGAGAAGGAGAAGGGAGCAGGCAGGTCGAGCTGCTCACGGAAAGGATCTTCCTCACTCGATCGTGGCATCGGCCCGTCGCGGCAACGGCTCTCTCGACACGGCGCGCCCCGGCCCGGGACACTGCTTCGACGGTCGGCCCCTCCTTCCACCGCGAGGAACACCATGAGCGACGCCCCCGTGAACAGCGACTGGTGGCGGCAGGCCGTCATCTATCAGGTCTATCCCCGCAGCTTCGCCGACTCCGACGGCGACGGCATCGGCGATCTGCCCGGGGTCATCAGTCGGCTGCCGCACCTCGCCCGGCTCGGGGTCGACGCCGTCTGGCTGAGCCCCTTCTATCCGTCCGCGCTCGCCGACGGCGGCTACGACGTGGCGGACTACCGCGACATCGATCCGCGGCTCGGCACCCTCGACGACTTCGACCGGCTGGTCGCGGAGGCGGACCGGCTCGGGCTCAAGGTGATGGTGGACATCGTCCCCAACCACACCTCGAACGACCACGCGTGGTTCCGGGAGGCGCTGCGCGCGGGCCCCGGCGATCCGGCCCGCGAGCGGTACGTCTTCCGGGAGGGGCGAGGGCCGGGCGGGGAGCAGCCGCCGACCGACTGGGTCTCGTGCTTCGGCGGGCCCGCGTGGACCCGGCTGCCCGACGGGCAGTGGTATCTGCATCTCTTCGCCCCCGAGCAGCCCGATCTCAACTGGGACCACCCGGAGGTGCGCGCCGACTTCCTCACCACGCTGCGCTTCTGGTCCGACCGGGGCGTGGCCGGTTTCCGGGTGGACGTCGCGCACGGGCTGGCCAAGGACCTGGCCGAGCCGTTGCGCGACATCGGCGACGTGCCCGGCTACGAGCCGGAGGACCTGCCCGAGGACGGCAGCCATCCGCTGTGGGACCGCGACGAGGTGCACGGGATCTTCCGCGAGTGGCGCAGGGTGTTCGACGAGTACGACCCGCCGCGGATCGCGGTCGCCGAGGCGTGGGTGCGTAACTCCCGCCGGGTGTCGTACGCCCGCGCCGACGAGCTGGGCCAGGCGTTCAACTTCGACTTCCTCGACGCCCCGATGACCGCCCCCGCCCTGCACGCCGTCATCGACGGCGCGCTGTCCGCCGCCCGGGAGGCGGGGGCCTCGGCCACCTGGGTGCTGTCCAACCACGATGTGATCCGGCATCGCAGTCGGCTCGCCCTGCCGGACGATCTGACGGGCGCGGGCCGGGACGCCTGGCTGCTGGCGGACGGCCGGGAACCGGAGATCGACCGCGCGCTGGGGCTGCGGCGGGCCCGTGCCGCGACACTGCTGATGCTGGCCCTGCCCGGTTCGTCGTATCTCTACCAGGGCGAGGAACTGGGGCTTCCGGAGGTCGCCGACCTGCCCGTGGACGCGCTCCAGGACCCGACCTGGGAGCGCAGCGGCCACCGGGTCAAGGGCCGGGACGGCTGCCGGGTGCCGCTGCCGTGGACCCGTACCGGTTCGTCGTACGGGTTCGGCGCGGGCGGCGCGTGGCTGCCGCAGCCGGAGTGGTTCGGGGAGCTGTCGGTCGAGGCGCAGGACGGGGAGGCCGGTTCGACGCTGGAGCTGTACCGGGAGGCGCTGCGGCTGCGGCGTGAGCTGCGAGGGGATGAGACCGTCGAGTGGCGGGGCTCGGTCGCGGAGCTGAGCGCCGGGCTGCTGCACTTCCGCCGCTCCGGGGGCTGGCACAGCGTCACCAACCTGTCGTCGGCGGCCGTGCCGTTGCCCGCCGTGGGCGAGGTGGTGCTGAGCAGCGAGCCAGAGGCGGCGGACGGTGCCCAGTTGGCGCCGTACGCCACGGTCTGGCTGCGGGAGGCGGGCGCGTAGGCCGTAGGCTGCGGGGCTGGGGTGGCGCCATCGGCACCGCCCCAGCCCCGTGCCGTACCGCCGCCGAAGCCTTCGAGGAGAACCCGTGCTCGTCCTGCTGCCGCCGTCCGAGGGAAAGGCCACGGGAGGCTCCCGGTCCCCGCTGGACCTGGGATCGCTGTCGCTGCCGGGGCTGGGCGAGGCCCGCGCCCGGGTCCTGGACGAGCTGGTCACGCTGTGCTCGGGCGACGAGGCGAAGGCGGCCGAGGTGCTGGGGCTGAGCGCGGGACTGCGCGGCGAGGTCGCCAAGAACGCGTCGCTCCGGTCGGCCGGGACCCGGCCCGCCGGGGAGATCTACACCGGTGTGCTGTACGACGCGCTCGGCCTCGCCACCCTCCCCGCCCCAGCCCGGCGCCGCGCCGAACGCTCGCTGCTGGTCTTCTCGGGCCTGTGGGGCGCGGTACGGATCGACGACCGCATCCCCTCCTACCGCTGCTCGATGGGCGTCAAGCTGCCGGGCCTCGGCGCGCTCGGCGCCTTCTGGCGCACGCCGATGGCCACCGCGCTCCCGGAGGCCGCCGGGACCGGGCTGGTCCTGGACCTGCGCTCGGCGGCGTACGCGACGGCGTGGAAGCCGAAGGGGGAGGTCGCGGAGCGCACGGCGACGGTACGGGTGCTCCAGTCGAAGATCGTGGACGGCGTGGAGAAGCGGTCCGTGGTGAGCCACTTCAACAAGGCGACGAAGGGCCGGATGGTGCGCGACCTGCTGACGGCCGGTACCGAACCGGCCGGGCCCACGGAGCTGGTGGAGGCGCTGCGAGGGTTCGGGTACGCGGTGGAGGCGAAGGCTCCGGAACGTGCGGGGCGGCCGTGGGCCCTGGATGTGGTGGTGACGGAGCTTTAGCCCTGGGCCGGGCCGGAGCCGCGGAGTCGGGGGCGCGTCCGGGCGAACGCCGCCTGCGCCCCGGCCCCGATCGCCGGAACGCGCCCGCCCCGGCGTTCGCGCTGACGGGCCTCCGCGACGTCACGGGAGCCGGGCCCCGGCACGCCCGCCAAGGGCGCGGGTGGCCGGGATGCCGCAGCGTACGCGTCGGGCCGGACCGGCCCGGCCGCGGGGGCGGGCGGCGCCGCGCAGAGCGCGGCCACCGTCCGCCCGCAGCGCACGTCATTGCGCCCTGCGCAACGCGCGTTGCGAGTGATGCCACCCGCCCGCAGAATGGTCCCGTGACTGACGACAACGCACCCTCCCCCTCCCTGCTCGACCTCGCCCCCGTCATCCCCGTCGTTGTCATCGACGACGCGGCGGACGCGGTTCCGATGGCCCGTGCCCTGGTTGCGGGGGGACTCCCCGCGATCGAGGTCACCTTCCGCACCCCTGCCGCCGCCGACGCCATCCGCGCGATCGCGGCCGAGGTACCGGACGCGGTCGTCGGCGCGGGCACGGTGCTCACCCCCGGCCATGTGGACACCGCCGTCGCGGCCGGGTCCCGCTTCCTGGTCAGCCCGGGGTGGACGGACCGGCTGCTGGGCGCCATGCGCGACTC
>Ga0307508_10004329_pt1 | contig 13890 bp, 11 predicted proteins | sample 9_EM_MG_FD_203089 | JGI IMG/M metagenome (GOLD analysis project Ga0307508, IMG submission 203089) | Populus trichocarpa ectomycorrhiza microbial communities from riparian zone in the Pacific Northwest, United States - 9_EM | ecosystem: Host-associated > Plants > Roots > Unclassified | place... | reverse complement strand
CGAGCCCCACCGGGAGGCGTGACATGAGCACCACCGAGTCACCGTCGGCAACGGCAGACCCGACGAACTCCGCCGACCAGTCCGCCAAGGAGACCCTGGAGGACTACACCCTCCGCTTCGCGCCCCGCAGTTACCGCCGCTGGACCCCCATGGTCGTGGCCACCACGGCCCTCGGCGGCATCGCCTACATGGCCGACTTCTCCATCGGCGCCGGCATCGGACTGGCCCACGGCACCGGCAACGCGCTCGTGGCGATCGCCGTGGCCGCCGTCGTCATCTTCGTCACCGGCTTCCCGCTCGCCTACTACGGCGCCCGCTACAACATCGACCTCGACCTGATCACCCGTGGCTCCGGCTTCGGCTACTACGGCTCGGTCCTCACCAGCGTCATCTTCGCCAGCTTCACCTTCATCTTCTTCGCCCTAGAGGGCTCGATCATGGCCCAGGGCCTCAAGCTCGGCCTCGGACTGCCGCTGTGGCTGGGCTACTTGGTCTCCACGCTGATGGTGATCCCCCTGGTCATCTACGGCATGAAGGCGCTCAGCAAGCTCCAGGTGTGGACGACCCCCGTCTGGCTGCTGCTGATGGTGGGCCCACTGGTCTATCTGATCGCCACCGACCCGGGCACGGTCGACCGCTTCCTCGCCTACGCGGGCACCGACGGCGACGGCGGCGTCAACACCGCCTCCGTTCTGCTCGGCGCGGGCGTGTGTCTCTCGCTCATCGCGCAGATCGGCGAGCAGATCGACTACCTGCGCTTCATGCCGCCCAAGACCGAGGCGAACAAGCGCACTTGGTGGACCGCCGTCGTCATGGCCGGCCCCGGCTGGGTGGTCCTCGGCGCGCTGAAGCAGGCCATCGGCGTCTTCCTCGCCGTCTACATCCTGGCCAAGGTCGGCCCGGACGTCGCGCCCGAGCCCATCCAGCAGTTCAAGGGCGCCTTCGACGCGATGATGCCGTCCTGGCTGGTCCTGCCGCTCGCCGTCGCCCTGGTCGTGATCAGCCAGATCAAGATCAACGTCACGAACGCCTACTCCGGCTCGCTCGCCTGGACCAACTCCTTCACCCGTCTCACCAAGCACTACCCCGGCCGCATGGTCTTCGTCCTGGTCAACCTGGGCTTCGCGCTGGCCCTGATGGAAGCCGACATGTTCAGCTTCCTCAACGACATCCTCGGCTTCTACTCGAACTGCGCCATCGCCTGGGTCGTCACCGTCGCCACCGACATCGGCATCAACAAGTACCTGCTCAAACTCTCCCCGCTCCAGCCCGAGTTCCGCCGCGGCATGCTCTACGCCGTCAACCCTGTGGGCGTCGTCGCCTTCGTCGCCGCGTCCGGCCTGTCCATCGCCATGTACTTCCACGCCCTCGGCGACACCCTCCAGCCGTACTCCCCCGTCGCCGCCGCCGTCATCGCCTTCGTCCTCACCCCGCTGATGGCGATCGTCACGAAGGGCAAGTTCTACCTGCGCCGCACCGACGACGGCATCGACGAGCCGCTCCTCGACGCGGACGGCAACCCGAGCGCGGTCACCTACGACTGCCACGTCTGCCGCCAGGCCTACGAGCGCCCTGACCTCACCGCCTGCGCCACCCACGACGCGGTGGTCTGCTCGCTGTGCCTGAGCACGGACAAGGTCGGCGACCACGTCCTGCCGGCCACCGTCTGACTCAGTCCCGCACCGCACCCGCGAGCGCCCGGAGGGTTCGGGCCTCGCGGGTGAGTACGTTCTCGTCGTTGCCGGGCACGAACTCCAGCAGGACATCGAGATCCCGCAGCCGCCCGAGCGCCGCCCGCCACAGCCCCTCACGGGCGTCGAGCGGGAGCCGGGTCGTACCGGGCCACCACGAGAAGGCGTGTACGGCGGCCACCTGATCGGTCAACCGGCCGAGACCGGCGAGTGCTTCGGCGTCCGGTACGTCCAACGGCGGCTGCCAGTACGTGTGTACGTCGGCCCGGCCCACCTCTTCGAGCAGCCGGAGGGTGCGGTCGGCGCCGTCGGTGAGGGTGTTGCGGTGGAACTCGTAGGCGAGGTGGATGCCCGCCTCCGCCGCCCTCTCCGCCACTCGCCGGGTGTCCTCGACAACCGCCGCGCGCTGCTCGGGCGTCGCCGCCTCCGTGCCCGTCACACCCGCCCAGACGCGGATGCGGGGCGCGCCCAACCGCACGGCCGAGCGGAGCACCGGCTCGAACTCGGCCGGGTCGCTGTGCCCGGCGCGGTAGTACGACCCGTACGAGGCCACCGCCAGGCCCGCCGCCTCGGTGGCGTCCCTGACTCGGGCCGCCGTCTCCGTGTCCCCGGCCGGGACGTGGACGTCGGCTCCCCACTCCACGCACTCCAGTCCCGCGTCGGTCGCCGCCGCGAGGACAGCGGGCACGTCCAGGTGCCGCAGGGTGACCGAGCAGAGTCCCGGCCGCGGGGTCATGCCGGCTCCTCGGTGACCGTCGGGCCGCCCTCGCCGAGGTCCACGACCGTGCGGGTGCCGTCGGCCCAGCGGGCAGTGAGGACGAGGTCGTGCACGTCCACGGTGACCTGGCCGGTGAGCGGGGGCGGGTCGGGTTCGGCGGTGAGGGAGGCGAGCGCGGCGAACACCGTGCCGGACGGCAACTCTCCAACGGCTCCGGTGAGTTCGGGGACCAGGGCCCAGGGGCCGTACGCGGTGCCCTCGGGGGCCCGGACGGCTCGGTGCGCCTGCCAGCCGTGCAGTCCCAGGAGTTGGCTGGTCACCTCCGGGCCGTCGAGGCGGATCTCGCCGGAGTCGTCGGGCCGTGTCTCCGGGGCCACGGCGACGGCCCAACCCGAGTGGTGGACCGGCGTTCCGGCGGGCACTCCCACCGTCCGGTGCACGCGCAGTTCCCAGCTGCCGCGGGCCAGCGTGAGGCTCTCGATCCTGGCCGACGGCAGGACGGGGCCGCCGTCGGGGAAGACCGGGTGGTGCCAGGAGGCGAGCCAATTCGGTCCGGCGGCAAGGGGGTTGACGCGGAGGCGGGCACTGCGGGTGCCTCGGGCCTCCAACGCGATGTGGTTGTCGGGGGTGTTGGCGGCGCTCGTCGGTCCGGTGCGGGTGGAGTAGGCGAGGCGGGCGTAGAGCGGGTTGCCGGGGGCCTGCTCGGTCTCGCGCGACGGCTCTCGGGAGGCCGGCTTGTAACTGCCGTGGTTGTGCAGCCGTACGAGGCCGTCGCGGGCGGTGGTCTGAACGAGGAGACCGGGCGCGGGCAGGGCGAGGACGCGGTCGGGGCCCTCGGCGGGCACCCGCTCCTCCGTCGCCGTCCACACCGGGTCCTCGGGCGGGAGCAGCAGGGCGAGGAAGGCCTTGGACGCCCAGTACGGGGAGCCGGGACCCGAGTAGCGCTGGAGGGTCGCCGCGTGCGGGCCGTACCAGCCGAGGGTGAGGATGCCGTCGGCGGTGAGTGCGCCCCGGTCGAGGAAGTGGCGCAGGGCTCCGCTGAGGATCCGGCGGGTGGTGCCGGGGGTGAGCGGGGTGTGGTCGGTGAGGGCGCCGAGGGACACGGCGGCGGTCGCGGCGAAGCGGTACGTGAGGGAGCGGCCGTGGTGGATCGGGGCGCCGTTCGCGTCGAAGAGCAGGGCGAAGCCGTCGAGGAACTCCCGTAGCCGCGGGCCGAGTCGTTCCAACAGGGCCTGTTCTCCGGCGAGATGGGCGTGGAGGAGGGGATAGAGGTGCAGGGCCCAGCCGTTGTAGTGGTCGAAGGCGCGGCCGTCGCCGTCGGTGTACCAGCCCTGGCCCCGGTACCAGCCGTCCAGCAGGTCGAGGCCCCGCTCGATCGCCCGCCGGGTCCCGGTGTCGCCGCGCCCCACGGACTCCAGGAAGCCCGCGACCGTCAGCGGGAAGAGGTACCAGTTGTTGGGCGCGGGCGTGTGGGTGAGCGCACCGCGCAGCCAACTCTCCACGTGGTCCTGGTCGTTGGCGGACAGCGTGTCCCAGGTCCAGGGTGTGGTGAGGCGCAGCGCGAGGGCCACCGACGCGGACTCGACCATGGGCTGGCCCTGGATGCCGTGGTGGCCGATCTCCGGCCAGGACTCGGTGTCGTCCCGCCCCGGGGTGCGGGTGCCGTGGGCTAGACCTTCCGTGTAGCGCTCCAGGAAGCCGTGCGGATCCTTGCCGGAGGCTCCGGCGGTGCGCAGGGCGGCGAGCAGGAAGGTGCGCGCGAAGCCCTCCAGACCGTCGGAGCGGACGCCGGACCTGGAGGGCGGGCCGGGGAGGTCGACGAGGGCGTGGCCGGGGGTGGCGTACCGGAGGGCAGCGGTGAGGAGATGGTCGGCCACCGCCTCCCAGTGGGCGCGCGTGTAGCCGGTGTGCGGGCTCAAGGTGCGGTCTTCGGGCGGGAGTTCGCGCATGGCCGGGCCACGCCTCCAGTTCTTCGCGGGGCCCCGCGTCACGCGAGCCGGGCCAGGTGTTCCGGGCGGACGGGATGGGCGAAGGGGCGGCCGAGGACGTACGACTCGACCTCGGCCAGGGCCAGTTCGGCCAGGCGGCGCAGCTCGCCGCCCTTGGAGCCGGCGATGTGCGGGGTGAGCAGGACGTTGGGGCAGTCGTAGAGGGGTGAGTCGGCGGGCAGGACGTCCGGTTCGGTGACGTCCAGGACGGCGTGGAGACGGCCGGACACCACCTCGTCGGTGAGGGCGTTCTGGTCGACGACGGCGCCGCGTGCGGTGTTGATCAGGGTGGCGCCGGTGCGCAGTCGTTTGAGCAGCTCCCGGCCGACCAGGCCGCGGGTCTCCGGCAGCAGCGGGGTGTGCACGCTGACGACGTCGCCGCGCTCGAACAGATCGGGCAGCGGGACGAGTTGGGCGCCGAGGTCGTGGGCCTCGGCGGCGGTGACGTAGGGGTCGTGGAGCAGGACCGTCAGATCGTGCGGGCGCAGCAGGTCGATGACGCGGCGGCCGATGATCGAGGCGCTCAGGATGCCCACCGTGCGCCGGTAGTTGCCCGCGTCGGCGAGGCGTTCGTTCCAGTCGAGGCGGCGGCGCTCGGCGCGGTAGACGCGGGCGGTCTCCAGGACCCGTTTCCCGGCGAGCAGGATCATGGCGAGGGTGTACTCGGCGACCGGTACGGCGTTGGCCGCGGCGGAGGAGGAGACCAGCAGGCCACGGTCCCAGCAGGCGGGGGTGATGTGGTGGCGCACCGTGCCCGCGGTGTGCACGACCGCCTTCAACCGGGGTGCGTTCCGCAGCACTTGGGCGTCGATGGGCGGGCAGCCCCAGCCGGTGACGAGCAACTCGGCGTCCGCGAGGGCGCGTCGGGCGTCGGGGGTGGTGAGGTCGTCGAGGACGAGGTCCGGATCGACGTCGGTGAGGTCCGCGAGCCGCTGCCGTACGTCGGCGTCGAGGACCTGGTGTGCGGTGCGCCGCGCCATGGCCAGGACGGCGCGGGGGCGGTGGCGGGTGGAGTCGTCGGCCGTCAAAGGGCGCTCCCTGCTGGTCACTTGACGCTCCCCGCGGTCAGCCCGGACTTCCAGTACCGCTGGAGCGTCACGAACGCGACGATCAGCGGGACCACGGCGAGCAGCGAGCCGATGACGACGAGCGGGTAGTACTCGGGCGAGACGGTGGCGGAGCTGTTCCAGGTGTAGAGGCCGAGGCTGAGCGGATACAGGTGCTCGTCGGAGAGCATCACCATGGGCAGGAAGAAGTTGTTCCAGATCGCGGTCAGCTGGAAGAGGAAGACGGTGACGAAACCGGGGCCGAGCATGCGCAGGCTGACCCGGAAATAGGTCTGCAACTCGCCCGCGCCGTCGACCCGGGACGCCTCCAACACCTCGTTGGGCACATAGCCGTTGCTGAGCAGACGGGCCAGATAGACGCCGAAGGGGTTGAAGAGCACCGGGATGAACACCGCCCAGAAGGTGTTGACCAGGCCGATGCCGGAGGCCACCAGGTAGAGCGGCAGGGCGAGGACGGTCGGCGGGACCATGACGCCGGCCAGGACCAGCCCGAACAGCTTCTCCTTGTGCGGGAAGGCGTACTTGTCGAAGGCGTACCCGGCGGCGACGCTGATCAGCGAGCCGACGAGGGCGCCGACCACCGCGTACAGCAGGCTGTTGAGGTACCACCGGCCGTAGACGCCGTCCTCCATGGAGAACAGGTCGCGGAGGTTCTGCCCCAGCGAGAAGTCGCCGAAGGAGAGGATGTCGCTGCCGAACAGCGCGTCGGAGTTCTTGGTGGACGCCAGCAGCAGCCACAGGCCGGGCAGCAGGGTGTAGAGGGCCGCGATCAGGACGACGGTGTTGACGGCGGTACGGCTGGTGAGGCGGCTGGTGGTCATCGTGGGCTCCTCTCCTTGCGGCCGGTCCAGCGGGTGACCGCGTAGGACAGGGCGCAGGTGACGATCAGGAGGATGACGGAGGCGGCGGAGGCCAGGCCGTAGTTGTTGCGGCGGAAGGCGGCGTCGTAGATGTACATGTTGGGCGCGTAGCGGGAGTTGACCATCGGGGTGGCCTGGTTCATCAGGGTGGGTTCGGTGAACAGCTGGAGCGCTCCGATCAGGGCGAAGACGCACACCATCACGACGGTTCCGCGGATGATGGGGACCTTGACGAGCAGCGCGGTGCGCAGGCCGCCCGCGCCGTCGATGCGCGCGGCCTCGATCACCTCCCGGGGCAGGGCCTGGAGGGCAGCGTAGAAGATCACCATGTTGTAGCCGAGGCCGCTCCACAGCGCGATGTTGACGATGGCGGGCAGCACGGTGTGCAGGCCGAGGAAGTCGATGTGGACGTCGGCCGCGGCGAACAGCCGGATGACCGGGGAGAGTCCGGGGGTGTAGAGGTACAGCCAGATGACGGCGGCGATGATGCCGGGCACGGCGTGCGGCAGGTAGAGCATCATCTGCGCGGTGCGCCTGAGCCGGACCAGGCCGGAGTCGAGGAGCAGGGCGAGGGCGAGCGCGCCGACGACGACGGCCGGGACGAAGATCAGGCAGTAGAGGGCGATCACCCCGAAGCCGGAGCGGAAGCTCGGGTCGCCGAGGACCGCGAGGTAGCTGCGTAGGCCGGTGAAGACGGTGGTGCCGCCGCCGAAGCCGAGGCCGGTGTGGTCCTCGGAGAAGAGGCTGAGGTAGACCGCGTAGCCGACCGGGACCAGGAACACGGCGACGAGCAGGGCCGTGAACGGGGCCAGGAGCGTGGCGCAGGCGACGAGTTGCCCGCGGCGTCCGGCCCGGCGGGGCCGGGCCTCGCGCACGGCGGAGGGTGGTGTCCCCGTGCGTTCTTCGGGGCTGAGGACTGTGCTCACGGGCTGCACCTCACTTGGTGGTGACCGACAGGCCGAGGCTCTTGAGGTCGGGCAGGGTTCGGCGCTCCCCTTCGCGCAGGGCGCCGATGACGGTGCCACTGCCGGCGCCGGCCTTGGCGAACCCGTCCTCGACGGAGGTGATCGTGGAGGTCATGCGCGGACCCCACTGCCAGCGCGGGGAGATCAGCGCGGCGGACTCCTGGAAGAGGCCGAAGATGTCCTGGCCCGAGTAGTAGGAGGTGTCCATCTCCTTGCGGGCCACGGGGACGAGTGCGGGTACGGCGGGATAGGCGCTGCTGACCCCGCTGGAGAGCTTGGCGCGCAGGGCGTCCGGGCTGGTGACCATCCAGGTGATGAACTCCAGTGCCTCCTCGGGGTGTTGACTGTCCTTGGTGACGGCGAAGGTCGAGCCGCCCTGGGTGCCGAGCGAGGGTTTCGCGGGGTCCCACTGCGGGAGGGGTGCGATGGCCCACTTGCCCTTGCCGTCGGGGGTGGACTTCATCAGGGAGCCGGCCGCCCAGGCGCCCGCCATGTAGCCGACGGTCTCGCCGCTCTGGAGGTGCGCCCGCCACTGCTGGCTGTCGACCGGTTCGACGCGGACCAGGTCCTGGTCCACGAGGTGCTGCCAGTAGGCGGCGACCTTGCGGGTCGGGGCGTCGGCCATGCCGATGTGCCAGGTGTCGCCGACGGCCCTGAACCACTGGGCGCCGGCCTGCCAGGCGAATCCGGCCAGGTGCTGGGAGCCGTTGGTGAAGAAGCTGGCGAGCCTGGAGCCGGGGTCGGCCTTCTTGAGCTCGCGGGCCGCGGTCTCGAACTCCGCCCAGGTCCTGGGGACTTGGATGCCGTACTTGGTGAGGACGTCCTTGCGGTAGAAGAACATCATCGGCTCGATGTCCACCGGTACGGCGTAGATACGGCCGTCGAGCGTGGTGAGGTCGAGGGCCTGGGGCATGAACTTGCGGCGCACCGAGTCGGGCAGCAGGTCGGTGAGGTCGCGGGGGACGCCGTCGATGGCGTAGCCGGGCAGTTGGGGGTACTCCATGGTGGCGACGTCGGGGGCGTTGCCGGCGCGGGCGGCGTTGCTGAGCTTGGCCCAGCCGCCCTGGGGTCCCGAGGGGACCTGCTGGTAGTCGACCCGGATCTTGTTCTGGCCGCGGTTGTACTCGTCCACGACCTCCTGGGTGCCGCGCAGGGCCGACCAGAAGGTGAGGTGCACGGGCCCGCTTCCGGCGGTGTCGCTGCCGTCCGAGGAGGAGCAGCCCGCCAGGAGCAGGGTGACGGTGACGATCAGTGCGGCAGCCAGGCGTCCGGACATGAGCCCTCCCGCGTCGTTGCTGGATGACCCAAATCCTGAGCGGGAGACGAAAAAGGCGTCAATACATCGAACAGAAGAAACTAACTCGGTCAAACGAACATGTCAGCGGAGCGGGGCCGTCGACTCCCTCACCACGAGGCCCGGCAGCAGCTCCACATGGCGGGTCGCCGTGGGGCGCAGCCCTTCGCGGGCGGCCTCCAGCCGGCGCAGCAGCAGACCGAACCCGATCCGGCCGAGTTCGGTCTTGGGCGGGGCCACGGCGGTCAGCGGGACCGGGCCCATGTCGGCGACGACGTCGTTGTACGCCACCACCGAGCAGCGTCCCGGCACCTCGATCCCGGCCGCCTGGAGGCGCTGCACGAGGACCAGCGCGTCCATGTCGCTGTGGATGAGCACAGCGGTCGCGCCTGTCTCGCGCACCGCCTCCACCAGGTCGGACGGGTCCGGTCCCGCGGCGGACGGGTCGGGGCCTGCGGCACGGGAGCTGAGGATCGTAGGGCAGCCCTCGGCCAGGCCCCGGGCGGTGGTCTGTCCGGCGAACTCGTCGCGGATCACGCGTGCGGTGGGGCTGTCGTCGCGCGCGGCCAGGACGATCCGCCGGTGGCCGAGGCCGGTGAGGTGCTCCAGAGCCAGGTGGACGCCGTAGGCGTGGTCCGAACGCACCGAGTCCAGTGGGTAGATGGCGCTGGTGCGGGCGGGGCGGCGCTCCACCAGGACGACGGGGACCTCCAGGGCTGACAGCCACGAGTGGTCCGCGTCCAGCTCCTCGGCGCGGGTGCGCCAGTGCGGGGACAGCAGGAGGCCGCGCGCGCCGCCGTCGAGCGCCTGGCGCACCGCCTCGCGCTCGGCGCCGCCGTCACCGGCCGCGATGTGCAGTTCGACCCGCAGCCCGGCCTTCTCCGCGGCCTCCCGGGCGCCCTGGACGGCGTCGGTGAGGTAGGTGTTGCGCTCGGGCACGATCATCGCGACGGCGTCGCCGCCCGCGGGGCTCTCCTCGGGCACCGGCCGCAGCGAGCGGGCCACACCGTGCCCCCGGCGCACCTCGCCGCGATGGGCCAGGTCCTCGACGTCCCGCCGCACGGTGACGACGGAGACCCCGAGTTCGTCGGCGAGATCGGCGATCCGCGCGACCCCCCGCACCCGTACCAGCTCCGCGATCCGGGCCTGCCGCTGCTGCGCCGACTCCCGCATGGCTCACCGTCTTCGATCGATTCTCCGCGACTCCCTCATCGTACCGATCAATCGATCAAAGGGAGGGGCTGCGACGGATTTCACCGCCGCCGCCCCTCCCCCACGCCCCCTACTCCTCGATCACCAGCCCCTTCGCCGCGAGCAGCGGCTCCAGGCCGCACATCTCGATGACCGTCTTCCCGGCCCGGTAGGCGGCGATGAACTCGGCCTCGGTGTCGACGCGTTCCTGGGAGGCGGCCGCCACCTCGGCGGCGTCCTCGCGGCGGACGACCACGACCCCGTCGGCGTCCGCGCGGATCACGTCACCGGGGCGGACCAGCTGGCCGCCGATCGTGATCGGCTCGCAGAGCGGGCCGACGGTCTCCTTCACCGTGCCCTTGATGCAGACGCTGTGCGAGAAGACCGGGAAGCCCAGGGCGCGCAGTTCCTCGGTGTCGCGGACGCCGGTGTCGGTGACGAGTCCTGCGAGGCCCTTGGACCGGCAGGCGTTGGCGAGGACGTCACCGAAGGAGCCCGCCTCGGTGTAGGCGCCTGCGGAGACCACGACGACGTCGCCGGGGCGGGCGTAGGCGATGGCGGTCTGGAGCATGAGGTTGTCGCGGGGCGCGCACTGGACCGTGAAGGCGGGGCCGCACAGGGACATCCGGTGGTCGACCGGCTTGATGGACGAGTCCAGCGCACCGAGCCTGCCCTGAGCCTCGTGAATGGTCGCCGAGGAGAAGGCCGCGAGCCGCTCGACGAGTGCGGGTTCCGGCCGGTCGAACTTGGTGCTGACGCGGATCATGTCGGCCTTTCAGGACAGGGCGGCACAGGCCGTCGCGATACGGGTGCACGCCTCGGTGAGGACGTCCGCCGAGGTGGCGAAGGAGATGCGGAAGTAGCCGGGGGCGCCGTACGCGGCCCCGTGGATCACGGCCACCTGCTGGCTGTCGAGGAGATACCGGGCGAAGTCCTCGTCGCTGTCGATCCGTTGCCCGTCCGGGGTCGAACTGCCCAGCGCGCCCTTGCAGTTGACCAGGAGGTAGAAGCCCCCGGCCGGGGTGGCGCAGCTCAACCGCGGTGTTTCCGAGATGAGTTTGACGGTGGTGTCGCGCCGGGCGCGGTAGACCTCGACCGTCTCCCGTACGAAGTCCTGCGGCCCGGTGAGCGCGGCGGCCGCGGCGGCCTGGCTGATGGAGGACGGGCAGGAGGAGGTCTGCGACTGGAGCGTGTTGACGGCCGTCACCAGGTCGGCCGGGCCCACGCCGTAGCCGATCCGCCAGCCGGTCATGGCGTACGTCTTGGACACGCCGTTGGTGAGGAACACCCGGTCGGCCAGGCGGGGTTCGACGGCGGCGAGGGACAAGGCCGCGCCGTCGTCGTACCAGATCTCGTCGTAGATCTCGTCGGTGAGGACGCGGACGTGCGGGTGCTCCAGCAACACCTCGGCCAGCGCGCTCAGTTCACCGCGGGTGTAGGCGGCGCCGGTCGGGTTGCCCGGGGTGTTGAGGACGAGCCAGCGGGTGCGGTCGGTGAGGGCCGAACGCAGGCCCTGCGGGGTCAGCTTGAAGCCGTCGGCCTCCGGGCAGTCGACGATGACGGGAGTGCCGTCGTTGGCGCGGACCATGTCGGGGTACGACACCCAGTACGGGGCCGGTACGACGACCTCGTCGCCCTCGTCCAGGGTGGCCATGAGGGCGAGGAAGATGACCTGCTTGGCGCCGCCGCCGACGGTGATCTGGGCGTCGCCGTAGGAGAGTCGGTGCCGCTCCAGGAGTTTCGCGGTGATCGCGGCGCGCAGGCGCGGGGTGCCGTTGACGGGCGTGTACTTGGTCTCGCCGGCCTCGATCGCGGCGATCGCGGCGGCCTTGACGTGGTCGGGGGTGTCGAAGTCGGGCTCCCCCACCGTCAGGTCGAGGATCCGGAGCCCCTGGCTCTTGAGTTCGCGTACGCGCTGGGCCGCCGCGGTGCTGGGCGAGGGCTTGATACGGCGGACGCGCTCTGCCGTGTGCATGCGATCAGCCCTCCCTGCGCTCGAAGTTGAGGCCGCCGGGGACCTGGAAGGTGGGCAGGATCTCGATGTGGCCGATGTTGACGTGCCGGGGCGAGTCGACGGCGAACTCGATGGAGTCGGCGATGTCCTCGGGCTTGAGGGACTCGTAGCCGTCGTAGAACTGCTTCTGCGCGGCCTCCATGTCGCCGAGGAGCCGTCCGAAGATCTCGGTCTCCACGCGGCCGGGGCAGATCTCGGTGACCCGGACCCGCTTGCCGTAGCCGTCGACCCGCAGCTGGCGGGAGAGGGTGTGCACGGCCGCCTTGGTGGCGTGGTAGATCGTGTTGCCGCCGAAGTTGTAGACACCGGCGATGGAGCTGATGTTGACGATGTGGCCGAGGTCGCGCTCGACCATGCCCGGCATCAGCAGCCGTACCAGGTGCAGGACGGCCTGGATGTTGACGGCGACCTGCTCGTCCACGGCGAACTCGTCGGCGGTGAGGATGTTGCCGGTGCGCGAGACACCGGCGTTGTTGACGAGGACGTCGATCTCCAGGCCGTCCAGCGTGGCGGTCAGCGCCTCGGTGTCGGTGACGTCGACGACGTGCGGAGTGCAGCCGGTGGCGTCGGCGAGGGCTTCGAGGCGCTCCGCGTTGCGGGCGAGGGCGTGGACGTGCAGGCCGCGCTTGGCCAGCCGTTCGACGACCACTGCTCCGATGCCGGTGGACGCCCCGGTGACGAGAGCGGTGCGGTAGTCGGAGATGGGCATGCGGGTGCTCCTAGCTAGGTGTGGGGGTGTTTCGGTGCGTGTCAGACGTCGCGCAGCGGCAGGTGGGCGCGGTCCTTGACCCGGGAGACGGCCACGAGGGTGCCCAGGGCGGTGAGGACGGCGTAGTACGCCGGCATGTGGACGTCGCCGGTGCGGTCGATGAGGTAGGTCATCAACAGCGGGGCGGTACCGCCGAAGAGGGCGGCGGAGACGTTGTAGCCCAGGCCGTAGGCGGAGTAGCGGACCCGGGTCGGGAAGAGCTCGACGAGCAGGATGTGGATGACGCCGGTGTGCCCGGCGAACACGACGGCCATCGCACAGGCGCCGAGGACGGCGAGCCCGACGCTGCCGGTGCCGATCAGGAGGTAACAGGGGATGCCGACGACTGCCATGGCGACCGCGGCCCCCGCGATGACCTTCTTGCGGCCGATCCGGTCGGACAGCCTGCCCATGTACGGGATGGCCAGACAGATCGCGACCAGGCTGGACGCGGTGACGAGGAGGCCCTGGACCTTGCTGAAGTCCAGCTCGCTGCTCATGAAGGTGGGCATGTAGCTGAACAGGACGTAGTAGCCGGAGCCGTTCATCAGGGGGATGAACAGGGCCAGCAGCATCGCGCGGCGGTGCTCGGCGGAGGAGAAGGCCTCCTTGAGGGGGTTCCTGGACAGACCGCCCTCTTCTTGCAGGCGCGTGAAGTTGGGGGTGTCACTGATCCGCTTGCGGATGTAGATGCCGGTGATGCCGAGCGGCACGGCAAGCAGGAACGGGATGCGCCAGCCCCAGGACTCCATGCGCTCGGTGCCGAGGCCGCTGGTCATCGCGGCGGCGATCAGGGTGCCGGTGAGCAGGGAGAGGAAGGACGCGATCTGCGCGTAGCTGGTGTAGAGGCCGCGTTTGCCCTCGGGGGCGTGTTCGGCGAGGAAGCTCATCGCGCCGGACGCCTCGCCGCCGACGGAGAAGCCCTGGGCGACGCGGAGCAGGATCAGCAGGACGGGGGCGGCGATGCCGATGCTCGCGTACGTCGGCAGGATGCCGATGGCCGCGGTGGCGACGCTGATCAGCATGATGACGAAGACCAGCATCCGCTGACGTCCGATGCGGTCGCCGAGGTGGCCGCAGATGATGCCGCCGAGGGGGCGGAAGAAGAAGGAGACGGCGTAGCCGAGGAAGACGAGCTGGACGGCGTTCTCGGAGCCGGGGAAGAAGACGGCGGCGAGGGTGCCGGCCATGAAGCCGAAGATGCCGTTGTCGTAGAGCTCGGCGAAGATGCCGACGCATCCGGCGAGGGTGATCTTCCGTGCTGTTCTGGGGTCGACGGTATTGGGTATCGGCTGAGCGGCGGCCACGGTGCTCATGGCTCTCCTGTCGTGCAGCAGGGGCGGGATGAGGATGA
>Ga0307508_10004328_pt1 | contig 13894 bp, 12 predicted proteins | sample 9_EM_MG_FD_203089 | JGI IMG/M metagenome (GOLD analysis project Ga0307508, IMG submission 203089) | Populus trichocarpa ectomycorrhiza microbial communities from riparian zone in the Pacific Northwest, United States - 9_EM | ecosystem: Host-associated > Plants > Roots > Unclassified | place... | reverse complement strand
CTCAGGGTGACAGAGCGCTGACCGGGATGCCGGGCGGATAGGCTTATGTGCGGTTCTCACTCGTTTTTCCTTCGCTTCTCGTTCGGCCCTTGTTCGCTAAAATCGCCCTATTAGCGAAGGTGGACCGAGCGAGAAGCGAACAAAGAGCGAACAAATGCCCTGTTTTAATCCTTCTATTGCAGGGGTTTACCCTTAGCGGCCTGTTCCTAAGGCTGTTTTCCTATTATTGGAAACACATGGTAAAAAAATTTTATGGAAATACTTGCGAATAAAAAAAACTTGCTCTACTTTTACAGCCTGCACAGCATTATAACCTATCCTGCTTCTTCCAATACCGACTGATCCCCCAAACAAGCCTTTTCTTCCTGAATTAAGTCAACACAACCTTGTACATACGCGGCAGGCGCACGCCTACTCCATCCTCATTATCCAATCTTACGAACTACACACTTGTCTATCCAAGGCACTTCTATGGGTTACCCTCAGCGCCGTATTTCTTAACCCCCTTTATAAATTGATGAAACCATGAAGAAAATTTACTTAACTCTTGTAGCCCTGGCAGGCGGTATGATGCTCAGCACAGGCGCCCTGGCCCAAACCGTTACTTTTACAGGTGCATTGAGCAGTTCCTGGAACAATGCCGGCAACTGGGACTCGGGCGACATTCCGAACGGCAACCACGCCGGCGCCACTATTGTTATCTCCGGCGGCCTGTCGGCCGTTATTACAGGAAGTGTTACGCTCGCCAACGTAAAAATCATAGTAGGGTCCGCCAGCACCCTGCAAATTGGAACCGGCAGCGGCGCCGGCACCAACGCAGGCAGCCTTGCCTTAACAGGTAATTCCGCCGTCAGCGTCGACGGTGGTGCTACCCCCGGACGCGTTGTTTCCAATACGACCACCAACACCAATAATATTATTACGATCGGTGGTGTGACCAAATTTCAGGGAAACACCAATTATTCCGCGATGAATGCAAGCAGCGGCGTAGGCGCTGTATACGGCCCGGCACTGGCCTCCATTGGCACCGGCAGCGGCGCCCAGGGTTTTGTATCAAGCACATTGCCCGTAGTACTGGTAGGCTTTAACGCCAACCTCACTACCGACAACAAAGTGACGGTTAAATGGACCACCCAGCAGGAAACCAGCACCGACCATTTTGAAATACAACGCAGCAGCGACGGCATCAGCTGGACAACCATCGCCATCGTGAAAGCTTCCGGCTATTCGTCTACACAAAAGAGCTATTCCATACAGGACGACGCTCCCCAAACCGGCACCAACCTGTACCGCATGCGGATGATCGATTTTGACGCTCATTTCGGTTTCTCAGCCGTGGTAAACGTTCGACTCAGCCTGCTGGGTAAGGTGAGCATATTCCCCAACCCATCGGTTAACAATATCACCGTATCGCTGGGCCATGTGCCCGCCGCTAACTGGACACTGAGCCTGGTAAACCAAATGGGACAGATTGTAGTGAGAAAGACCTTTAGCAAAGACATCACTACCGCCAGCCTGCCCGTAAATATCTACCCTGCCGGCAACTACTCGGTAGATGTTACCGACGGCATTTCAACACAAAGCTCCAAATTATTGATAGCACACTAGTAATAACAGGGATATCACATAGAGTGCAACCAAAGAGGGGACCGTAACACGGTCCCCTCGCCTATTTATGGATAGAAAGCTGCGGGCTTCCTTACACTTCTTCCTTCGCCGTCCGTCCATATTCATCCTGCAGCTTCCGCTGTATTTCCATCGGCACGGCCGCATAATCGGCAAACTGCATATTGAATTTGGCCCGGCCCTGGGTAATGGAGCGCAGCGACGACGAATAATCGTACATCTCCGCCAGCGGCACCCGCGCCTCTATGCGGGTAAAATGCCCGTCGGCATCTATCCCTTCCACGATGGCGCGGCGGCTTTGCAAATCGCCCATCACATTGCCCGTCAAATCGTCGGGACACCATACTTTGAGGTGGTGAACCGGCTCCAGTATCTGCGGGTCGGCCTGCCGGAAGGCCTGCCTGAATGCCTGCAGGCCGGCTATCTTAAATGAAATATCATTGCTGTCCACCGGGTGCATCTTTCCATCGTACACGCAAACGCGCACATCGCGCACATAAGAGCCGGTAAGCGGCCCCTCCTGCATTTTTTCCATCACGCCCTTTAAAACAGACGGCAGGAAACGGGTGTCGATGGCGCCGCCTACGATGCAGTTGTAAAATACCAGCTTACCCCCCCAGTCCAGCGGGTATTCTTCCCTGCCACGCACGGTCATCCCCTTGGGATCGGGCATGCCTTCGTGCCAGGGCTCTATGCGCATAAACACTTCGCCAAACTGGCCGGCGCCGCCGCTCTGTTTTTTGTGGCGGTAGCTGGATTCGGCCATGCGGCGGATGGTTTCGCGGTAGGGAATGCGGGGGCGGCTGAACTTCACTTCCAGCCCGTGTATATGCTCCACCTTCCATTTAATAACAGCCAGGTGCAGCTCGCCCTGGCAGTGCAGCAGCACCTGCTTCAGCTCAGACGATACTTCCACCAGTATGGTGGGATCTTCTTCGCGCAGGGTGTGCAGGGCCAGCGAAAGCTTTTCCTCCTCTCCTTTTCTGACCGACTCGATGGCCACCGTCATATTGGGAGCGGGAAACTGAATGGGCTCCAGCCCGATATTTTTGCCCCGCTCGTGCAGGGTATTGTTTACATGTGTATTGCGCAGCTTGATGGTAGCGCCGATATCGCCCGCCACCAGCTCGTTTACATTGGTGCGGCCATGGCCTTCCACCACGAACAGCTGGTTGATTTTTTCGGCCACGCCGGTGTTTTCATTCATCAGCTCCATACCGCTTTTGACGGTGCCGGAATATACTTTAAACAGGCTCATTTCGCCCACATGGCTTTCCACGATGGTTTTGTACACAAATACGCAGGCGGGGCCGCGGGCATCGCAGGGCAGCGGTTGCCCGCCGGTCGTTTTTTGCGCCGGCATTTCATTGGCGCTGGGGCATACGTTGTCGATAAAGCCCATCAGGCGGCCGCTGCCCATATTGCGCTCGGCCGAGAGGCAGAATACCGGAAACAGGTCGTGCTGTATCATGGCTTTTTTCATGCCTTCCTTCATCTCGTCTTCGTTGAGCCCGCCTTTGTCGAAATATTTTTCCATAAGCACCTCGTCGTTGCCCGCGATGGCTTCCACCAGCTCTTTGTGCAGCTCTTCGGCGCGGGCCTTTTCTTCTTCGGGAATGGGCAGCTTATCGGGTTTGCCGCCGGTGTCTTTAAACTTGTACATGGTCATGCGCAGCACGTCGATTATTTCATGAAAGCCGGCGCCCTGCTGCCGCGGGTATTGCACCACGGTTATCTTATGACCGAAATGTGCTTTGGCCTGGCGCACGGTTTTATCGAAATCGGCGCTGTCATCGTCCAGCTTGTTAACGGCCAGGATCATGGGCGTTTTAAACTGCTCGGTATACTGCCAGGTAAGATCGGTGCCTACTTCTACACCCATTACGGCGTTGAGCAGCATCACCCCGGTATCGGCCACGCGCAGGGCGGAAATCACTTCGCCCACGAAATCGTCGTAGCCGGGGGTATCGATGATATTTATTTTATATCCCCGCCACCGGGTATGCATAAGAGTGGAGAAGATAGAGTTGCCCCGGTCCTGCTCCAGCTCGTGGTAATCGCTTACGGTGCTGCGCTGGCTTACGGAGCCGCGGCGGCTGACAAGCCCTGCCTCGAAGAGCATACACTCCGCTAATGTTGTCTTACCGCAGCCGGAATGGCCCAGCAAGACAATATTTTTTACGTGTGAGGTATCAAATTCTGCCATAGCAAACAATTTATAAGTGAGAAAAGAAATAGTAAAATACTGTGCAGGAGCCAGTCCCACACAGTATTAAATAATGGGGTACATGAACGGGCCTAAAAAATCAGTCAGTTGGAGTACGATCACAATGCAAATACGATCAGTTCAGCTTGGCGATAAAGTTCCGGAAGCCTGTTTTCAGTTCCTGGAGCATGTGGCCGAGCCGCTGGTAATCGTCAAATAGTTGTTCGTGTTCCGCCCAGGTGGTGTCGCTTACCTGTCCGTTGCGGAGCATCTTTTCTGCTGTAGCTTTTAGATCGTGGTTCCTGATGGAGTGCTTCAGGTCGTGGATGTTGATGAGCTGGATGTGAAACTGGTTTTCGAAATGATCTACATCCGTGAGTTGGTCCTTTTGAGTGACTTTTCGGGCGATTTGCCGGAGTTGGTTTTTTAGCTGAGTGAACTCTTCGCGGTAGTTGCGCATCTGTTGGCGCCAGGTGTTGCACTCAGCAGTGAGCTGTGAGATGTCTGCTGTAACCATGGGAGTAAAATTTAAGGTGAAACGATGATGTTAACCTTCGGTTTTCCCGGAGCGCGGATATAGGGTATGTGTTGTAAGAGCTGATTCAATATAAGACAGTTTCCCGGAAAAACCCCGGTTTGTGCAAAAAATGTGGTTAAAGCAGCCAAAAAAAACAGCCATTTAAATGGCCTGCCGGCCTTTAGTAGAAAATGTGCCCCCGGCAAATCCCGATACATTACATTTGGCCCATGTTCAGGTTTTTCGAAATCATATGGAGCAGCTTTAAAATGGCGCTGGCGGAGTTCCGGTCCAATAAGCTGCGCACTTTTCTTTCGCTGTTTGGTATTACCGTAGGTATATTTTGCATCATAGGCGTACTGGCCACGGTAGATAGCCTGGGCAAAAACGTGCAAAACGATATCAGCAAGCTGGGTTCCAAAACCATATATGTAGATAAATGGGATTACAGCGGGCAAACGCCCCGCTGGAAGCAGGTAAACAGGCCCCAGCCCGAATACAGCGAGGTGAGGCTGCTCAAGCAGCGCAGCGAGCTGACCACCAATGTAGCCTTCAACATCAGCAACAGCGGCAAGCTGGAATGGGGCGACGAGGCGGTGACGGGCGTTAACATTTACGGCGTAACCGAAGACTTCTCCCGCATACAGCAGCTCGATATACAGCTGGGCCGCTACCTGCAGCAATCTGATTTTGACAATGCCTCCAATAACGTGGTGATAGGCTATAACGTGGCCGAAAAGCTGTTTACGAAACCCGAAAAAGCCGTGGGCGAGGAAATAGACATCCGGGGTAAAAAAGCCCATGTCATCGGCCTGATACAAAAGCAGGGCAAAAGCATGATGGGCGGCTGGGAATTTGATGAAAGCGTGCTGCTGGTATATGATTTTATGAAAACCATCGTACCGGAAAAGAAATCGCAACCGGTGCTGATGGTGCAGGGACGGGCCAATGTGCCGATGAACCTGCTGCGCGACGATGTTCAGGGCGCCCTGCGGTCTATCCGCAAGCTGCGGCCCTCGGAGCCCGATAATTTTGCCATGAACGATATCGAATCCTTCGGCAAGTTTATGGCCGACATCTTTTCGGGCGTCAATATGGGCGGCTGGTTTATTGCAGGGCTGTCGCTTATCGTAGGCATGTTTGGCGTGGCCAACATCATGTTCGTTACCGTGCGCGAGCGTACGGGCCAGATTGGGCTTAAAAAGGCGCTTGGCGCGAAGCGTTCGACCATCATGGTTGAGTTTTTGCTCGAATCGGCATTTCTGTGCATCATGGGCGGCGCCATCGGCCTGCTGCTGGTGTTCATCCTCACCAAAGCCATTTCTTCGGGGATTGGTTTTCCCATCTTTATATCGTTCAACATCCTGTCGCTGGCCATTTCCATCTGTATCATCACCGGCGTGCTGGCGGGTATTATCCCGGCCTTTATTGCCGCCCGTATGGACCCGGTGGTGGCCATACGCTCAAAATAGCTAATTTTGCGGCTCCCAAAGCATGAGCATTACCATACTAGCCATAGAATCGTCCTGCGATGACACCTCCGCAGCTGTCTGTACCGATGGAAAAATCCTTTCCAATTTCATCGCAGGCCAGGCCGTGCATGAAAAATACGGCGGCGTGGTGCCCGAGCTGGCCAGCCGCGCCCACCTGCAAAACATTGTACCGGTGGTGGATACGGCGCTGTCGGCTGCCAACTGTCAGCTATCATCCGTTAACGCCATCGCCTTTACCCAGGCACCGGGGCTTATCGGCTCGCTGCTGGTAGGCGCCCAGTTTGCCAAATCGCTGGCCCTGGCGCTTAATGTACCGCTGATACCGGTGCACCATATGCAGGCCCATGTGCTGGCCAACCTGATAGACGATCCCAAGCCTTCGTTTCCCTTTCTCTGTCTCACCGTGAGCGGCGGGCATACGCAGATAGTGCGGTGCGAATCGCCCTCGCAGATGACCGTTATCGGCCAAACGATTGACGATGCCGCGGGCGAAGCCTTCGACAAATCGGCCAAGCTGCTGGGCCTGCCCTACCCCGGCGGTCCGCTGATTGATAAATATGCGCAGCAGGGCGACCCCACGCGCTTTTCCTTTGCCGAGCCGCAAGTGCCGGAGCTGAATTTCAGCTTCAGCGGACTCAAAACGTCCATCCTCTATTTCCTGCGCGATGAAACGGCTAAAAATCCCGCTTTTGTGGAGCAGCACCTGGCGGATATCTGTGCGTCTATCCAGTACCGTATCATCCGCATCCTGCTGGGCAAGCTCAAAAAAGCGGCTGTGCAAACAGGTATCAAAGACATCTGCATCGCCGGCGGCGTATCGGCCAACAGCGGGCTACGGAAGGCTTTGGAGGAAATGGGAAAAAAGCAACGCTGGAATACCTTTATCCCGACCTTTCAATACTGCACCGACAATGCCGGTATGATAGCCATTACGGCTTATTATAAATACCTGGAAGGCGATTTTGCCCCGCTGTCGGTCAGCGCCAGCGCGCGGGCGGAATGGTAATAGCCCCATAGGGGCAAAATGTTCGTAGCAATAGCAGTTCCGAATCAATAAGCCCCATCGGGGCGGCATGTTAAATATGGGCAATAGCTTTTTCCAATTCAAACAATTTACCGTTCACCACGACCGCAGCACGCTGAAGGTGAGTACCGACAGCTGTATATTCGGGGCATGGGTGGCGGAGAGAAGCTGCAAGCGGTTAGCGGCGAGCCACCAGCAAGGGTATCATCGCTGTCTCGATATAGGCGCCGGCACCGGGCTATTAATGCTTATGCTGGCGCAGCAATGGGGCGGCCCTGTTGATGGAATTGAAATTGATACAAATGCTTTTGAACAGGCAGGTGAAAATATCCAGGCTTCGCCCTGGGCGGAAAGGCTTCGCTTATTGAATGGCGATATCAAATCGTTTGCATTGCCCGCGGCCTATGATCTTATCATCAGCAATCCGCCTTTTTATGAAGGTGATTTAACTTCGCCGGCGCTGCATAAAAACCTGGCCAAACACGATGCAGGGCTGACGCTGGACGCTTTGCTGGATGCTGCCGGCCGCTGTGCGGCCCCCGGGGCTTCACTGGCAGTACTCCTTCCCTTTCAGCGGGCGGCTTATTTTAAAGAAATGGCGGCGGCCCGCGGATGGCAGCTGTCGCGGCAATTGCTGGTGCAACAAACGCCTTCGCACGATTATTTCCGTGCGGCATTGTGGCTGGAGAAAGAGTATAGCGGTGAAGCGATTACTGAAACGCTCGTGATACATACCGCGGAGCGGGTGTATTCTGAACAGATGGTGGCTTTGATGAAACCGTATTATTTATACCTGTAAATTAAAACGGCCATCTATCAACGTTCCCCTACACCTCCCCCGCGTAATTTTTCAGGTAGGCAAACGCTTCCGTAAGCCTTCCTTCGCGCACCATGGTGGCGCGTTCTATAATCGGCGAGCTGCCTTTTACAAGATCTTCCAGTACGTATTTGATAAGCTGTTCGCCAAAATAGCGGCTGGCATCGCGGGGCAGCTCATTGGGCAGGTTGCCCACAGCCACGATGTCGATAGAGCCGGGCAGATAGGGCGCCGTTTTCTCAAAGCTGCTGCGGCTGACGCCGTACACGGGGTCTTCAATGGACTGGTCGCCCAGGTTGATGGGCACCGACCCATCTATATCGTCGGTGATATCGGCAATGGTTTGCAGCAAAAAGGAGGACGATTGGATGTCTTCTTTTTCAAACAGGCGGGGGGCGCTTTTATCCCAGTACAGGCCGTTCATGAGGATATCCGTTTGCTCCGAATATGGGAGGAACCTGCAGCTGAATGCCGCGGGGTGTTCATGAAACGCTTCGCGGCTGTACAGGCCGTCCGTTTTATGCGCATATAAATCGGGGCCTTTGAGCTGGGTGTATACGGGATAGGAAAACCGGCGCATCAGGTATTCATCGGGCTCTACTTCGTGTATGCCCATCAGGTTCATGATTTCGAGGATGCCGTGGGCCACGCGGCCTGAGCCGGTAACGGCGATTTTTACATTGGGCAGGCGCAGGCCGAAATAGGTATGTATGAGCTCGCGGAAACTGCGTTGTTTGTACACCCGTTCCAGCTGGTACAGGCCGGTACGGCGGCCATAGGCCATCATACCGTTGTGTGCGCCCACCACGCCGGCAAAAAAGCCGAAACCGATGATACGCTGGCCATCGTCGTGCTCCAGGCATTCGTAGTCGATAAGCGTGATGCCTTTTTGCAGGATGGCCTGCAGCAGGTGGCGGTTATAAGGCTGTTCTTTTTTGGTATGCGAGAAAAACAGGTAGGTCTTGCCGGGCAGCAGCATCTCTACGGGTACTTCCTTGATGCCCATGAGCACGGTGCAGCTGCCCAGGTCTTCCTGTACGTCCACGCCGGCCGACAGGTATTCCTTGTCGGAAAAGCAGCGGCTGCCGGAGTGCTGGGCTACGATTTTCACGCCAGGGGCGGTTTTCATAATCCATTTACATTGGGCGGGGGTAAGGGCCACCCGGTTGTCGGCGGGTATCTTTCCTTCCCTGATAAGACCAATCCTGATCATAGTTGTACCTTTGCTGAATGCTGCAAATGTAAGCAGTCAGCACCTGATGAATATAATAAAGAAAATAGCGCGTATCATGCGCCGGTTGTTCCTGCCTAAAAAAAGTTGCTGCGATTAACAGCCTGTTTTGGACGGAACAGGGGGAATGCGTAATATTGCATCCCTTTTCTACCGTGTCGCCCGGGTGGCGGAATTGGTAGACGCAGCAGACTCAAAATCTGCCATTCGCAAGGGTGTGAAGGTTCGATTCCTTTCCCGGGCACTTTATAGCCTTGTAAGTCATTGATTTACAAGGCTTTTTTATTGTCGGTGTGTCATAAAATCACGCTTTTTTCCGCCTTCTACCACTATTTCTGACACAAATTTGACACACCAAATGACACGCGTAAACGCTGGCACTCTACCAGCAAAAAACACCCGAGAATGGGCAGAAAAGAGGGCTAAAAAGCCTGCTTTGACACGGCCAAAGACCGCCTTGACACACGATTTGACACGCGGCTTGACACACATTTTTGGCAGTTCATCAATCGCCAAAATACCAAACTTGGCAGCCTTCACAATACCTTCACACAAGAAATCTTTTGCCTGCTTTTTCATCCTTTTTTCCACTTCTTTAAAATCGCATCAACCAGGCATTACCAAACTGGCAGAAAGGCATGGTATGGCATGTCCATTGTCTCCCTATTTCATAACCCTCAAACCCGTAACCTTATGAATATCGGAGAAAGACTAAACAAAAAGGGGGATAAAATCACCTTCTACTACGATTATGGACGTGGCCCCGGTCAGCGTCCCTCCACAGGCGTTTTTATCTATGCCCACCCTAAAAATCAAATTGAGAAGAACCACAACAAACAGGCCCTTGTCCTGCTGGACGTGAAAAAATCGCAGATGACGATTGACGAACAGGCAACCGGCAGTGGTTATATTCCGCTGCACAAGTTCAAGAGCAACTTCCTAGATTACTATGAAGAATACGTCGAACTGAATAAACGCAATGATAACCGTCACTTACAAGGCAGTCTGAACCACTTTAGGGCATTCCTGAAAAAGGATATTATTGCCCCCATTGATGTAACGGAGAACGTTTGTAAAAGATTCCGGCAGTACCTCCTAGATAAATTTAAGGGAGATACGCCCGCCAATTATTTTGCTCGATTCAAACGGTGCATGAAAGCTGCAACCAAAGATGGCTATTATCGCCTTAGCCCTTGTGAAGATGTTAAATCAAAAGTCAACCCCTCTCCTACTTTAAAGGAAAACCTGGAAGTAGATGAATACCTGGCCTTATTAAACACACCCTATTTTAATCAGGATATTACCGAAGGTTTTATTTTCTGTTGTTACACGGGGTTGCGCTATGTGGACGCTGAATCACTGGATTGGGAGCACATTAAAGCCGATAAATTAATCACCCGTATTATACAGGCAAAGACCGGGTTACCGATAACATTAACACTTCACCCCATTGCCCAAGCCATCCTTGATAAAAGGAGAAAACAGCGGAGAACTGATGATGGTAAAGAGAAGGTATTTCATCTTCCGTCTAATGATGGTTCCAACAAAGCATTACAACTGTGGGTGAATCGGGCCGGTATTAAAAAGCACATTACATGGTCTTGTGCAAGGCTGAGTTTCTCTATTTTATTGCAGGATAAGAATGTTGATACAGCCACCGTTGCCCATTTATTGGGCCATGCAAGCACGGAACACGTAAATAGGACGTATAAGAGACATAGGCCCAAAGACCAGGCGGAATCCATCAGCCACCTGCCAACACCCGAGCAGACGCCGTATTTTTTAAACTTAAATTGAGCTGGCTAAGTAACAAAAGGGCTGTCTTGATTCATAGGGACAGCCCTTTGCTATTTATAATTTAGGTATCCTGGTTACGTTTTATTTACTTGGTTCAAACCGGGAATCCGAGTAGAAATGGACATCTTTGTAAAATCTTTCTGTAAACAATCCTAGACCCTTTTAAACCATTTAAATAATTAATTGTATAAAAAATAGTAGATTAGCACACTTATAAAATGGAAATTACCAAGCCTATCATATATCTTGACAATAACGCTACCACCCCTTTAGACACCAGGGTACTAGAAGCTATGATGCCATTTTTAACCACGAACTTTGCTAACGCTAATAGTACCCACCAGTTTGGCATTGGTGCTCATGAAGCAGTCAAAGAAGCAAGAGTTCAAGTTTCCCAATTAATAGGGGCTGAACCGAATGAAATTGTCTTCACAAGTGGTGCTACCGAAGCAATAAACCTTGCGATTAAAGGTATTGCTGAAAATTATAGCAAGAAGGGAAAACATATTCTTACAGTAACCAGTGAGCACCATGCGGTTCTTGACACTTGTAAGTTTCTTGAAAGTAAGGGTTATGAAGTAACCTACTTACCCGTAAAACCAGATGGGCTAGTTGACTTATCAGAACTGAAAACAAAATTGCGTGATGATACGATTTTAGTTACAGTAATGCTTGTAAATAATGAGACAGGGGTAATACAACCACTAAAAGAAATTTCTGCTTTGAGCCATAAAATGAATGCATTTTTTATGACAGATGCAACACAGGCTATTGGAAAAATTCCGTTTAGTGTAGATGATTTAGGAATTGATTTGTTGTGTTTAAGTGGTCATAAGTTTTATGCGCCTAAGGGTGTAGGAGCTTTGTATGCAAGGCAAAAAATACGTAAGGTAAAATTACCAGCGCTTTTACACGGTGGAGGGCATGAAAGGGGCCTACGTAGTGGGACTCTAAATGTTCCTGGAATAGTCGCATTGGGCTATGCTTGTGCCTTAGCTCAAAAAGAAATGCAACAAAATTCGGAAATGATAGTGCAGTTAAGAGATTACTTAGAGAATGCTTTATTAAAAATTGATGGCACATTTGTAAACGGGAATATCGATAATCGGCTTTTTAATGTAAGCAATATTTGTTTTCGTGGCGCTGATAGTGATGCAATCATTTTAGGCCTAAGCAATCCAGAAACTGATACTCCATTAATTGCTGTAAGCAACGGAAGCGCATGCACATCCACTTCGGTCGAACCATCTCATGTATTAAAAGCTTTGGGATTAAGCGATGAAGATGCATTCTCTTCACTCCGGTTTAGTTTGAACAAGTTCAACACCAAAGAGGAAATATTGTTAGCGGTAAAAACAGTTAAAAAAACTGTTGAAAGCCTCCGGCTAATGACCAGTTGAGATATTTTTTTCTCCCCTCTCTTCACAATCATTGCGCTCTAAGCATAAACTTGCCATTTTCAATACGTTCAAATATCTTGTCGCTATTTGATTTCTTTAAATTTACTCCATAACAATTTTTCCGTAATTCAGAATTAACTATGGCAATTGGGTTTTTTGCCTTGAATTCATATAATTTTTTGTCCACTATTTTTTTATATATTTCACTTGAAGACAAAGGGACATTTTCAAGCTTTAATATATCAACAATAGCCTCTTTTATTGTCTTATTTTTCATCATTTAGATATTATTGATAATATACTCTAATAGAGAAATATTCATATTATAACCAACCCAGTCTTTTTAAATTAGATTCATAATCAACAAGGTTACTTCTAACCAAATCTTCTTTATCTAGCTTTTTCCTCTGTTCTTCAGCGAATCCCTTATCAGCTGGAATGTTTAATTCAAAACTATCAGTAGCTGTTTGCATAAGTTGATTAAAAAAAGATTTATAGTCTGAGAATATATTTTTATTTTCATAGTCATTGTTCAAATATAGAGTAACTGATCTAGAATTGTAATTCCATTCAGCCTTTTCTAAAGTATTTATTACAGCGCGTTCTGCCTCCTCCTCCCACGTTTCCTTTTGAACATTAGTGGTTGTTTTGTTAGTTGCAAGTAATTCATCGTATAAAGATAAATCTACTTTTTTTATCTTATCTTTTGATATCAAACCTGTTGCGATGCCAATAGTATTCTTAATTCTACTTCTACCTATTCCCGAAGCTTGGAAAAAACTATCCGAAAAATCTATATTAGCCACTTTTGATAAATAACTACCAAAATCGATTTTATCAGGGTTCTCACTATTTTCCTTAATTAAGATAAATTTTAAAATGTCAAACGAAGCTTGAACTCCTACCGTTTTAGTTATATACGATTTCTGGCTAGATTTACTCCATAAAATGTCTTTAACAATTATAAAATATTTTGTGATTATGTCATAAACTGTAACATCTTTTCCTTCAATGAATAATTTCCTTAAAGGGGAATAATCCGTTATTTTAGAAATCATATCCCTACTCCTTCCAAATATGGATTTCTGTTGCATTTCAATTCTATCTCTTTTTGCATTACTGGAGATCAAAGCAACTATTCCATCAACAATTGTTGCCGTTGAAACTACCCAGCCATCTCCAACTCCATCTTTAAACAAATTCTCTGGATGGAGAGGGGCAACTTTGACATGTTTATAAAATGGGGAAGAATTTTCAATATTCATTTTCCTGGATAGGAAAACAGCAAATTTCTCCGGGGTCCACGCCTTTTCAGGTTCATCATCTACATTAAAACCAAATTGCTCTAATGCCAAGCTCCTATCTACTCTTTTTTGATTTGAATTAATGGTTGCAAACAAAAATGCTTGATATGAATTTGGTAGATCAAAATAGATTGAACAAACCAATTCCAAATCAAATCTTTCATTATCATTTATATAATCAAATGCATTTAAACGATGTTGACCATCAATTACTGCGGCTAATTTAATTTTCTTCGGAATAATCAATTTATATATCCCACAATTTTTATCCTCAATAACTTTCCACCTTTCATCTTCATCCTTTGATATTATGCCTGTCTGTGTATAATTTGCAGCAAGTATTAAAGAATTCGGAAATGCCATTTCTACCGAATCGATATATTTTGCAATTTCCTTTAACCGCTTAACATCTTTTGGCCTTTGACTTCCCTTCACTTTTCCAAACTCATCTTTGTACTCCATGGGTTCCGAAAAAGAAA
>Ga0307508_10004327_pt1 | contig 13898 bp, 15 predicted proteins | sample 9_EM_MG_FD_203089 | JGI IMG/M metagenome (GOLD analysis project Ga0307508, IMG submission 203089) | Populus trichocarpa ectomycorrhiza microbial communities from riparian zone in the Pacific Northwest, United States - 9_EM | ecosystem: Host-associated > Plants > Roots > Unclassified | place... | reverse complement strand
CAGAAAGGGGGGGAAGTGTTGTAGTGTATGCTTAGTCTGTCCTCGTGACCACTGCTATAGATATAGGCAGTGGCGTCACCGTCACATGAAGACAACCATCACATCTCCACATCACTCCCATTGACAAAAAGGAAAAAGATTTCTCGCCTCAACGAAAAGAAATCAGCACGAACGCCCTCACCTACACTACCACCGAACCCACACACAAGATCAAAGATTATTCCGCTGTGAATTATCGAAAGTAGCCTGATTACCTTTGATTCTCTCCACACTCTGGTTACGAATACAACCCCAGTGTCCCAGTGAACCACTGCGCTCCTTGCACTCGGTCTTGTAACTCCTACATCAGTGGGAGTGGGTATCGGTTTGGAATAGTGATGTTATTCAGTCCGCGATAATCGACACATAGCCAGAGTCCTCGTTCATTGGGTTCGGGGACGAACAGGATTGGAGATCCCACTGGCGAGGTGCATCTCTTGATTTTTCCTGTTTTTTCCATTTCTTTCAGCCATTCCCTGAGGGTTTGGAGCTCATTCTCAGAGAGGGGGTAAATGGGTCCCCACGGGGGCGTGCTTCCTTCTTTGAGGTGGATTTTGCAATCGTTGGAGCGGTGCTTGGGGAGCACGTCAGCCGCTTCTCTGCTCATAATGCGCAAGTATCAAGTATTGGTGGAATTCCAGTGGTACTTGTTTTAATGGGTCTCCACTATCTTCCACCGCCGAAACGTATCCGCCGAATTGTGCTGAGGGGTCCGTGGCCACCGAGGGGTCCCACGTGAGGGAGAATTTGTTGCTTTCGTACTTCGTGCATCATTCCTAACATCTGGCGCTATCGAAGCGTATTTCGTCAGTCGTCCATCTCCCTTAAGGGGGGTGTTTCATTATCCACCAGAAGGGGAGGAAGATATCGATTTCCTTATCCATAGGTGCAACTTCCATTACCTCCTGGGTGAAATGTCTTCTGTGTTGAAGCATAAGCGGGTTGGTATAGAATTCTCCTGCTCCTTTCACAGTTTCACCCGTGAAGTTTTCGATGAGCCGCCGCTCTTCATGTTTGAATAGCCTTAGTTGCAGCCGTTTTGCCGTTCTTTCACTGATGAGTGGTACCGAACACCCCGTGTCTAGTAGCACGGTGACCGTGCGATGATCCTGGCCTTGGTGTAGGATCATGCGTATAATAGGACGGGTGCCGCTGGTGGGTGTCTCTTGTTTCCGTTTTTTATCCGAGGTTCCAGCGCTTGGTTCCTGGTGTTTTCATTTTGGAGATGTTCCACAGATTATTGCAAAGGCCTGCGCCGGCGGCTTCGGTGGACCTTCTAAAAATCCGACTGGTCACTGTCATCTGCCCATATCGGTAGGGTCCGGGATGGCTCCACTTCCATGGTGTCGACGGCGGCGATCTTTTGTTGTTTGGGCGCCGGATTTTCTCCTGGCTCTTCCGAGCACTTTCGTTTCCCTGCTTCCGTTGTTGTTACTCCGGCTGCCTTCCAAGGTGCTTTTGGAAGGGGGGTTCCGAGCCGGGTGGTATGGGCGAAGCATTCATAGGTGTGGTGTCCTCTTTGACCGCAGCGCCTGCAGCCTATCGGCGTTTTGAAGTATTCCTTGTGTTCCTGCGAGGGTACCCCTTTCAGGGTGACTTCCTTAGTGGCCCATCGGCCCGGTTGCCCCCACGGGCTTGGGCAGCCCATCGGTGCTTGGTCCGTTCTGGTATTCCTTGCATCTTCCCTGTGTTTCCTTCCGTCTGTCCGTTTTTCTTCCTTTTTTCTTTCTTCTGCTCGTGTGGCACTGCCGGTGGCTCCTGTTCTCATCTGTTCTCGGGCCTGCTTAAGAGCCATTTTCTTTTCTATTTGTAAGCCTGCTTGGTGGGTGGCTTGCAGTAAGCCTTTGTCGTCCGTGAAGTCCTCCAGATAGTGGGCGAATCTCATGTCGAGCAGTACGTCTGGCATGGCTAGGTCGACTTTTTCCCGTAGCGCTTCCGCGGTTGCCCGCGCGAAGTTGTTGAGCACTCGGAACTCGGTCCGGTAGGCGCGGATGGATCCTTGGTATTTGAGCTGTCCCAGCTTTAGTTGGGCATCCGCCGCCTTGCGCTCGTTCCGGTATTCCGTCAGAATGGCTGGCGAGTAATTGGCCTACTTGTCGTTCTCCCGTGGCTTGCGGTATCGTTGGAGGTGCCATACCAAGGCTGTGTCCGTCAGGAGAGTTCCGACCCAGGCGATCTTCTGGCAGTCAACTGTTTCCAGATAGAATCCCAGATACATCGTGACCGATTCCCACCAATGGTTGAAAGCGGACGAGCTTTACCCCTCAAATTTCTCGGGGTTCTCCAATTTCAGCCTTGAGGCGTTCATCCGGGCTTTATTCGCTGGTCGTTCCGGGGCTCGCGCCACGGCAATACGTGCGACCACAAGCCTTGCTATTTCTTCCGGCGTAAGCATAGTGGCTATCTGTATTCTCATTGGTTCCCATGTACCTGGCGGGGGTCTCCCCGTGGGAAGGTTCTGCACGTATAAGTCGTCATCGTCTCCACTGGGTGGCGGCGAGAGCGAGGGGGATCTCGACGGGTGTTCTGGCCTCGGTGGCGTTCTGCCCCGTCTTGTTGGAGTGAGATTTGGAGAACCTAGGGTTCGGGCGTGTTTTGCCCACACACTAGTGTGCCGGCGGCACCCTATATTTTCTGTTTCTCTGTAGCTTGGGCGGATGCGCTCTTAGACATCCTTGACCTTCCTGAATACACCGCTATCTACCTTCTTTAGTGTGCCTGTCTCTCTTCTTCCTCTCCGCCGCCTACTCCGCTATAACAGGTTATGAGCCGCTGGATGCGAATCTGAATTTCTTCGAAAATAAGAAACAGATACCGCTCGACCCTGTCCCCACCCCCCCTCATTACTACGGCTGAAGACATCAGGATAGAATACCCATTCTGGTATTGCCTATTCCGATCTGAATTTCATCGTCATACCCATTCTGGTATTGAAAAGATTGAAGAAAAAGATGTCGGCTCCATCGATTAAGCCACTGAATGAGACGAATTACGAGGAGTGGGCCCTTGCCGCTATGGCCTATCTCCAGAACACCAGATACTGGGGCTATGTTGAAGGAATTGAACTGCCGCCGCTGAAGCCGTTCCGACCCATCGCAACTGGAACCGATACGAAGTCAACTACTACCGTTCCACCTTATCAACCCGAATCGAACGACCCTACCTACCTCAGTCAGTTTTACCGCTACTACGAGAGGTATCAGCAGTATACTTCCAATCTCGTCAAGGCAAGTGGTGCCATCCGAACGCTACTTGACCCAGCTTTAGAGAGGAAGTATGCCGACACTGCATATACCACGGACCCCAAGAGAATTTGGGAGGATATCAAAAAGGAGCGGGAACGTGTGTTTTCCATTGATGGGAGGCAGCTGCGGGAGCGTTTGACCTCTATTCGATATGTCGATTTTTCATCCGGAATGAAGTACTTCACCAAGATTCGCCATATCGCAGAGCAACTCAAGATATGCGATGATGTCGTCAGTGAGAGTATGCAGGCCTTTCACATTATGAGAGGATTTCCAAAGACTGCGGAGAGGACTGCCTTTAAGAATACGCTCAACATGATGAAAAACGATACGAAACCAGACGACATCCTAAAGCATCTGGAAGTTTTCGAATCCACACTACGAGAAGAGCATGGAGTACCTCAGGACGTTGCACTGTTTGCAAAACGAGGCAATAAGTATGATTACAACCGACACGGAAGAGCGCCGCAGAAGGACAAGTCGTATACAGATAATCAAACCCATCACGAGAAGAAGGAAATCACCTGCTATGGTTGCGGAAAGAAGGGACACAAGAAGAATCAGTGTCGTAGCCGAAAGCAGTGGAACGAGAAGAATGACACCAGCAGACGGGACAATGCAAGAGCAACGGAAAAACCAGTTGCCAATGTTGCAACCGAGGAAGTTGAGGATATGCTCTTCATCGTTGGGGAAAGAGTAAAACCGGAAACAGACCTCGATCTTGCTGTGGCTACACTGGATCCGGACATACCCAGACCAGGCGATTGGATTGTTGATTCCGGAGCAACTTCTCATGTCACCGGAAATCTCAGTGCCTTTATCAACTATCGTCCTTATCGGCCTGGAGAACGGAATATCAGAGTTGCAGATAACCGATTCCTGACTGTCAAAGGAAGCGGTGATGTGGTGGTTTCTTTTAAGCCTCACAGCATTACACTGCAGGATGTTCTACATGTTGAAGAGTTTGGAGCGAACAACCTGCTGAGTGTATACCGACTTTTACTCGCAGGATACGAAGTGAAGCTGGAACTGGACAACACCACCCTGACCTGCAAGAAGACGTGCAAACTGATAGCAGAAGGAGGGCGTGTGAATGGTGGCCTTTTCCGGTTTACAACAAAACCTGCCATTTCGAACTTTGTTGGAGACAATGGTGTGGTAATGCATCTGGCCACCAGTGGAAGTGACAGGTTACTCCTATGGCACAATCGACTGGGTCACATGTCCTTTCGCACTATCAGGCAGCTATCCGGTATGGTGGAAGGAATTCAGGACCTGAACCTAAAGCATGGAACCGGAACACCCGATACTTGTGCTTGCGAAGCGTGTATTATCGGTAAAATGGCTCGAAAGCCATTCCACTTGCTGTCACCGACCAAGCGTTCCACCAGGACTATGGAGTTGATCCATTCAGACGTGGTGGGACCCATTCAGGTCCGTAGCCATGGTGGAAAGAGATATGCCATTGCATTTACGGATGACTTTACGCGTTGGTCGGAAATCCACTTTATGACCGAAAAATCTGAAGCACCAGAGAAGTTCAAACTCTTCAGAGCAAAGATATCAACATATGGCAAGATTGCAAGGCTTCGGACGGACGGGGGAGGCGAGTGCGCAAGCAACCAATTCAAGGCATATTTGCAAAAAGAAGGAATTACCCATGAGATCACGGCTCCATATTCCCCAGCATCGAACGGAGTCTCCGAACGTACGAACCGAGGCTTTCTGGATCCAACCCGTTGCATCCTTAAGCACGCTGGCATGCCGCTCACGTTCTGGGCAGAGGCGATGGCTGTTTCCATTTATGTGAAGAATCGGATTCCTCATCGAGCCTTAGCAGACGGGAAGCTATCGCCATTCGAGTCCTTGTTTAAGCGCAAACCAGATATTGGACATCTTCGTGTTTTCGGTTGCCTCGCATACGCCCATATAGCTGTGGAAACAGGATGCAAGAAGTTGGATGACAGGGCAAGAAAGTGTGTCTTTTTGGGGTATACGGAAACTGCTTCGATTTGGCACCTCTACGATCTTACGAGCAAGAGAGTTTTTACCAGCCGCGATGTGAAGTTTGTTGAGACAAGGTTCCCTTATAGAAGTACTGGAGATTCTGTGAGCGAGAGCAGTGGACCCCAGCTTGTCCCTCTTACCACTGGTACCGGACTGGATTTTGAGGAAGAACCGGGACCAACAGTGATGGACAACAAAAATCCTACCGAACCTGTGAACATACCGATCGTGGAACCCGAACCTGCTGCAGATGCCAGTCAGCAGATGCCACGGATCCGTAGGAAGCGTGGCGATGACCTCTCCATAGATATGAACTGGCAGCCAGCAGGGGGAGGCAACATATTCAGGACTCGGAATCGAGGACGACCTGCAGATGCTGCTGCAAGTTTTGCAATGGAATTTCAGCACATGGCATTCCTGGCATCCCCGGGCCCTCGCAGTTATACAGAAGCAGTTACTGGTCCAGATTCGGCAAAGTGGTCAGCTGCAATTGCAAGTGAAATGGAGTCACTTCGAGAGCATGACGTTTTTGACAATAAGCGTCACAAAGATTTGCCGGTATCGACGAAGGTTGTGGACAGCAAATGGATCCTTATGATCAAGGTTACTGTGGAAGGAGAAGTCGACAAGTATAAAGCACGCCTTGTGGCCCGAGGCTTCTCTCAAGATCCAGATGATTATGGAGAGATCAGCTCACCGGTAATCGATGCAGCGGCAGTCCGCTACACACTGGGATTTGCAGCCATTAATGACCTTGAGATTGCTGTCCTGGATGTTCCAACCGCAAACCTTGGTGCTACTCTTCACGAAGAGGTCTACATGCGACTGCCACATGCCGATTGGTCTTCTTTAGGATATGCGGAGGCTCGTCCAATTGTCCGACTGAAGAAGTCAGTACCTGGACTGAAGCAGTCTGGCCGCTGTTGGTTTGATGATATCTCCGGCTATCTCGGCAACGTACTGAAAATGCACCAATCAATCAGCACCCCTGCCCTCTTTTATTCTACGGAATTCCTCCTCAACCTCTACGTCGATGACCTTCTGATTGTTGGAAAAGAAGCCGAATTGCGAAGAATTGTTGATACCTTCAATGAAAAGTTTCGGACGAAAGGTGCAATCTGTGGTGACAAATTTTCCTACCTTGGACTGCGTGTTACACGCGACCGAGAGCAAAAGCAGATTCGAATCGACCAGCGAAGCTATCTGCAGAAGGTATTGGAGAAGTTTGAGATGAATACCTGCAAAGGTAGAGCGATGCCTCTGGAATCGAAACCGGTACCACGTGGCAAAGATGAAGAGGCCATGGATCAAAATCTGTACCGTCAAGCAGTGGGATGCATTCTATATGCAGCTCTTGGAAGCCGCCCTGACTTCGCATACGCTATTGGTGTTCTTGGCCGCTTTGCTGGAGATCCCTCGGTACACCACTGGAAAGCGATCAAACACCTACTGCGATACATCAAAGGAACCTTACACCTTAGTCTCCCGCTTGTCCACAAGGACGTTTCTTCTACTGGACTGTTTGCATACGCAGATGCTGACCATGGTGGTGATGCGGTGGCAAGCAAGTCTACCAGTGGATATCTCGTTTACGCTGATGGTATCCTAATCCACTGGAAGTCCAAGAAGCAGCGAGTGGTTGCCCAATCCACAATGGAAGCAGAGCTGATTGCAGTAGTGGAGACTTGGAAGTGCATGCAATGGGTACACGACATGCTATCTGAGCTTGGCCACTGGCACCCGGATTGCGAAACGCTACTCTACAACGACAATCAGAGCGCAGTGCAAGTGCTAAGCTCCGGAAATTTCTCGAGTGATTGCCGACACATGCGCATGAGATTCCACCACGTTGTCGACCGCATCAACAAGCATGAGCTTGCGATCGAGTACGTACCGACTGGCGAAATGCGGGCAGACGGATTGACGAAGGCGTTGGGAGGTGTCAAGCACCGCGTGTTCCTCAACATGATGGGGCTGAAGTAGTGATGGAAAATGGTATGGTGTATGGGCAAAAGGGGGAGTGTTGGAGTGAGATTTGGAGAACCTAGGGTTCGGGCGTGTTTTGCCCACACACTAGTGTGCCGGCGGCACCCTATATTTTCTGTTTCTCTGTAGCTTGGGCGGATGCGCTTTTAGACCTCCTTGACCTTCCTGAATACACCGCTATCTACCTTCTTTAGTGTGCCTGTCTCTCTTCTTCCTCTCCGCCGCCTACTCCGCTATAACACGTCTTCCCCCTCCGCCTCTGGCCATTGGTCACGGTGGGAGTGGTGGTTCTGGCGGGCTGGACGGCGGGAGCGCCGGTCATCTTTGCCTTCGTGCAGGGGAGGCGGGCGCGAGTCGGATAGGACTCCGGAGCGTTGGTAGTGCTGGAAGTGGCACGGGTGCGGCTGATGCTGCGGCGGCACTGGTGCTCGGTGGCCTGACTGGGCTGCGCCATAACTGTAGGGGTTCCGGAGATGGGCGCCTGGTCTTTGGAGAGCCGGGGAGGGGTATTCGGGTGGCTAACCGCCTAATTTCGTCCCTGGCCTGCCGTAGCTCTTCCTCGACCTGGGTCATTTTCCTTTGGTGGTCCGCTGCCCACAATTCTACGTTACCTTGGAAGGTGGCCAGGTGCTGGCTTCGAGCAACGTTAGCCTCAGCCAGGAAAGCGAGGGCATCATTTACGCCGGTAAGCTGGGTGGCCTGGCATATTTGCCACTGAGTGTCTTTATTGGTATGTTCTGTGCCAGCGTTTGGTACGCGTTGGCGGTGTTTGCCAGCTCGGTTGGTACCCAGGTTTCTGCGATTTCCTCGTTAGCGTGCACCCAATCATATACGTACCTTGTGCCCTCAGTCAGGGTTTGATAGGCTTCCTCGATTTGGACCATCCGTTGATCGGTTTTATCCATCGTGTTGCCGCATAGTTCGGTGAGCTGCCATAGGTCTCTTTTCACCTGTTTTTGTTGCCATGCCATGGTTCGTACCCAGACCGCAGGGTTGGCTAGCTCCAAGGCTTGTTCCGGCCGGGCCGTTCCGTTGGTAATCTGCAGCAGGTCCCTTGGGGCCTCGAGTCTGAGCATGTTGAAGTCGGAGGACGTCATCTTTTAATACTGATCGAGGAAGTCTCTGCTGTAGATGGTTGAGTCGTAGTCGAAATGGTACTCAAATAGGTCGAAGAGTTCGTCTTCGTCAAAATCGGCAGGTTGGGACAGTAGCGCACAGTTCTGCTACTGCTGAGTATACCACTGGTATGGGGCGCACTCGATTGTTTCGTGGATCGGCTTAGGTCTGTCGATCGTTTCTTCCCACTTTTCATGGTTGGCGAGTTCACTGTCGATTGACTGAGAGGTTTAGTCGAAAGAGTATTGAGACTTAGGCTCCAAGAAGGTAGATAGTTCGAGTAGGTAAAGGTGGTTTTCGAAGTAGGTGTCGTCGAAGTAAGTCATGAAAGTAGGGTGATTTTTGAGATCAAGATTATAGTGTGACACTGGGGTTGTATCGTAACCGGAGTGTGGAGAGAATCAAAGGTAATCAGGCTACTTTCAATAATTCACAACGGAATAATCTTAGATCTTGGTGGGTTTCGTCAGTAGTGTTCCGTCTGTTTCTCCCTCTCCTCGGGGCGAGAAAGGTCGGCATATATAGGCGCGGGGTGGGGTGTGATCTTTTGACTCGGGCTAACTATTCCTCCAAGGTTGACGAACCCCCACCTGAGCGTGGGCCGGTCTGAGACTCCTATTGGTCCTGGTCGGTACTGGCGATAAGGTGAGAGGCCAGGTCCGATTGGCACCACGGAATTCCCTCAGTTCTAGACTGTGTTCTTTTTCGCAGCCCGGTAGCCGTCTGGAGCTGGGTGGCTATGACAAATGAGCTCTCGGAAGAGTCTCGACCGAGCTCTGTGGAGAGTCTTGTCATCGCAGTTAAGACCTAGGCGCCGCAGTTGATACCTCGGCGTCGTAGTTTATGTCTGCGGACCATAGTTGATACCTCGGCGTCGTAGTTGATGCCTCGGCGCCGCAGTTGATACCTTGGCACCTCAGTTTATATCTTGGCACCGCAGTTGATACCTTTGCACCACAGTTGATACCTTGGCATGGCAGTTGAAACCTTGGCACGGCAGTTGAAACCTGGCACCGCAATTATGATCTAGGCGTTGCAGTTAATACCTCGGCGTTGTAGTCGATGCCTTGGCGCCGCAGTTGATACCTTGGCGCTGCAGTTGATAACTCGGCACGGCAGTTGAAACCTCAGCGCCAGTGTTGATACCTGGGCATCGTAGTTGATGCCTCTGTGCCGTAGTTGATACCTCGGTGCCGCAGTTGATACCTAGGTACGGCAGTTGAAACCTTGACACGGCAGGTGAAACCTCTGCACTGCAGTTGAAACCTTGGCAACTCAGTTAATATCCCGGCGCCGTAGTTGATACCTCGGCACCGCAGTTGATACCTTGGCACTGCAGTTGATACCTCAGCGCCGCAGTTGATAACTCGGCGTCGCAGTTCATACCTCGGTACCGCAGTTGACACATCGGCGCCGCAGTTCACACCCTAGGGCCACACCTAAAACTTCGACACTGCAGATGAGACTGTGATGCTGCAATTGAGTCCTTGGCATGGGAGTTGAAATCTTGATACGGCAGTTCAAACCTTGGCACTGCAGTTAAGACCTAGGCGCCGCAGTTGATACCTTGGCATCGTAGTTGATGCCTCGGTGCCATAGTTGATACCTCGTCGCTGAAGTTGACAACTCGCCATCGTACTTGTTGCCTCGGCGCTGAAGTTGACACCTCGGCGCCGCAGTTGATAACTCGGCGTTGAAGTTCATACCTCGGCGCCGCAGTTAATACCTCAGTGCCGTATAGGATGCCTCAGCGCTGCAGTTGGTACCTCGGCACCGCAGTTGATACCTCAGCGCCGCAGTTGATACCTCGGCGCCGCAGTTGATACCTCGGCGTCGTAGTTGAAGCCTCGGCGTTGCAGTCGATACCTTGTCGCCGCAGTTAATAACTAGCCGTTGTAGTTGATGCCTTGGCGCCGATGTTGATACCTCGGCGCCACAGTTGATAACTTGGCATCGCAGTTCATACCTCGGCACCGCAGTTAATACCTAGGTGGCGTATTTGATGTATCGGCGTCGCAGTTGATATCTCGCCGTCATAGTTGATAACTCGGCTCTGAAGTTGATACCTCGGCGCCGCAGTTGATAACTCGGCGTCGCAGTTCATACCTCGGCGCCGCAGTTGATACCTTGGCACCGCAGTTGATAACTCGGCACTGCAGTTCATACCTCGGCCCCGCAGTTAATACCTAGGCGGCGTATTTGATGCCTCGGCGTCGCAGTTAATAACTCGCCCTTGTAGTTGATAACTCAGCTCTGAAGTTGATTCCTCGGTGCCGCAGTTGATAACTTCTCGTCGCAGTTTATAGCTTGGTGCTGCAGTTAATACCTCGGCACCGTATTTGATGCCTGGACGCAGCAGTTGACGTCTGGCTGCCGCAGTTAATACCTTGGTGCTGCATTTGATACCTCGGCACCGCAGTTGATACCTCAGCACTGCACTTCTGTCAAGATCGTGCCTTGACCACTCCATGCAGCTCAACAGGCAACGTAGGCTTCGTTCTTCATGGTGGGTGTCTCCACACTCACGGCATATTTCCGCGCCTCTCGTACTCACATTTCCGGCGTACTATTTACACGCCGCTCGTATTCATACTTCCGGCATACTTACGTATGGCCCGTACTCACACTTCTGGGGTCCTTACGCGCCGCTCGTACGCAGAATTCCGACGTACTTACACGCCGCTAGTACTCACACTTACATCGTACATACACGCCATTCGTCCTCACACGCCTTGCATGGGTTTGTTGTCCTCGCAGTATCCGTCACATCCGGCATGCTCTCGTTGTGGTCTTCTCACCCACCTTGCGTGGGCTTGTTGTCCTCACAGTAGCTGCCACTCCCAGCGTACTCTCATCGCAGTTTTCTAATACGCCTTGTGGGGGCTCATTTTTCTCGCACTATCTGTCAGGCCCAGCGTGCTCTGGTCGCGGTCTTCCCACTCGCCTTCTATGGGCTCGCTGTTCTCGCGGTATCCGTTACACCCGGCGTGCTCTCGTCGTGGTCTTAACAAACGCCTTGCAGGGGCTCGTTGTTCGTATCGGGGTTGGCGCTTGCAGCACCGGTTTACAGGTACAGAAAGGTAGGTCTGTCAAGCGAGATAATATGCCGTTGATTTCGATTGTGCTTCAGTACTACAGACTATATGCACTCCACCACACCATACTGCCCCCATGGGGTTCCCATCTTTTGAAGCCACCAAACAGAAAATTTGCACCTGCGAGAAGGAAGCAGAAAGCAAGATTTGTATGACTGAGTTCAAGCCGAGAGGGAAAATAGGACAAGGAAACTGAAGGTGACTCCTCCACAACCTATTGTCTCCTTCATTATGAATGTCATGTTGTTGTTTCACGGTTCGAAGACACCAAAGTTTGGCTCAGGTGAGTCTGAGTCAGAATCTTCATCTTCTTGTGACAGTGTAGGTTTTTTGTCGTAACAGATGACTGCTAAGTAGCCAAGTCCAGTGGCTCGTAGAAAGTGTCGAAGTCCACCCCAGTTCGTCGGACTGGTGAGGAACGATAGAGATTGGACATCCCCACTGGTGGAGGGCTTCATCAGGGAACGCCGTTGCGTGAGCAGGGTACAGTTACGTAGCATCAGCAAAAAAATGAAAAGTTGAAGTATATTGCTTTTTTTTACAGGTGAGACATAAATTTGAACTAATATTTCTCGAGGTTTCAGCCAAAAATAAAGTACTTTTTGTTTTTTAAATCCTTACAGGAGCAAAATATAACTTCTCCTCTTATGGGAGTTAGCGATGCTTACGGGAGCTACAGGAGCCACAGGAGCTCCCTAGGAATTCTCAAATTTTTTGCTGATGTAGGAGGTGGTGAGATGTCTGTAGGTCTTGCCCACATGGACATGGTTCGGCAGTTTTATTCGGTGGTGGGTCTGAGGCAGATCGGTTGCTAAAGACATGCCAAAGTGCCCGTGAATCAGTTCTGTCTGCTCTGTATAGATGAGTTGGAAAGGTGAAGGAGGGGTGTGAAAGTGGAAGTTTCTTCTTCCAGCGTTGTCGGAGATGGACTCATGCCTGACTCTGTAGCCAGATTTTGGTTGTCAAGGCGTATTGACAGGGGGTATGGAAAGAGGTTCCCAGTTTGGCGAGCATGTCAGCCTGTTTGTTGCAAGGAAGGCCACAGTGCAATGGGCACCAGAGTGTATTGATTTGCCACCCCAGAATGCGGAATTTTGCCACAGACTCGAGTGCATGTCGGGCATATTCGTGATTGTCTTGGTTGAATTGGAGTGTATCGATTGCGGCCAGGTTGTCGATACAAAAGAAAATCGATGATAGTGGTGCAGTTATCGTGAAGAGGGCACTAGCAGCTTCCTGGATGGCATGTAATTCGGCATCATTGACCTCAGTCCGGTTGCCAGCATTGCAGCTTCCTTCTTTGATTTGAAAAAGTTGTTGGTTTCCAATGTTGAATATCACCCAGCCACATCCAGTTGACCCACTGTCTAGCTTTGAGCAATCAATATATATGACAATGGTGTGGTCGGGGAGTGAGAGAAGCCATTTTCCGTGCAGCTAGTTCGCGCGTGTTGTTTTATCGGGGTTGTGAGAGGTGATCTTTGGTATTCCGTCCGCTGTTGAGGTAGTCGTACGATCTTCAAGCTTTCCCATAATCAGATGCTTGCTGAGGGCATAGAGACGATGGAGACCTGCATGATTTTGGTGAGTTGTTTGATCCAAATGTAGCTGGCCAAGCGCATGGTGTACAGATAAGGAGTGAAGTTGGATGGCGAATTGAAGAGATAGGTAGTCCAGATACGCTTCCATCGAGGGAAGGTGTGAGAGAGTGAGGAGGTTGGTGAGCCGGGTGTTGCACGGGAGACCGGTAATCCGTCTAGCTATTGTGTTATAGGCAATTTTGAGAGTTGAGGTCATCGTATGTCACGAAGCTGGCGCGACAGGCTCCTTGGCGCCGGCGCCTGTACCGCTCTCACCCTTGTTGCCCTGTGGTTCGGCCTAGTTTCTACTGCTGCAGCCACGGTCATCCTCCGTGCTTAGGCACCTCGACCGATCTTCGTCATATCGCTAGGGTAGCGATAGTATCCCAGACTGCTGACCAGTCTAAATCTCTCTCCTTCGTCTCCATTACATCGCTTGCACGTCCTTCTCCTACAACTGTTACGAAGTACTGTTTCCCCTTAATTATGTTGTACGTCACTCTTCCTGTTTCCTTACCGGTACTGCTTGCACGTCCTTTCTCCTGTTGCCACGAGTAGAGTGTTGGCTGTGAGGCGGCCGAGTGCAATCTTGTGTTTTTCTTGGGCGCGGCGATTGAGTTACGATGGACGGAACTGTGTCAGTCTTGTGGGCAAGCTGTGATTCTACAGAGGGATGGGAAAAGTATAAAGGAGGAGTGCGGTTGCTAGTCTGGAGATTCTTCTCCACGCAATCTATTCTCCCGAACCCCCCCCAGCTTTTTCGACAACCACCACTGTCTTCCACCATCGAAAAAGCCCTCTACTACGTCAAAAGAATCCCAAAGAGCAGG
>Ga0307508_10004326_pt1 | contig 13899 bp, 10 predicted proteins | sample 9_EM_MG_FD_203089 | JGI IMG/M metagenome (GOLD analysis project Ga0307508, IMG submission 203089) | Populus trichocarpa ectomycorrhiza microbial communities from riparian zone in the Pacific Northwest, United States - 9_EM | ecosystem: Host-associated > Plants > Roots > Unclassified | place... | reverse complement strand
AGTCCGTTGTCGTCGGGCAGCGCGCTCTCGGTCGCGGCGAGCGGCACTGCGGGCCGGCCGATGATGGCCAGCAACGCGGCGCGCTTCTGCTGCCAGAGCTCGCTACCAGGAGCCGGCATGCCCTGGCCGCCGCTACCGCCACCAGCCAGCGCTGCCGAACCGCCGCCAGCGCTTGGCGCCGCCGCTCCGCCGCCGCCCGCTGGCGACGCGGCCCCGCCGCCGCCAACCGTCGACGCCGTGCCGGCGCCGGCCAAGGCGGCGACAGCCGAAGTGCCGCTGCCTCCACCTTGGTTATTGCCGCTCGCGCCGCCCGAGGGTGCGCCCGCCCCGACCGGCGCGCTGCTGCCCACCGCAGGGGTCGCTTGCGGCGAGCTACCGCTGCAAGCCGTTAGCGCTAGCGTGAAACTGAGCGTTCGAACACCACGCAGCACTTGGCGGGCTCTCCTACCAAGCTCGAATACCACCTCCGCACCGGGTCGGCCAGCAGCCGCCCGGCGTGCGACTACTTCTTTTCGGCGGCTTGCGAGGAGGCGACCGGAATGGCGTCGAACTTGCCAGGCGTGATGACGTACAGCTTGCACGTGGCTGACATGCATTCATCGTCGTGGACGCTATTCGCGCCGCCCGATTAAAGAAGGCAGATGCGCTACGGTCCGGAGCACAAAAAAGCGATCAAAACGGCGATCGACGACTTGCTCACCCCGCGCGCCTGAATTCGCGCATCAGGCCACGAAATTTCGCGCAAATCCACGAGCCTCGGCTAGCGTTGTCGATTCCCCCATGAAGTTTTCGATCGCCCCGTCGGTGCGCAGCGTCGAGGCGCTCAGGCTGCGTGAGGCTGGCGGCGTTTACAACTCGCCGTGGCGCCGCTTTGGTCCGTACTTGTCCGAACGACAGTGGGGCACGGTGCGCGAGGACTACAGCGAAGGCGGCAGCGCCTGGGAATACTTCCCGCACGATCACGCACGCAGCCGCGCCTACCGCTGGGGCGAAGACGGGCTGGCCGGCTTCAGCGATCATCGCCAGCGCGTGTGCATGAGCATGGCGCTCTGGAACGAGCGCGACCCAATCTTGAAAGAGCGGCTGTTCGGGCTCACCAACGCCGAGGGTAACCACGGAGAGGACGTGAAGGAGCAGTACTTCTACCTCGACGCCACGCCCACGCACTCGTACTTGAAGATGCTCTACAAGTACCCGCAGCGCGAGTTTCCCTACGCGAGGCTAGTCGACGAAAATCGCCATCGCGGCGCGCACCGATCCGAGCTCGAGCTGGTGGATCTGGGGGCCTTCGACGACCACCGCTATTTCGACGTGTTCGTGGAGTACTTGAAAGCGGGCCCGAACGACATCTTGTGCCAGATCACCATCGAAAATCGCGGCCCCGAGACGGCGCGCCTGCACGTGTTGCCGCAGGTTTGGTTCCGCAACACCTGGTCCTTCGAGCCGGAGCTGGGTAAGCCTGTGCTCGAACAAATCGGGCCAGGCTGCGTCAAGCTCGAACACCCGCAGCTCAAAACCTTTCAGCTCTACTTCGACGGCGCCGAACGGCTGCTGTTCACCGAAAACGAATCCAACCCCAAGCGGCTGTGGGGGCTCGACGGCAAGGGGCCGTTCAAAGACGCCTTTCACGACTACGTGGTCGGCGGTCGCCACGACGCCGTCGCGTCCGAGCCGCGCGGCACCAAGGTCGCCGCCCACTACCATTTCGAGCTGCCACCCGCGTGCCGCAAGGTCGTGCGTTTTCGGCTCAGTCAAAGCACGCTCGGGCAGCCGTTTCACGACTTCGACAACATCGTTGCCGCGCGGCGCTACGAAGCCGACGAGTTTTACGCCGAATTGCAGGCTGAAATAAGCGACGCCGACGCGCGCCTCGTCCAGCGCCAGGCGTTCGCCGGCATGATCTGGTCGAAGCAATATTTCGGCTACGACGTGCGGCGCTGGCTGCTGGGCGACACCGGTCAGCCTCTGCCGCCCGACGCGCGCAAGCACGGCCGCAACGCCGATTGGGATCACCTCGTGAACGACGAGGTGATCTCGATGCCGGACAAGTGGGAGTACCCCTGGTACGCGGCGTGGGACTTGGCGTTTCACTGCATCCCGCTGGCGCTGATCGACGCCGAGTTCGCCAAGCAGCAGCTCGTGCTGCTCACGCGTGAATGGTACATGCACCCGAACGGCCAGCTGCCGGCGTACGAGTGGGCGTTCGGCGACGTGAACCCGCCGGTGCATGCCTGGGCCGCTTGGCGCGTCTATCAGCTCGATCGCAAACAATCAGGCAGAGGCGACCTCAAGTTCCTCGAGCGCATCTTCCACAAGCTGATGCTCAACTTTACCTGGTGGGTGAATCGCAAGGACGCCGAGGGCCGCAACGTGTTTCAGGGCGGATTTCTCGGCCTCGACAACATCGGCGTGTTCGACCGCAGTCGCCCGCTGCCAACCGGCGGTTTTATCAACCAATCCGACGGCACCGCCTGGGTGGCGATGTACTCGCTCAACTTGATGCGCATCGCGCTCGAGCTGGCGCAGCACAACGACGTCTACGAAGACATCGCCAGCAAATTCTTCGAGCATTTTTTGCACATCGCCGAAGCCATGACCAAAATTGGCAGCGAAGAGCAGGGCTTGTGGGACGAGACCGACAAGTTCTACTACGACGTGCTCTGCGTTCCCGGCTCGCCGCCGCTGCCGATGCGCATCCGCTCGATCGTCGGCTTGATTCCGCTGTTCGCCGTCGAGGTGTTGGAGCCGGAGCTGCTCGACCGGCTCAAGGGTTTCGACGCCCGGCTGCGCTGGTTCCTCGAGCACCGACCCGACTTGGCGGCGCTGGTATCGCGCTGGCAAGAAACGGCGACTGACGAGCGCCACCTGCTCTCGCTCTTGCGCGGGCACCGCATGAAGAAATTGCTCGCGCGCATGCTCGACGAAACCGAATTCTTGTCGAGCTACGGCATCCGCGCGCTGTCGCGCCACCACCTGGAGCAACCGTTCGAGCTCAACGTGCATGGCGAAGCCTTCAGCGTGAAGTACCTGCCAGGCGAGTCCGAAACCGGCGTTTTTGGCGGCAATTCCAACTGGCGCGGCCCAATCTGGATGCCGGTGAACTACTTGCTCATCGAAAGCCTGCAGAAATTTCACCACTACTACGGCGACGACTTCAAAGTGGAGTGCCCGACCGGCTCCGGCCGCTACCTCACGCTGCTCGAGATCGCCGACGAGCTATCGCGTCGCCTGTGTCGGCTCTTTCTGCGCGACGACAGCGGCCGCCGTCCCGTGCTCGGCGACAACGAGCTCTTGCAAAACGATCCGCACTTTCGCGACTACGTGCCCTTCTACGAATACTTCCACGGTGACACCGGCCGCGGCGTCGGCGCCTCGCACCAAACGGGCTGGACCGGCCTCGTCGCCAAACTCCTCATGCCCCGTCGCACCACCGACCGCTAACGCCCTCGTCTGGTGGGGCTGCCACGCCGCAGCCTGACTCGCAGAAACTACCGTAGCGATTCCCGGTAGCGTTGTGCGGGGCGAGATTTTTTCACAGGGAGGACGGGAGGACGGGAGGCGAGAATTCTTGGGTTCGAAGCGCAAATCGCCGAGCGGTGCCGGCGCATTCGCCTGGCGTCGCCGAGCGTCTCGAACGACAAGATTCTCGCCTCTGTCTTGCCCTCCCGATCTCGTGTCCTCCCTGTGAAAAAATCTGGAGACTTAGAGCGCCTTACCCTCGCCGTCCCTAAATGTCAGTGCAGGCGCGAGAACCAGGCGTAGGCGGGCAAGACAGTGACCATGAACGTGACAGTGCTGACCACGAAGACGGAGCTGGTGAGATCGGTGTCGAGCTCGAAGAAGACGGCCAAGTAGTTGGCGAGCAAGGCGCTCGGGACGAAGCCGTACAGCACGAGGATGCGCGTATCGAGCGCCGAGAGCCCGAACAGCGCGGCGAGCCCGGCGTAGTAGAGCGGATAAAGGCTGGAGCGATACAGAAACGACACGCCGTTTTCGCGCCAGTAGCGGCCAAGCTGCGGGCCGCGAAATAATAGTCCTACCGCGGTGCCCGACGCGGCGGTGCCGATGTAGATCAGCGGCCGCACGACGCTGCTGACGAGCGGCGGGCGGTGCACACCGAGCAGATTCAGCAAAAGCCCCGAGCTGATGGTGGCGAGCGGCAAGAACACGCGCGGATCGCGGGCGTTGTCGAGCAAGACTCGGCCGATGGATTTACCCGCCGTGGCGCCTGCGCTCGAGTAGACGCGCGCCACCGGAAAGCAGAAGAGCAGCAAAAATGGCGCGCTCAAAGCTTGCGAGTAGGTCGCTTGGGCCAGGCCGGCCTCACCGAACAGCACCAGCGCCACGAAGCCCAGCAGCGTAAAGCCGTTGTTGCTCTGGCTCATGGTGGCGATGAACGCGCCGCGGCGCGCCGCTGAATGCCGAAGCCAGCCGCTGACCAGCCGCGCAAAACCCGCCGTGAGCAGCCAGCCCGAGGTCGCGAGCAGTGGCATGAGCGCGGAGTGATGGTCGATGCGCGCGATCCACAGCGAGCACAGCGTGATGAACGTTTGTGCGCCGTAGAACGAGAAGTCGAACAAGCGCCGCGGCGCCGACGCGGGCGCGCCCCAGCGCTTCCAAATGATGCCGAACGTGACCGGCCCCAGCACCCAGCCCACCACGGTCAGGTAGGGCAGAAACAGCTGGGCCATGCGCGGCCGTGCTCATAGCATGCAGCAGGCGCCATCGAGCGGAGGATCCGCTAGGCTTTCGCCTGAAAAATGCTGGCTCGAAAGTCCGCGCGCTGGCTCGCCATCGGTCTCGGCTTGGCCGTCGCGCTCGGCGTCCTGTTCTACCCGACGGATGAGAAGCGGGTGAGGGCTGCAGCAGACGCTTTGGTCGCGGCCGCCAACGCTGACCCGGCAGAGCTTTCCCGGGCGCTCGAGACCTATGCGAGTCCTGGCGTGAGCGTGAACGTGGCCGAGTTGTCCGAGCCGCTCACGGGTCGCGATGGCATCGTCGCGGCCGTCGGGCAACTGCGGCAACTAGAGCCGAGCCTGCACTTTCGGATCGAAGCTGTGGAGGTCTCGACCGAGGGTAACCGCGCGCGCGTGAACGCCGATCTCATCACCATGGACGGCCCGGAGCTGCCGGAGCTGCGTCGTCCGCGGCGCAGCGTTGCCCTGTTCGAGAAATACGGCGCTGGCTATCGCCTCGTGTCGGCTGAAATCGGACCAGAGCGGCGCGATCAGCCCGAAGCACGGCCCTAGGCTTCGCGCGCGCCCTACGCCCGCCTGATGTGCCAGGCCTTCGGCTGCAGAAAGGCCTGGATGCCCAGCGTCGACAGCGTCGAGCCGATGCCCGAGTGCTTGCGACCGGTCCAGGGCAGGCGCGGGCTCACGCGGTCGCAACAATTGACGTAGGCGCTGCCCACCGGCAGCTCCGTCAGCAGCTTTTCGGCGCGCGCTTCGTTCGTGGTGTAGACGGCTGCCGTCAGGCCGTATTCTGTGTCGGCCATGGCGGCGAGCGCGGCTTCGTCGCTGGCTACGCTGGCGATGCCGATGACAGGTCCGAAGCTTTCGTCGCGCATCAGGCGCATGCTTCGCTTGGCGTCGGCGATCACCGTGGGCTCGAAGTACGAGCCAGCTCGCGCCACGCGTTTGCCGCCGATCAGCACGCGCCCGCCCTGGGCCTCGGCGTCGGCCACCTGTGCCTCCAGCTCTTTCAGCGCCAGCTCTCCGCGACACAGCGGACCAATGTACGTCGCCGGGTCGGACGGCTCGCCGAGCTGAAACGTCTTCACTTTTTCGACGAACGCTTCGACGAACGCCGGGTAGATGCGTTCGTGCACGTAAACTCGCTCGACGGCGCAGCAGCTTTGCCCGGTGTTGTAGAAGGCGCCGTCAGCCACGGCGGCTGCCACGGCGACGACATCGACTTCATCGGTAACGTAGGCCGGATCTTTGCCGCCCAGCTCGAGCTGCAGCCGAATCATGCGTGGCGCGACGACCTCGGCAATCTTTCGACCGGTCGCGTACGAGCCCGTGAAGAACACGCCGTCCACCGGCAGCGCTACCAGCGCGGCGCCGAGCTCGCGCCCGCCGATCAGCACCTGAAAAACGTCGGCAGGCACGCCCGCTTCGTGCAAAAGGCGCGCGATGGCGAGGCCGGTGAGGCTTGCTAGCTCGCTCGGCTTGTAGAGCACGGCGTTGCCGGTGAGCAGGGCCGGCACGAACACGTTCGAGCCCACGAAGTAGGGATAGTTCCAGGCCGAGACGTTGGCCACCACACCGAGCGGCTCGAACGCGATGCGCTCTTCGAGCGGGTCGTCCGCCGTGCCGAACACAGCGCGCGGCAACAGCTCCGCCTCGAACTGCTTCAGGAAGAAGTCGATGCGCGGCAACAGGCCGTTCAGCTCGTTACGGGCCTGCGCAATGGGCTTACCCACCTCGAGCGTCAAGGTGCGCGCCAGCGCCTCTCGCTCGTCTCTTACCAATTTTTGAAACTTGGTGATGACGGCTTTGCGTTCGCTGGGCGGTCTGGCGGCCCACGCTCTTTGCGCTGCGCGTGCCGCCGCCAGCCGGTCTGGCAGACTCGTCAGGTCGGTCTCGGTCACGTTTTCGACTGTTTCGCCGGTGGCAGGATTTACGACGTTCATCGAAGAGCCTCGCTCCCTCTAGCTTGCAGATCCCAAAGCATGGCTGAAAGCAGCACGATACCCAGCCAGAGCAAACATGCCATGAACAAATGCGTGACCTGCACGTAGCCGGGCGCTGCGAGCCAAATGTTGGTCGCGCCGATCAGCAGCGCCAGCCCCCCGCCGGCATACAACGCAAAAGCCAGCCGCTGAACAGGCAGGGCCGTGCTTGCTTCGCGCGCTCGTCCCGCAGCGATCCACAGCCCGGCCACGCCCAACAGGGCGAGTAGCGGGTGCACGACGCGCAGCTTGCCAAGCAGGTTTCCGCCCACGGCCTGGTCGTTTTGCAGGTGCTCGAGCGCGCCTTGGCCCTGGACGGGGTAAACCGTGTCGCCGAGCGCCGTGATCGCTCCCGTCATCGACACCAGCAGCAGGCAGAGGCCCGCCGCCACCGCCCACACGAGCGCGCTCTTCAGTCGGGCCGCGGCCAGCCGCGAAAGGTGCGGCTCGCGACCCAGCCGCGCGTCGCTGCTGAAGTAGCTCGCGGCCGACAGCGACCCGATCAAGAGCGACGTCGTCACCAGGTGCGCCGGCATGACCACCACGCGGTCGAACGACATGTTCGAGCCGACCAGGTTCAGCAGCACCAGCCGCGCGCCGATCGCGATCTCGACGATCATCAAGCCGAGCGCCGCGAACGCCGCCCAGCGCGCCGGATGTCCCGCTCGCAGCCCAAGACCGAGCACGGCGAGTACCAGCACGCCGACGAAATCGAGCCCGGAGGTCGTGCGATGTGTCAGCTCAATCCAAGTCTCGAGGCGGCGGGGCAGGTGCGCGATCTCGCCGTTGCAGGTCGGCCAGTGTTGGCCGCAGCCGGCGCCCGAGCCCGTGATGCGGACGATCGCGCCCATCAGGACGACCAGGACCGTCGCAACCGTCACGCCGCGCGCGACGCTGCCAAACGCGGAATCAGGAAGGCGAGCAGTCGCCTTGCTATGGGTCTCATCTTGACTGGAAAGCACGCCCGCCGATCCCGGCACCTGACTGCGTTTTCGCTGCGCCCCGGTGCTCACGTAGCCACCGAAGCGCAGATCCGGTGCTCGCGAAAACTTCGCCAGGAATCGGGCTTGACGGGCGGCTGCGCTGCGAGGCCTGGCCAATGGTCAGGAGCCGTCGTGTCGGCGCCGAGGGCGGTAAGAGCCATGCGCGCGCGTTTCTGCCATGCCGTCCCCGCCCTGGCCACTCGCCGCGCTGCGTTATAGTTAATAAACTTAAGAAAAAAGAAAACGGGTCGGAGCGCAGGCAGGACAGCGCTAAATCCAGTAATTTCGCGGATATATTGCCCAGATGCTGCAGCGCCGGCGCGTGAGGCCGGGGCGCAATTTTCGAGAATTGCCCCCGGCCCCGTGTAGGTGTCACGATCCATAACTATCGGTATATAATATGTATTACTTCGTATTGCTCGATAGGGAATCGGTTCCAGGTATGGCGTTGTCAGTTCGGTCGTTCTCGGATAAGGTTCTTGCCCATGACTCAGGCGTTCTTTCCGGGCATCGAATCGATTCGCTACGAAGGGCCGAACAGCGAAAACCCGCTGGCCTTTCGCTACTACGACAAGGACCGGCTGGTGCTCGGCAAGAGCGTCGCGGACCATCTGCGCTGCGCCGTTTGCTACTGGCATAGCTTCGCCTGGCCGGGCTCGGACATCTTCGGCGCCGGCACCTTCGACCGCCCCTGGTTCAAGATCGGTAGCCCGATCGAAGCCGCCGAGCTGAAGCTGAAGGTAGCGTTCGAGTTCTTCGAGAAACTGGGCGCGCCCTACTTCACCTTCCACGATCGCGACATCGCGCCCGAAGGCGCAACGCTCAAAGAGAGCCACGCCAATCTGGACAAGATCATGGCCGGCGCCGAAAAAGAAATGGCGCGCACCGGCGTGAAGTTGCTCTGGGGCACCGCCAATCTCTTCAGTCATCCGCGCTACATGAGCGGCGCTGCCACCAATCCCGATCCCGAAGTGTTCGCCTTCGCCGCCGCGCAGGTGCGCAAGATCCTCGACATCACGCACAGCCTGAAGGGCGAAAATTACGTGCTCTGGGGTGGTCGTGAAGGCTACGAGACGCTGCTCAACACCGACATGAAGCGTGAGGTCGACCAGCTCGGGCGCTTTCTCAGCTTGGTCGCCGAGCACAAGCACAAGATCGGCTTCAAGGGCACGCTGCTCATCGAGCCCAAGCCCAAAGAGCCGACCAAGCATCAATACGACTACGACACTGCCACCGTCTACGCGTTCCTGCAGCGCTACGGGCTCGACAAAGAATACAAGGTCAATATCGAGGCGAACCACGCCATCTTGTCCGGCCATTCTTTCCAACACGAGGTCGCATATGCCTACGCCAACGGCGTCTTCGGCAGCCTTGACATCAACCGCGGCGACGACCTGCTCGGTTGGGACACGGACCAATTTCCGAACGATGTAGCGCAGCTGTCACTGGTGCTGGCCACGTTCCTCAAGAACGGCGGCTTCACCACCGGCGGCATGAACTTCGACGCCAAGCTGCGCCGCCAGAGCATCGAGCCGGACGACTTGTTCCACGCTCACATCGGCGGCATGGACGTCTTGGCGCGCTCACTTTACGTCGCCGAAAAAATCGTCCAAGACGGCAAGCTCGAGCAAGCCGTTCAAGAGCGCTACGCCGGTTGGCGCGGCGATTTGGGCGAGCGCATCGCCGGCGGCAAGCTCAGCTTGGCCGAGCTGAGCGATCTAGTCCTGAGCAAAGGCATCGATCCGAAGCCGCGCTCCGGCCGCCAAGAAGCGCTCGAGAACCTGGCGAACCGCTACGTCTGATTGATGCTTTGGGGACGTTTGCGCGGGCGTGGGAACACGCTCGCCGCATCGCCTTCTCCCGACCGGCACCGGCTGAGGTGCGAGGCGGGTGAGCGGGCGCCGATTTTGGCGTCAAGGCAGCGGCAAATGTACGTCGCTGACTTGGTCGTGCTTGGGCATAAGTTCGTGCGGACGCGAAGCTGACTTAGACCTGCTCGTGGAAGCGTCCGGTAGCGTTAGGCTCGTGGAATGAGCTACACCCGCTTCTTGCTTCTTTGCTGCATGGTTTGCAGTACGGCGGCCGCTTGCGGAGGGGAAAGCACCGCCAACCCGAGGGGCGGCGGAGGGGCTGTCAACGCCGGCGGGACCGCCAATGTCGGCGGCGAGCCCACGGTTGGCGGGCAAGGCTTGGGAGCAGGAGCTGCCGAGCCAGACGTCAGTGGAGCTGGAGGATCCGGTCCTCCTGACGAGCCGCTCGGATGCGGCTCAGGCCCCAAGATCAAGTGCAATCGGCACTCCGACTGCGCTGACGACGAGGCGTGTCTTTGTAGCCCCGGCAACGAAAGTCACTGCGTCCCCTGTTCCTCCTGCGGAGCAACGCGCCGGGAAAGGGGCCCGTCGGCGCGCATTGAGGTCGAGCGCGGTGGTCCCTCTTGCGCGGCGACGCGGGGGCCGTCGATAGTCCCGCCCCATGGCGGCGAAGAAAGCGGCGGCGGTGATGCGCGAGCGTGTGCCCGCGTTCTGGGCGATGCGGCAGGACGGGCACATCGCCAAGGTTGCGGCGCGGGTCGGCCGTCGAGCAGGCTGCCGCGCCCGAGCCAGCGCAGCACTCTCAGCTCGACCGCATGCCCTATCGTCTCGAGATCGGAGCGGTTGGGAATGGCCAGCTGATGAAATGCTTCTTCTGGGACATGATTCGAGGTCCTAAGCGGTGCCGGGAGAACACAGGAAAACGTCGCCAGAAAGGGAATTGACGCCCGAGCTTACGCGCTCTGCTTCGGACAGCAAATCCGTGCGGCGCACCAGCTCCACAGTCAGGCCGGCGCTGCGCAGACGGGCTTCGAAATCCTTCTCGCCGTAGGCTCGCACATGGCCGTGGTGAAAAAAGCGCCGCTGCTGCTCGGCTGGATCCGTGATGGAGAGGTCCTCGTCCGTGGTATCCGGGTAGACGATGGGCACGAGGATGGCGGCCCAGCCGCCCGGCTTGAGGATGCGCCTGATTTCCGCCATGGCGCGCCGGTCCTCGGGGATGTGCTCGAGCACGTGGCTGCAGATTACGGCGTCGAAAACACGGTCCCGAAAAGGCAAATCGGTCAGATCAGCCAGGAACATGGCCGTGGGACTCTGTAGATCCACGGTGAGATAGCGGTTGCCGAGCTTCTTGCTGAGGCGCTTGCTGATACATGGCTCGGGCGCGAAATGCACGACGCGCTTGGCCGCGCCGTCGAACAACTGCGTGCGCTTGCTCAGGAACGTCCAAAGCATGCGATGGCGCTCGACCGAGCCACAATGCAGGCAACGTCGCTCCGGCTCCGCCTGGTTGCCGTGTGGCACGAAACGCGCCGCGTGCTTTTCGCACACCGGGCAATAGCGCGCGCGCCCCAACTGCCAGGCCATCCGCCGCAGCTTGCGCGCCGCCGCGCCGGCCCGTTCTCGCAACATGCTTCCTCGATTGCCATCAGCCTCCGCCGCCGTCAAGCCGCTTCAACTCCAAATGCGCGAGCGACCAGAGGTAGCTGCGACAAGATGTACCGCGCCCAGCGGATTGGTCGCCAGGGATCGGCTGCGAGCGCCGAATTCGGCGGCTACGGAACGGAGCGCCTTCGGTCCCGGCTGGAGTGATTTCTCTTATGTTAACGCAGGTTCAGGCGCGTTCGTGAGGTCGAGAGCCTGCCAGTCCGCGGTTGCGCGGTCAACGGCGGGCACGGGCTTCGCGCTCGGGTAGCGTTTGATCTCCCTAGTCTCCACCGCAAGCCGAGCGATGCGCATCACGCCGTCCGTCGTCAGCGCGGCTGCGCACCGCTGTCGAGCATCTCGCATGGGAGGCCCAGTTTCGTCCGGAGCGACGCCGCCCAGCTGGGCGGCGAGACAGGCCTACCCCGCCTGTCGCACGGTGTCGGTCAAACACATGCTATGCGATCGAGATTCGGCCGCGTGTATTCGGGCCAATTCCCGGGTAGTGCCGTGGTTGGTGCCGAAGCCTACGTCGAGGATACCGCTGCGCTTCGAGACATCATCCGGCGAGCTTGTGCCGGCCAGTTGTTGGACGTTCCTTGCGGTACGGCGTTTTGGCTGTCGGCTTACGCTGCCAACGTCACTGGCGCTGTGCTGATTGACCAGTCGGAGCGCATGCTGGACCAGGCACGTTCTCGCGCGGTCATCCTGGGCGTCGACTCCAAGTGTACGTTCCTGGAGGGCGACGTCGTGAATCAAGCTTGGGAGCCCGAGTCTTTCGACAGCATGCTCGTCGGCTTCTTTCTCAGCCACGCGGACGCCGACGACGAAGCCAGCTTCTTCCGGCAAATACGTCGCGGACTGAAGCGCTCGGGCACGCTGCTGGTACTCGATTCGATCTGGAACGCACAGCGAGCCCGGGCCAACCCAAGCAGGCCGTGATACGTCGTACCTCGAGGGATGGGCGCGAGTTCGACGTCTACAAGCGGTACTTCGACGCTTCAGACATCGTCCAAATGGCGGAGCGACACGGTTTCCGAGCCACGGTGGCGCACGCCGGTCGGGCCTTCATCGCGGCCACGGCAACGCCCGTGGAGTGAAGGACATGGGCGCGTCGAGCCTTGGACGAGGCTTTGATCGCGGGCGGGTGATCGGGCTGTGGGACTGGCACGGCGTGAAGGGGAGCTCGTGTGGCGCACGTTCGCCAAAGCGGGCAACAAGAGCGGCGGCTCGAAGGAGGCCGCGGAGGCGCTGGCCGCGTACGTGACGAAGGAGCTGGGGGAGGCGCGGTCGTTCAGCCTCGACAGCCCGGAGAGCCGCGCAAAGCGAGACGCTGCTCGCGCAGGGCTAGACAACCTTCAACGCGCCGGGGACTGGCGTAAACCTCTGTGGCGCCACGACGACGGCTCAGTCGCGGAGTGATGAGCGGGCTGGCGCCTGACTCCGTGATAAGCTCGGGGGCGTGAGAGAGCGTCGCCGCTTGGGCTGGATACGGGTCGCGTTGCTGGCGGCTGTCGTGACCTGCCTGTTTGGGGCGTGCGGCAAATCAGAGACAGCTCCTGATGCCGCCTCCGGCAACGCCGGCACCCCCTCGACGCTCCCGCATGCTGGAGGCGGGAGCGTCGGCGGGCCGGCGGTGGGGGGCAGCGTGGCAGTGGGCGGCAACACCGGCGGCACTGGAGGAGCGGCTGTCGCTGGCGCTGCAGCGGGACCCGCGGCCAACGAAGACGGTGGCGCCCTGTCGGCCGCTGGCCAAGCTGGCGCGAGCAACCCAGGCGGCAGCGGCGGCGAGCCGGGAGGCGCGGAGTGCGCGACCGACCACGACTGCGCGCTGCTGAACGATTGCTGCACGTGTGCCGTCGGGCCCAGTAGCGCCCAGCCGCCCGCTTGCGAAAAGGTTTGCATCCAAAGCGCCTGTGCCGCGCGTGGCATTCAGGCCAAAGCAGTTTGCCGCTCCAAGCGCTGCGTCTTCGACCTGAGCTGCGATGATTCGAAGGTGACGTGCAAGGCGGCGAAGCCCCAATGCCAGGCCGGGCAAGTCCCGAGCGTGGTGGGAATGTGCTGGGGACCGTGTATCGACGCTGGGCAGTGCCGTGACGTTGCGGACTGCACCGACTGCAGTGCCGGGCAGGTGTGCGTCAAAAATGGCGATAGCCCGTTGCCTTTCACGCAGTGCGTCTCGGTGACTTCGAATTGCGCCAAAAACCCCAGCTGTGGTTGCGCCGACGCCTGCCCCTTTAGTTGCAACGACGCGAGCGGCATCGCCTGCTTCTGCGTCACCTGTTGACGGGCATCGCCCCTAGTCACTCCAAACAAAAGGCCCGGCTGTTTTGTCAGCCGGGCGTTCCTTCACGATGTTGCGGAGAGGGAGGGGGATCCGGCGCGACCATGCGTGAGGAAATCAATCTTCCTTCGCGGTTTCGTCCCGCTCGTTCTCAGGAGCCAGTGCGGCGGCTTGCTGCGGCGTGAGTGGCGAGAGCACGATGCCGAGCTGGCGCCGCAGTGCCCGGGCGCGCGACGAGCGAATGAAGGTCAGCGCCAGCACGGTCAAAAACAGTAGGTCGACGGCTAGCGCCGGGTACATCAGGGCAGGGCGCACAGCAGCGGGGTTGGCGCCGGGTGCGGGGGCCAAGGGGTGCCGGCTCAGGTACAGCGCCCAACCTTGGTGGAAGAGCACACGCAGAAAACACATGCTGCTACCCAAGCGGTAAATCGACGTCGTCCAGGTTTGCCAGCGCTCGAAATCGACCGCCGGCACCTGCGGAAAGCTGCTGGCTTTTCGACT
>Ga0307508_10004325_pt1 | contig 13908 bp, 12 predicted proteins | sample 9_EM_MG_FD_203089 | JGI IMG/M metagenome (GOLD analysis project Ga0307508, IMG submission 203089) | Populus trichocarpa ectomycorrhiza microbial communities from riparian zone in the Pacific Northwest, United States - 9_EM | ecosystem: Host-associated > Plants > Roots > Unclassified | place... | reverse complement strand
TTTTAGCATTTTGTGTTTGGGTTTTGGTGGATTTTCCGAGTTGCTTACTTAAAATCCATCTTTTGCAGCTTAGGAGTGCATTTTTGTGCTCACAAATTTATCATCTGGGTGTTACTAAATTCTGGTAAAAGATAGGATTCGATTGAAATTATCATCCGGGTCAGCATCAAAATTTCGAATTTATACTTGCTTCATCGGATTTTGGATCTGCCTTTCTTTTGTTTGGCAAATTTGTGCTATAATGGACGATGGAGAGTTAGATTATTCAAACCAAGAATTGTTTTTGAGTCCGAATATGGATGATCTTCCAAGCAGTTGTTCTTATGGTTTCTTGGATGAGCTACTGATGGATACTCCTCATGCTTGTACTCATACACACACATGCAATCCTCCTGGTCCCGATAATCCTCACACACACGTTTGCTTTCATGCACATACAAAACTTTTGTCCTCTTCTGAGGACAAGGTTGAGAGTGAAGACACTGCGGAGTCCATAGAGAAAAAGTCAAAGAAACGGCCATTGGGCAATAGGGAGGCTGTCCGAAAGTATAGGGAGAAGAAGAAGGCAAAGGCTGCCTCTTTGGAGGATGAAGTTAAGCGTTTGCGAGCTTTGAACCAACAGTTACTAAAGAGGCTGCAAGGACAGGCTGCATTGGAGGCAGAGGTTGCAAGGCTCAAGTGTTTACTGGTAGACATCAGGGGGAGAATTGAAGGGGAGATTGGATCTTTTCCATATCAGAAATCAGCTAATAATGTGAATTTGACCAATTTTCCTGGTTCTCTTGTGATGAATCCATGTAATATAAGGTGTGATGATCAGGTTTATTGCCAGCATCCTGGGTTGGATGGCAAAGGTGGAGAAGGTGAAGCATTGAAAGGACAAGGGTTTAACAGTTGTGAGTTTGAGAACCTTCAGTGTATGGAGTATCAGAATTCAGGAATGAGAGACTTACCTGGGTGTAGCATTGGGAATGAGGAAATGAATGGCAATTCTTCCAGTGCAAACAAGAGGAAAGGTGAAACTCATTGTTCTTAATATTTTGCTTTTAATCGAACTGTGGATGTAGGATGAGCTGATTGATTAACAACCAACTTGAGTATAATTGGTTTGATCTATTTTTTTAAGAAGAACTTGTTGTTTGCCTTGTTATTATAAACTGTAGTGGGATGAATTCTGGAAATTAGGTCAAGCACTTGTTGTGTTTTGCTTACTGTGCAACTATAAAGCATGTATTCCTGTGATAAAAGACTTTGATTGCATGTAGAGAATGAAGTGAATGTTAAAAGGATATAAGTGAGACCTTCCATGGAAAGTTTGCTTAAGGCACTTGTTCTCATTTCACCTCAAAGAGTCATCTCATTCACATTGTATGTTACCTGGAAAAACAATCCCAAACTGGAGAAAGGTGTGATCATGTGTATTAAATGGTATTTTCCAGCCATATACAAGATTAAGGTGTTTTAAATGGTATGGACTACACTGCTGATGTCTTCTTGTAGTTGCATTGATCGAGTAGCTAATGAACCAAATTTGGATTTTGTTACTGATTGTGGTGTTTTTATCCTGTTAGGAGGGGCTTGTGAAGCAACAGTAAGTTGAAGAACTGTCAAACTGAGGTCAGCATTTTCAGTGAGGATGCATGTGCTTCCACTAAGTACTTCTGTTGAGTGGCAGCATCAGCTTCATCAATATGCCTTTTTGGGTTTGGTTAGTTTTTAATTCCTTTCCCTTTTCATTTTGTGTATTTCTTCATCCAGGTGTTGGGTTACTCGGCTGAAGCTGCCTAGCTGGTGTTTGGTTAGTTTGTGAAATTGGTTGAAAAAATCCTTTGTAAAATGGAGACTTGATGGATCCTTTGCTAGTAGAACTTATGAGCGGAGACCGACCTATGGTTTTCTATGAAGCTCAACTTACATTTACAAAGCTTTAAATCAACCATATTCTTTATATCCAAGCTTGACCTTAACAACAAGTAGGAGTGGTGTTGTTTGATGAAGATATTGTTGATACGGTCCCCTTTCTTCTTTCTTTTTACAAGTTTTGGCAGTTTGTTTAAGAATTTTTACATTCCCAAGCAATATGATTTCTTTATTGCTGAATTACAGAATTTGGTAAGGTGGGAACGTGTTTGACGTTTCATTAGTGAATCAAACAATTTGCTGTCTGTAATCGATCCGAGTGTCCTGTGAATTGTGAAATTTGCGTTCAGAACTTGCTGCTTACCATGACTGAGACAGGAATAGCAAGGTATGGTGAGGTTAATCTTTCCAAATTCAATATTGTTTCGTACCTTGGTACTTCTTTGCAACAAGGGAAAAGAGGATTCTGTGTTAAATAGTTATTCAAGTAGAAACAGTATGTTTAGAGTGAAAGGGCTGTCAATTTAATGTTGAAAGCTGCTAATCTTCTTATTTATGCACCCTTTGTAAGGAAATGGTGGAGTAGAGCCTTAAGGTCCTCAAGGGGTAGTTGGATTTACTGCCCCTTTCAACTTCTGTCTCTAGTTAACATGGTCTTTCTTGCTTTTGCTCATTTTATTTAGAGACACAAAAAAAGTTACGAATTGAAAGCAGTTTTGGACCAACTAGGTTATGTTAATTGGAGGATAATTGTTATCGTTTGGATGTCAAGATTGCTTCACTTCACTGGATTTTTTATTATTATTATTTTTCATTGAAGGAAGAAAATTAGAATTTAGATAATGCATATCTTTGGATGAATGAAGTTTAGCATCACCAACAGTAAACCATCAGAATGAATTCTGTGCTTTAGAAAAACACAGATCTGATAAAAGTTCTACAAATAACTGATGTCCTCAGTTTCTCATCCATTCGCTTTGGTTATTTTCAAAGTGTTCCTAGAATCCATCTAGTTTTCTGGGTACACTCGTTCTTGGTTCACCCTTAACACGAGATTAAGACCAAACAGTGAGTGGTAGGGTAACCATATCTGTGAGGATATATGTTACAGGCTGACAGGGAATCAGAAAACTTCCAATTTTGATGGATGGCTATTTGGTTATATGTTTGAATGTTTAGTTCTACAGAAAATTTTATAAGCAAAAAGATCCTAACTGCACAATATAACTTCCTTGACCCCACAATTTGATCTGAGCTACTTGCACCCTCGTATGTAGAAGCACCATATCTGTTTTTGTGTTTTTTCTCCTCCCAAAGCTGCGTGAAGAGAGCAACACAAGGCCTTTTATTTATGTTGGATCCGTGAAATTTCTGGCTGACCATGCCTGGTTGTATGTGTGATTTCTTATTCAACTATAATAAATATTTTTTAATCAACTTATGTGTCATGTGTTGTTGTCTTCCCAGATACTTTAATTTATTCTCTATGAATTATATTCTTGTCGCGTCCTTTTAGTTCTTGAGCTCAAAAGGGCAAGCTTTTTACCCTCCTTTCTTTTCCCTAAAGAAGAAGCCTCCCTTCTATGGCCCATAAAAGTAAAAAAATCTCTAGTTATTAAAAGAGAAAATTTGGATCCAGGACCTTCCCATAAATAGCTCCACTATTTTTTTTCCCTCGATTTTCTTTATGAAATTCTTTTTTTTTTTTTACATGGAGTTTATAAAAAAATAATTAAGAGAAGCATCTCCTAAGCCAAGAACTAATAAATATGTATCTGACTTCAAATAAATCAATCGCTAAATTCGAGGAATACAAGGGAGGGAAAAACATGAGAATCAATATTGAAATTAAAACTCTAAAATAAGTACTTCAAAGGAAGAATAACAATACGGGGTGGTGAAGAAACTAACTAAAGAAATCAAGTGAGATAATTTCATCTCTTACATGAGATAATATCTTTTCCATCATAAAAAAACCATGCCTTGAGAGTTATCAACGCACGCACTTGTGTCTCCTATTCTTTGCAATATATCCCTGCAAAAGAATTGAATTCAAGGAATTAGGATCAAGACTAACAATGGTTGGGCAGAGGCATGAACAGCAACGGAGACATTTTATGTTTTTTCAAGAGAAAAGTCTTTTGTCGAAAGAAAGAGAAACCAAACCAAATCATCATTAAGGAAGATTAATTACCCTCGTCCTCCAGGTTCTCAATATCCAAGTGGAGCTTCTCCATCTTAGGAGTGACCTTAAGCATAAAAACGGCAAAAAAAAATAATAATCAGAGAGAGGGGTTGATGAGAATTAATAAATATGATATTTTCAATAGAGGTGGGGCGTGAAAACTACACAAGAGACCACACTCACCAGTACAATGATTGAAGGTATGATAGGTGAAAGTGCTATCGCTAAAGATTTCATGTGTAGACCATCGAGCATGGCAAGAATTGCAGCTAAAATACTGTGTTGGATAACTGCACGGGCAACAGCTAAGGAATCTTCACTCTTTCCAATATACTTCACATAGCTGAGTACAAGAATGGAAGTTGCAGCAAAATTCTTCGAAAGATCCAAGCTAGGCTCCATGTCAGTGCTGTTGTTGGCGTTAAGGTAGATCCATAGACCATAGAACCCACGTAAAAAGCAAATCAGAGTGCCAAGTCGTTCTCGTGTTCTGGATATGAGTTCTGTTTGCTTGTTATAGAACAAGTCCAATAAGTTTCGTTGATCTAAGAATCGAAGAAAACAATGTGTTGCGTATAAGGCGGGTGTGACCATGAAAAGGAATACCAAGTGATGATTAGCGGTAGGGTAATTCTTTCTTGTAGCAATGCATACGTTCGGGTACATCAACGCACTAGATGCTAAGCCTGCCAGACACATAAATAACTTGGTTAGGAACCTAGCTAATTCTACAGCCTCAGTCATGGTGCTATTTTGATTTTTGTGAGAGATGATACTTGATGTGTTATACTTAAACCCTAGATATATAGCCGTCTGTGCGTGTAAGGTACAGTTGAACTGTTTTATTAGGATTCTATCACCAAGTCTTTCCTATCACGATTCCATGTTCAAGTCATTGGATTGTTTTTAATAGGATTCTATCTCCAAGTCTTTTTTTTTTTTCTAATCATGGATTCTACGTCCAAGTCGAATGCACTTTGGATTGTTTTAATAGCATTGGATACTTGATATTTCAGATTATTATCTGCCATAAAATGGCTTGCTTGAACTATTTAGGTGCCCGATAATACAATTTAAATAAAGTCAGGCGGTAGCACTGCCACTAGCAAGGTGGTGATGCGTGCCATGGATGGCAAAAAAACTTTGCGGTGCAAACCGTGTTTTTAAAAATATTTAAATATTTTTTTATAAAAAATTAATTTTTTTATATTTTGAATCGTTTTAATCTAAAAAATAATCTTTAAAAGATAAAAAAATATTATTTTAATACATTTCAACACAAAAAATTCTTTGAAAAACAACCGCAACAAAACTCATGATCAGGTTATCCCATGAAACACACGTTAAAGCTATCCGGTTTTCATCTCCGATCAACTAGTATTAAGCATGAAGGGGCACAAATTGCATATAAAATGTTTAAATTAACAGTAGTTGGCCATGTTTGGTGCGAAGGTTAAAAACAATTCATCGTCTCGTTGCCTAATTAAGCTACGAAGATCGGCTTTTCGCTCATTTCTCAGCTAGAGGTGGCTCCTCAGCAGATGCTATGTCATCTTCATCACGATAGATACTTTCAGCCATTTGCCACACTTGAAGTGTGTTGTCATCAGCCACGCTTGAGATGACCCATGGTTCATTTTTATTCCATGAAAAATCTGATATCTTGGCCTTGTGACCTCCGTGAGAGAAAAGAAGTTCTGGTGGGCCGTCGTCAGCATCTAACTCTAACTGCTCCTCACCAATCCTGAAGGCATCAAGATAGTGGTTAGATAATTTTCATGGAACATACAATAATATTTTCATAACATATCCAGCCCTTATCGATAAAACCAGAAAGGACAGGGATTTTATTGGATGGTTAAGGTCCTCATATGATGATGAAAATCCAGTGATTTGGAGATCGTATAATTGATCACTTGAAGTTGCTAAACACTGTAGTAAGCGGCAATTGCTAATGACCAAGCTATACAGTCAACTAGCAATTCAGGTACCGTATTCATCTTTTTAATTAATAGAAGGAAGAAGGATAAGAGATCATCCAAACTCCATCTCTAATCACTGAATCTAACAAAGGCTGGAGTTGATTACAACTATTCCAATAAGAAACAAAAATTATCGACTATTTTTCTCTATTAGGACATCTAATGAGAGAGAAATGGAGCAAAAGAAAACCACGTCATACTATTAAAGGGAAATGGATCAAAACTAAATTACTCCATCTTTGAACATATTCACAAATGTCTGATGAAAATACCTGTTCAGATCCCAAACGTTCAACCTTCTGTCATCAGCAGAGGATGCTAGCACTGTTTCATGATTAGGATCCCATTCTACTTGGAATACCTCTTCTCTGTCAGAAATAAGCATCGCAACAGATAGAAGTAGTCAATGCCATGGGGAAATAAACTACAGATATAGAAGAAATGCCACCACCCAGGGGCCAGAATGCAGGGCCATCCAGAATGCATATCACTTGTCTCTTTTTTTATAAACAAAAACTTAAACAACACCGGTCACAAAATTTATTGCAGTGTTAATATAAGATGATACAAACACATCGATTTGCAAGTATTGAAAATTTTTCCATTCTCGATACCAATAAAGAAAAGAGAGCTGCACAACGGTGATATTCGAAATACAAGGTTCAGATGTACGTGTACTATAACTATTTGCACCTCTAATTGGTAATCCGTGGAAACCCCATTGAAATAGAAAAATTGAATAATGCAGCTAAAACATTAGAAAGACAATTCCTAAAGTTGTAAGACAGTTCAGTTGAATGAATGCATTCCAAAAGGGTAAAACCTTTCAGAATGCAGAATAACAGCTGTGGTCATGCAACTATATTCAAAATCATACAAGAGGTAGAAAACATACGTGTTACTACGTAAAGCATGCAGTGGTACAGTCAGCTTCCGCATATCAAACAGACCAACAGTTGCATCAGAAGAAGCTGTGGCCAGAATCCATTCATTGTATGGATTGAACGATAGATAGTTAATCTGGTACCGAGAAACAAAGTGTTATGAGAAAGAAAAACATTTCAAGATCAAAATGAAGATTTCACAAGCAAAGCCACAAAAAGAAAGTCACTAATATTACACCAAGTAGACAGGCAGGTATTCCCAAAACAATAAAACATGCATACATGAGAAAAACAAGCATACAAAAAACATCGAGGTGAGATTGCTTCACCTCTTTCTCATGAGCTTTAACAGAATGTTGGATTTGATTTGTGCGCAAGTCCCAGATAATTAATTGACAATCATCCCCCACAGAACCAAACAAATTTTCATTCTTCAAGTGCCATGACACATCTTCAACCACACTTTCATGGGCCTATAAAAGCATTTCCAACTCCAACAATTAACCATTTAGCACACACCATGATTGCAAAGATTAACCTTATTGATTAAAAGGGACAGAAAAGGTCCTGAGGTTACCTCATAAACTTGCAACGCACCAAGCACTTTATCTTGAGCAACGGCAGACACATCCCACAAACATATTCTATTATCATGTGAACCACTCACAAGATAACCCTGCTTAAATGGACTCCACGACAATCCATACCCTTCTTTATCATGGCCAGTTAACCTTAAATCCGGATCACAGCCATCCCTTTGTTTCCTCTCTGCCTGTTTGGTAGAATCAAACACATAAACCTCGCAACCACTAGTCTTTGCACCAACAATAGCAGGATTTTGTGGCATACTTCGTGCCCTGTTCACCTCTCCATCAACACGAATCTTCTGTGTAATTTCCACCTATTAATCCAAAAAAAATAAATCAGCTACGTGTTTCTTTTTTATTCAGACATCAAAAGAATACTTGTATCCAATGATAATTGAGGAGATGATACATAAATGCAAAAATTTGAGCAAAAAACTTTATGTTCACGGAACAGTTCTTGAAACAAAAATATAGCACATTCAATTATTTGTTCCACCTAAAAAGTAACACCCTCGTCATAACTTAATAATCACATTCAGCAATTTCATTGGAAACTGAAAATAAGAATGCATGTCGCAGCAGCTAGGAAAGCAAATATATAGACTATTTCAAGACAGATACAAATGTAACAGTTGATAGTTAATAGTTAAAATCAATCAAAAATAATAAAGCAATGCAGGGGTTCAAACAATCAAATGCATATCATGCAAAAATACAACACATGTTGTAACACTTCAGCTAGTAGATTACAGCCCAAAATTTAACTCGGGAGACTAAGAAAACAATACTTGAAAACCCAGAGAACCACACTCAAAAACAACATTCAGCTAGCTATTTTATCAAACACTCAACAACCACAAAGAAACCCAAAAAAAATTAAATTTGACCTCCTGAATCATAAAATAATCGCGGACCCGAGGCTGCAAACGAAATTTAAACTGATAACCACAAAAACAAAACCCAAAATTTAAACTTTCAACTTCGGAATCACGGAATTTGCTCAAAACTGAATCAAAACACCGGTAACCCAAAAAAAACCAACAATAAAAAACAACATTTCATGTTAGTAATTTCACCAAACACTTAATACTCGCACGAAAAAGAGCCCCGCAAGCCAAATCTCACCTTAGGAATCACAGAATTCGTAGAACTGCCACTAGCGTCAATCTTGGCTTCGGCGACCGAAGTGGGCAGCACAGCATCAGCAATCAAGAGATAGTTGGGGAAATCATCAGAAGTGTGAGTCCCAAGAACCAGCTTGTGAACGGAGAAAGACGACGGGTCGGTTGAGTGAGGCAGTGGAGTTGCGAGTGGTACCCATTGGACGGTTAGAGATGGCCACTCGAGAGGGTGAGAGATGACGAAGTCATAGAGAAATGGCGTGTTCTTCTTCCATACAGAGAATTCTTCATCAAGTTGATCTTGTCCCACATCCTGATCATCCTCCACCGGTGCCATTTTCGTTTTCTTTCTCGAGATATTTTTCTTCTTGTCTTCCCCCCTTTGTGTGTGCTGTTACTTGGGAGTTTTAGGGTCTTCTAGTTTCCCGCGAAAAATGTGAAGAGAAATGGGCTAAGACCAAGCTCTTCTTTTGAATAAAGCCCAAGTTGATTTAGTCCCGGCCTAGTATATTGACCTGAAAAACATGGAGTCCAAGACTTGATTGAAGCCCCAATTATACGAGCTTAAACTCGTTTTCATTAAAGATTCGACTCACTAAATTATATGAGTCGTGACTCCTTGGTTGGTTGGATTTAAGAAAGCAAGCATTTATTTAAGATATATATATATATATATATATTTATTTATTTAACATATATGTGTGTGTGCGTGTGTACTGAATTACAACCGCACGATAATCGCTTCTGTCACTTCCAAGAGGAAAGATTGAGAACAGTATTCTAATTTTAATTGCAAAATAACAGTGATGGTATTGCAAAAATTTAGGACTCTGATTTTGATCCCCTCTTCAACTTTATGAAAATGACGATTTATTTAAAATAAAAATTTTCATTTTCATTTAATTATTATCTCAAAAACAAACTCCTAAATAATATAAATTTGTCGAAATTGTGAGGTACAAATAAATTTATTTCAGAGATAATTATAATTCTATAATAAACTTATATAATTTCTAAATAAAAAAAACGAAAATAATCAATTACAAGCTTTTTAGGCTTTCAAATGCACGTGCATCATGGTGTAATGTATTAGAGCAAACAAATATTTCATTTCTTAGAAATACCAGTAAAACAAAAATACAGATAGAGAATAATAAAGACTACAGCGTACAAGAAAGGAAAATTAAAAACATAATTAAATGCCTTGAAATCAAAGCACAAAAATAAACTAACTACAATCACGATCATCACATAACAGCACAAGCTGTTGGGTTCTCATCACTGAAAGCAGTAGTGTATCGAACCTCGAAGGAGCTCGCACGTGCGAATTGGGACACTTGTGGGTCCTGATTACTTCTCACGTACCCAGCAGGGGCCTTTTTGTCGTAAACCCCAGCTGTATAAGGGTGGGCCACCGTGTCATATGGCACGTATGGCCACAGCTCTGCCTTCTTACCCGTGCGATGTGCAATGCGAGCGAGCACCCTTGCTGGCTCCACATATCCAACGACTGTCACCTTGTTTGACTTTCTATCCACAAGCACTTGACTAACACCCTTCATTCCCTCTAGTGATCTCTTCACTTTGCGCTCACATCCTTCACAGTCTAAGCGGATCTTCACCTCCACCGTCTGATCATCACATTGAAACAATCACTCAATGTAAGCGTGGCAACTCATAAAAATATCAGAAACATTTGGCGGGCCACAAGGGCGTCAAAATATCAGAAACATTTGGTGGGCCACAAGGGCGTCAAAATATCAGAAACATTTGGTGGGCCACAAGGGATTTTGCTATTTTATGAGGACGATACCAAAATGCCTTTCTTTATGATGGTGATCTTTTTCACCTTGCGAGAACCCGTGAGGGGCATAATGAGCATCTTCTCATTTTTCATAAATCATATTCATTGCTAGTTCAAAGGTACAGCCATGGAACCAGATCGGTTACAAGGATTGATATGGGAAAGTATATATATGTCATTAGAGTGGTGAGTCAACATGCGAGTTATCGGGTTAATTGAGTTTAAGTTATTTTTATTAAAACGAATTCATTTTTTTTCTTGTCCGGACTTAGATGGAATCAATCGGAATCCATGTTTTTTCCAGTTTAATTCAAAATCTAGCTCGGATTAGGGTTTGGGTTCGGATTACAAATTTTCATGTCAATCCATTGAGTCAAGCCGAGTTTAGCATGGATACAAATCGACAAGAAAACTTCTCCGTGCGGTTCAAGAAGTTGTTAGTTTTAGAGTGAAAAAAACCTTGAGCAATTTCTATCGTTTAATAACAAAAACTGAGTCTAAAACCATAAGAGAGATCTGGGATTGCTAAGGAATTTTAAAAGGCGACGCGAAATTATCCAAGGAGAGATTCAAGGATACAATAGATAAGACTACGAGCGAATTGCTTGTATGTTCTAACTATGAAACCAACTGAATTTCAAGAGCTCAAGCTTGTAGCTTGCTCTGTCAAGACAGTGTCTTTCTTTAGCTTATATATATATAAAAAAAAAATTGTGTGAGGTTAAGGAGTTGTGGCAATAACACATACCTGCAATTGCTTATATGTTATACCTATGAAACCGACGGAATCTCATGAACTCATGCTTGTTGCTTGTTCTATCTAAACAAGGTTTCTCTCTTTAGCTTATATATGTAAAAAAGAGCAGAGTACGAGGAAAGAGTTGGCAAAATGTTACATACCTGCAATTGCCTGTATTTCCTGTGCCTTGAACTGCCACGAGAGCAGTCAAAGATACCAGACATATGATCAAGAACGCCCATTTCTTTATAACTTTTCTTGATTCGTGAAAAAGATAAAGGAATCCTTAAGGCAGGGAGAATATAGAAAATATAAAGAATTAATGCACAGAAAAGCACCAAAGGGATTTGAAAAGTGTTTGAAATATTAGGACAGTTTTTGACGGACATATCATCTGAGGAGTCCTCCATTTAAATAAGCAACCTTGCAAGTGGGTCTCTTTGGCTCTATCAGTCGTCGGATTTTTTTCTTTTTTGTGTGTCATTGTGCTGGCTTCTTGGCACGTATCCTGGTTGCTTCTTCAGATTCTATCATGGCTGGTGGCTCGTTCCTATCCATATACCGACATCAAGTGGGTCCCGTTGCACGACCTGTGAGGTGGGCCCCACAAACGCCCAAATACTTGAAACAGGGTTATGGTTAGTGTGGATGTTTTCTTTTTTTCTTGGTTAGGATCGGATCAGAGGTTTATTTTTTGGTCCATTCAGAGGTTGTCCCGTTGGAAAAGGTTTGCGAAGTTAAATCGTTATTCACGGCTTTCTAACGCGTTTGAAATTACAATTTTTTTAAAAAATTTAATTTTTTTTTATGTTTTTTATTGTTTTAATTCACTGGTTTTAAAAATAATTTTAAAAAAATAATAAAAATATTTTAATATATTTTCAAGATAAACAACACTTTAAAAATCAACCGTTGATAAATCTTCAAATACCTTTTTAATCATCATTAAATTAGACAAAAAAAAGAATTTAAGGATATTTATCATTATTTTTTTTAAATATAGAACTTCAAATTCACATATTAAATGTTTACGAGCTATTTAAGATGAGAGCTTTCATCCTATAACAATCTTGATAGGTAATTTAGTTGGATTCCTTTTGCCTGATAATTTACCTTTCTCCTCTCTTGTCTATATTTCTCATATTTTCTGATTTTTGTTTTATATTTTACAGTTTTTAGATCTAATGGTGGAAATAAATTAGCTAAAATTAATGATCTAAATCTAAAAGTAAAAATAAAGATTGAAATTGTAAAATGTTAATATGAATGCTTGTGGAAAAAATAAAATATTTTGGCTGTGTCTCTGTCATCTCTATCTTCCTTTTGCTAGAGGGATAGAAAACTTGATAAAATCATTATCTATACATGTAAAAACCCATTTTTATCTCCATACCCGGGACTACATGTGTTTATATACCTCAAGTTTTATCTTTTCTATTATAAAATAACAACCAAGCACTAAAATCACTATACTTGTAGGAAAAATATTATAGCTAAAATTAAGCCCTATGGGAAAAAATGTCATAGCTAAAATCATTATTTATTCTTTTACAAATTACTATGTAATAAAGCCGGGGTATTTTTTATTTTGAATTTTATCCTTGGTTTTTTATTTTATATAATTGAGCTTTTTTAAACATAAATTAGCATCCTGTTGCAAGTTTTTTTCAAGAGATAATTGATTTGAAAGTAAGAGGATTGGGGTAAAAATATGGGTAAAAAAATGGTGGCATTCAAATTTATTTTAAATGTAAATTTGAATATCCGATCTTTTTTAGCTATTAAATAATTAGTCCCTTTAATTTATAAAAAATAATTTTAATAACAAATTTTATTTTCATCATTTTCCAGTTTTGTTTTTTTGTGAAATGAGAGAGAGGTGATCATCTTATTCTAACGTGGATAGAAAACGTTGTCGTTACAGCAATTCTGGACACCATAGTGGTAGATTTATGTTCAAAATGGTTTCATATAGCAATGAGAGTTTAAATTATGTGTTTTTTTAATCTTGAAAGTGTCTTGAAAACAAACTCGGAAAGATTTTTAATTTCGAGTTAATTTTAGGTTTTCATGTTTTTGAAGATTATGAATTGATTTAATAAGGTTCATAGTATATTTTCTACGTGCTTGGAGTTGAAAATGAGTTTTTATAATAAAAAACCAGCAACCCTGTTTTTACAACTACTATATCGCCTGGAATTTAGATATTCTAAATGACACGTCGTCTATTTTTTTTAAGCTGAACTATGATGAACAGTATATCATCTGCCTCATTACCTTAAAAAAATTAAACACCTGTGTGCGGGCATTTTATTCGTGGGTAGGCCACTTGATTTGATCTTTTTTTTTTTACTTTTTTATACCGTTTTGAGCCTTTTCAAATTCAAACTTTTTTAAAAAAATATTTTTTTAAGTTTGTATTTAATTTCTATGTGATTTTTTCTGGGTGCTTGTTTAGTTTTTTTTAAAGTGCGATTATTTTTTAATTGTATTGTATGTGTTTGGTTTTTGAAGAGATTAGCATAATTCACCTGTATTTTTTATATATATTTTTTATATATTAAATTTATTTTTAAAAATATAAAATATTTATTTTTTTATAATATTTTTAACATGTGTAACATTGCATAGTATGTTTTTTTATTTTTATTTTATTTGACTAACAAACCATAATAAAAGACCATTTTTTTCAGATTTTAAAGACAAAAATGTATTTTTACTTTGCATCTTCAAAATTTATTTTTAA
>Ga0307508_10004324_pt1 | contig 13919 bp, 12 predicted proteins | sample 9_EM_MG_FD_203089 | JGI IMG/M metagenome (GOLD analysis project Ga0307508, IMG submission 203089) | Populus trichocarpa ectomycorrhiza microbial communities from riparian zone in the Pacific Northwest, United States - 9_EM | ecosystem: Host-associated > Plants > Roots > Unclassified | place... | reverse complement strand
ATTTGGATCGAGAAACTTTTTATTTTTACATCTCTTACATAGACATATAATACCGCCTCCACTAATATTTTTCATATTAGTTAGTGCGTAATTAATAAAACTCTCAAACTCATTACAATAATTTATCCGACGTAACTTCTCGAGTGAGTCTTGATACATCCATAAACGATCATCCATTACTTATATCAAACCTATATAGAATATTGATGATAACATGTATTAATTAATTATGTCAATTAAATAAATTAGCTAACATTAGTTTAACTCATACTTATTCCATCTATTTTAATAATACTCTTAAATCATTATCAATTGTCTACATAAATTCAAATTCCTATACATTTACCAATATTTTCAACTCAACAATAATATTGACAAGATATAAAACGAACCCATTAAATAAGCCATTATTTATTTCATTACAGAACACTTAATTCACAAATTCAAAATTAATTTCATCAAATTACAAACAAATACAGTTTTTCAAAATCTCAAACAGACCCTAGCATATACAAATCATATATTCATACAATAAATTTATATGGAAAAAAGCTATAAAACAAGTAAACACACAAATAAACTACATATACTACAAAAATATGCAATAAGAATTAACATTTTAAAATTGAGTTCAAATAAAAAATGGGTACTTTTTTTTTACTTGATGTGGGGAATCCTTAAAAAAAATTGAATTAGAATATGGATGATGATAGATTGAGAGTTGAGGTGGTTAGATTTATGGTTAGAGGTTGATTTGTGATAAAATAGAGGGGTTTTGATGTTTGTTGTAGAGCTAATGGAAGAGGAAGAAGAAATGGGGAAGAGGAAGAGGGGAATCATTTGTTAGGTCATAACTTAAATATTACCGATGGATTTATGGGCGGATTTCACCAACGGTTTCTTTTCGTCGGTAATTTTGCCTGTATATATGACATGTCATTTTTAATTCCTTCCTTTTTCACTATAATTCTATCGGTATATACCGAGGGAATATTTTCATCGATATTTACCGATAGATACAGCAAGAGACTATTCTGTCGGTAAAGTTCATCGCAATCTATAGACAGAGATTTTCTATCAGTATGTCTGTTTGTATTTGCTAATTTTTTGGTAGTGTACATTCTCGTCAACAAACTCATCTAAATGTGAGGTAGGATGTCATTTCAGCCTTCTAACATTAGGACCCCTTCGAACTGACCCCTCACATAAATTAGCAATCATGGCATCTTGTCTTTCCATTCTATCAAAATTCTCACCAAACCTCACATTCATCCTCTCAATTTGTTGTTACATAGCCCATAACATAAACAATGGGTTCTCCTTATCCTTCATAATTGATGATCCATCTTTGGAAGAAATTGTTGAAAACCGAGATTTCACATTAGTAGCAAAACAAAAATGTATCTTTGCATGCTTACACTTAATATGATGTCACTCCACTCGTGTTTCACTCAATTCTATCTTTTCATGAAACTGTGCTCACATTTTTTCCTTTTACCTCTTGTTCTCTCCTTTTCATTTCTAAAACTAAAAAGACCTAAGAGGAATTGATTAAGCTGATTTAGGATGTTTGGATTAAAAAATTACAAATCTGCTAGATTGGACCTTCGTGTACTATTTGGGCCGTATATAAAGCTACAGGTGGTTTTTTGCTACAATTCTAGTTGAGATGGAGACTAGATATCTTTCCATCCATATATGGTAAGATCAATAACTTATCTAGACGAGAAAGAACAATGTGTTTGAAGTCAAGCTTGAAATCTATAAACAAACAAGGAAAGTAAGAAAATGATTGTTTTCAATATGATTTATGGATTCTTAAAACAATATAATTTGTGGATTCTTACAAGCAACAATCCTTCTTCTACAAGGAAAGATTTTGGCAACTTTGACAGCATTGGAGTCAGCAACTTTGGCAGCATTGGAAGTCTGATTTTTGCAAGGAAACAAAGTCGGCAGCTTAGGAGTATTGTTTTGTTATAAATTTTTAATTTTCAATGATACCAAGTTGGGAGCTTACGGATTAGATAAGAAAAGGCAGTTTTGAACTTATTTTTTCTAATCTGTAGTTTTACGCTAACAACCATAATTATTAATCTGATTATTAGATCAGGTTGAGATTTTTCCATAAGATCCCAGGTGCCTTGTGCTATATAAGTTAAAATTTCATAGTGATCAAAGTTCAGGAGGGCCTTGTGATAAAGCCTGTAAGATGTTTTGCAAGATTTGCATTATTTTTCTAGTTTATTTAAGGATTTTTTTTCTATTTGAATTAGTATTCTCTTATTATTTTTTTGGTCTTGTTTAGGATATTTTTATCTAATATAAATAAGATTATTTAGCTATTATTCAGATTTAGGTTTAGGTTTTGTTAACAGAGATGTTATCAAAGCCACGAGACTTGAGAGAGGGTGAATGTGATGGTGTTTATTTATTTATTTATTTTTGTGGCAAGTTTTGGTTATTTATAGATAAATGCACTTTTTGTGGTTTTAATTGGGCAAAAGGAAATAAATATTTACTTTGAATGTGAAGAAAGGAGGCTGTGGGGCACAGCTAAAAGGGTTGTGTTCAGATTTGGGACTTGGGAAGGGTTGACAAAAATCATAGATATAGATATAGATATATGTGTAAGCATAATATATGGTCATTGCTTGCTTTTTGTCTGTTTCCATGCACTTACTTTGTGTGTTTGTAAAGATATTTCCTTGGAAAATTGGTGCTTGTGGCTGTCTCTCCTTCTATATATCTCCTTATCTCATACTCTGTCTCATAACTAATAGGTTCAAGCTATTTCCTCTCTTTTTTTTAATTCTTTGCTGTCTTGATAGTTAAAGCAGAATCAACTAAAATGGCAGCAACGGGTGCATCTATCTTTCAAATTTCGACGCAACCTCGTGTCTTCACGAGGCCAATTACTACTGCTAATATTAATAATGCTAATCCATCCGTCTCGAACACTCTTGGTGAGTGTATCTTTAAAACCTTGTCACTTTCTTATTTTATTCATGTTAGAATCCTAGAGAATTTTGTAGTGTGATTTCTAATATACTTGAACTCATATCTTATTAATGACATGTATGCAAAGTAATTACTAGGAAGAAATGGCAAGGTAAGAATGGATGAAACCACTGACAATTTAATTTCATCAAGAAAACGATTGAAAGATGTTCTGACAAACAAGTTGCTAGGTACGTAGTTCCAAGAGCTCTAAGTTGTTTATCATCACTGGAGACTGCTTGTTAACTGTTTGAATGAGAGTATATGGTGAATACCATGAATTTCTTGGGCAATCTTGTACTTTACCATCAGACTTGAATGGCTTGACTGGATTTTGGTTTGTAAAAAAATTGGCTGTTTTCCTTTTTCCCCGATTTTAATCTTGAATGGCTATGGTTATCCGTGACTGCACTGTGTTTTCATCTGTAATATTGTTTTAAGGCGTTTTTGCTTTCAAATTTAAGTAGCAAGTTAGCCAAACCTCGTGCGTTGATCTTTTTTTACTAAGCTGCTCCGTCTGTGTTCTATCTCCATCACAAGTACAAGTACAGCAACGAGTTTTGACCTTAAGCTTCAAAAAGCTTGACATTTTTATGTTTCTTATTGCAGCTAGTTCTTTCATCGGTTCTTCTTTGCAACGGAGCACTACTAAGAAGAAAAGAGCAGTTAAGATTGGTAGGAAAGTGATCGCTGCAGCTGCTGTTACTGTTGCCACTCCTTCAAGGGAGGAAGTTAAGGAGTATGAATTTCCTCTTCCTTCCATTTAATGGGATTTTATCTTACTTGTGTAAAGGGCTCTATCACAAGTCCTCTACCTCACAGTTCTGTTCATAAAGGAAGTTTTTCCCATTCCATTAATACTTGCGTTCTTGTAGAGCGGGTAAACGAGAAACAAGCAAACCAGCATAAAAAAGGATACAGCAAATACTACAGTCGTATCATTAGGCTTAATTTTCTATTACAAAAGCAGCTTTTTTGTTATCATTTCCTTTTAAAAGAGCAGAATCGTAATGGTCATCTAATTCTGTAATCACTTCTTTCCAGATATGCACGTCCTACATGGGCCATGTTTGAACTTGGAAGTGCCCCCGTCTTCTGGAAAACCATGAACGGCCTTCCTCCATCTTCTGTAAGTTAGCGCTCACAGGATTCTTTTCTCTCTTTTGAAGGTGGTGCTAGTCTTTCAATGATGTTGAACTTGAAATCAATTGACAGGGGGAAAACCTAAAGCTTTTCTACAATCCAGCTGCAAACAAGCTTGTTCCAAACGAAGAATTTGGGATTGCTTTTAATGGTAATTTGTTATTCAACTCATCTCAGTAAGGGTCACAAAATACTCCTTGCAATAAAGGGTCTGTAAAATTTCCACAAGTAATAACTTGCTGCCCTTGGAATGTCATAGAGCATCAGATTAAAGCACTTTGAACATAACGATATCATGCATAATTTCAAATACCAGAAGAATTTACATTTCATTGGTGGTGCTCTGCTCGGCATACAAGGAGTGCTCGGTGGTTCCACCTTCCTCAAGATATCAAGTATTGTTTAATCAATCTCCAACCCCTTACTTTGCAGGAGGTTTTAATCAGCCCATCATGTGTGGTGGTGAGCCAAGGGCAATGCTGAGGAAAGTTAGAGGGAAGGCTGATCCGCCATTTTACACCATCCAGATATGCGTTCCTAAGCATGGTATGGTTGGTACCATTTTCACAATTTTATTGCTTTATGGGACATTTAATTCCTTGTAAGAAACTCTCGTATCCTTTTTGCAGCTGTGAACTTGATATTCTCGTTCACAAATGGAGTTGACTGGGATGGTCCTTACAGGCTGCAGTTTCAAGTTCACAATGGCTGGCGAAACAAGCCCATCGAATTCTTCAACGAGGTACTAACACATAAACAAAGTTTTGATATATCCCTTGAGAATTTCCTCAAGCTTTGTAATAACTAGGTGTCAATCCCAAACGTGACAACCTTGAATGATAAGAAAAGAGAAGGTATGAACTTTACTGATACATGCACGGACTGTTTTATTCATTTATCACAAAGCATATGCATTTTACTAATCGATGCGAACCCATAGAAATAATATAAAAAGCTAATATCATAAAATCTCCATCCAAAGATTATCTTGAATTGAAAAATTCAAGTTATTGAATGAAAAATCCAAAACTTTAATTATAAATAATCAAAATATTACAAAAACATTTAATTTTTTTATAAGTCATAAAGATTTCAATGTAGAATCAAGAATATGCATAACATCATCACTCACAAAATATTATTTATAATAATAAGTAATTTGAAAAAAAAAACTAAATACAAGCTAAATAACATTTTCTATATTAGGTAAAAACATCCTAAATAAAGCTAGAAAAATAATAATAAAAGTATTAATCAAATAGGAAAAAGAATATTAAACTAACTAAGAAAATAATGCAAATCTCGCATAATAACTTCTAAATCTTATTGTAAGGCCTTCTCGATATCTAATCATTACAACATTTTAACCATATAAAAAACAAAACCTTTAGAATCTTTAGGAAAAATTTCAATAAAATTCAATGGTCAAATTAAAAATTATATTTATTAGCATAAAAATGTGCATTGGAAAAAATAAACTCAAAACACCCTCTAATGTCCTTGAATAATAAGGATTGTTGTTGTATAAAGAATCTTTCTAAAACAAGGATTGTTGCCTAATTGATCTTCTTGAAAAGTAAGAAATCCTTGCAAAATAAGAATTTTACATGTAATTAAATCTTTACCTTGTAAGAATACACAAATCATGATGAAAATAGTAATTTTTCGACTTTCCTTGTTTGCTGGCAGATTTCAAGTTTGATTTCAAACACGTCGTTCTCTTATATCTAGACAAGTTAATAAGCCTATCATATTTGGATGGAAAGCTTAAAATGTATAATTTTCATCTCAATTAAAATCGCAACAAAACTCCACTTATCACTTTAAATCTGGTTCAAACACTACATGAAAGTCTAGATATGTAATTTGTTAATCTAAATATCATAAATCAACTTAAATAATTTCTCTTTGATCTTTTTTAGTTTTAGACCTTGTAATTAGTCCAATTGGCATTTCTAAGTACTTTAATAATGCTCCCTAATTTATTTATTTTGGAAAGTGTTTGTGCTTAAATCAATTGTAATATCTGGTTGTTTGGAATGCTATGACATCTTAGTGTTGTTGGTACAACAAATCCTTAGGTACTTTGCATCCGAAAACATCAAATTCCAAGAATATATAAGAAAGCTGGGAGATTATTTGCGTAAATCTAGAAGACTTTGCTCATTTTGACATTGCTTATAACATGTCAAATAAGTGATTCAATTCTTACCAATTTAGCCACAAATTTAGATAAAAGGAACAAACAAAAGACGTTTCCATTTTGACAGGGCCTGGCAGAAGAGTTGAGTAAAGAAGGTGCATGCGAAAAAGCAATTTTTCCGGATACAGATATCATTGTTACGAGATGTGCTATGATCGGCAACTTATCCATTGAAGGGGTAAGTGTACTCATTGTTTCATCTGTCTCGGTTTCCTTGCTTCCATTTTTCTTGAAATATGACAAATTGACTTTTAATTTCACAAATGAAACTTTATTGCAGGGTGATCGTTGCGATCTTGATCTAGTCTCAGGATGCATGGATCCTAGCTCACATTTATATAACCCCCTTGCCAATGTGGATGATGGAACCTGCCCAATTGAGATGGAAGATTAGCAGTAGCCTGGCAATACGCCTTTGATGTTGATGTAAATACCATATACATTTACTGTATACCTAAGGCCTTCCTCATACATAATGGCAAATATACTAATGAAATTACTACTTGCTCAAGTAAAAATGCTTGCTTTGAGCGAGGTCTATATGAAACATCTCCAGTTCCCTTGATGATGACAAGTATGGTGCACATCCTGATAGTAATTTGAAGGCAACATTCCAGTTTGAAGCTATGCTTCAAAGGGAAGGTGTGGATCGACTTTCAGTTTGGCAGACCTAAAATGAAACGAGCCTCTTTCAGCACAGAGTCTCAGGCTGCAAGTATGAAGTAATTATTCTTACAAGACAAAGTGAACGGAATTTTTAGATTTTATTTGTGTCAGAATAGTGGCTGTGTCAGCTCGTAGAAAAGCGACTCCAAAAGAAATATTATAAACTTCATAGTCGTTCCTATAGAAAAAAACTGTCCATTATTTTTTCCTCCTTATTTTGTTATATTGCACAGGCTTAGTTATTTCATGCTCATGAGGAAGGAAAAACACGCCACACTGCAGCGTGCATTCAAAAACAAAAATAGGAAAGTCAGGCATTACAGGTCTCACGCATGATTATCTTCTCAAAAAAGAAAAAATGATTATCTTCTCAAAAAAGAAAAAATGATCATTAATCAATACACGATATACCAAAGAAGATGTCAAATGATATTTATGCCTTAAAAATGAAATTTGATTATATGATACCAGTTTGTTTCACAAATTATCGACAACAACAAAAAAAAAAATCATTTTCAAGGACACTCAGATTTCCCCAAATCCGGGACTGTTTTTTCTGCCCGGATTTTACATGTAGATGCACAGAATGATTACATGAACTAGCTTTTAGCAATGACGCGTTGGAATTGTTTTTGCCAGGGCTCCACTTCAGTGTATTGATGCGATACTTTTATGGCATGTACACCAAAAAAAGGGCAGAAGATGACTTGCATGTTTTGCTTCTCTCCAATTAGTGCTTTTTTCTATCACAACCACTTACATTGCTTCAAACAGAACCCGATGCTCAAGGAGCTCTGATAAAACACTCCTCATCTTGTCAACAGAAACAGGTTTCAGTATAACGCCATCCATACCGACCCTCATGCAGTTCTCCTTGGTCACTTTGTCTGTGTTTCCAGTAAGTGCCACTATTAGCGGCCTTTCGTGCCGTTTAGTAAATTTCTCATGCAAACGGACAGCAGCTTCAAAACCATCAGGCATGCCTGCATCCATACACACTACCTTGTGGTCTTGAGAAACCACATGTAGACACTCATCTCTTGAACTTGCAGTTGTCACATCGCACCCCAGGTGAACAAGAAGTTCCTTGGTCACCATCCTGCTAACCCTGTAAGCCACAAACAAGTTTGGCATTCTCTTACATGCTTCAAACATGGTTTGTTCTGCTAAACTCTCAAAACTATGTCCAACAAAAAGATACAAGACATAAATTCAACCCAGTCTTTATTTAAATTCAACTTGACTCTTAATTTCAATGGTTCATGGTGACCTATGTCTGTTGAAGGGCTGAGGGACATAGCCACTTTTATACCCATCATATAAATTAGAACTCTCTATACCTTACATAATATGGGAAAAGTTAGCTCTTCAACCACATGATTACCGGCCAAACCAGCAATGGAGTCTTGTTAAACAAGAACACGCATGCCCCAAAACATTAAAGAATAAAGAGGCTGCTTTTTGTGCATTTGTTCCATGTACGTGGCAATTGGACCTATCATATTAATCCTCCAGAGACTCTTCAATCAAATATAGTTGTCTCATTTTAGACACTGCTACTGTCCCACCTAACTCAGTTGCCTTAATCCTCTCAAGTCAAGGCCCCTTCCCAATACACCATTTTGTATTATACACCTTCCCTTAATGTTTCAATAAGTCTCACTTACTTTAAAGAATTTGATGGGTCTGGAGAAGCTGGTATTTGATTTGACTAAAAATGATGAGAACCAATAAACACCCTGAAAGAATCTATTAGAGATGCTGATTGGGCCAATTGCAAGGTCGAGGACCAAGAAAATTAAAGAAACTTTCAATTGGCTAATTCAATATATTTGAGTCAAGGCAAGCTTCAAGATTTCAGAGAGAGGTGATCGAGCCTTGATTAATGTGATTCATGTAAGGGTTCGACATGGAAAAGTGGTTTTGAGCTTCTTTTTTTTCTATTGCACAATTTTACACTAACAAGAATATTAATCCGACCGTTGGATCGAGGTGAGATTTTTCCAGAAGATTCAAAAGACCTTGTTTTATATAGGGTTAAGATTTCATAGTAATCGGACTTTGAGAAGGCCCTACAAAAAAGCCTAGAAAATACCGTGCAAAAATTGCATAATTTTCCAAATTGGTTTAGGATTATCTTTCCTTTTGGTTTATGGATTTCCTACAAGGCAAGACAGCTTCTTTATTCTACAGGGACATTAGAAGCGGCAGAATAGGTGGCAGAATTAGGGAATTAATTAGCAAGGTATCCTTATTTTACAAGTACACAGGTGGCGGGATTGGAATTATTATTTTGCAAGAATATTAAAAAAGTCAGCAGCCTTTTTTGGGACATGTGGCAACAACATTAATTCTTTGATTCCTTAATTCTTCATAGTCAACAACAGCATTAATTAAACAAGGGTGGTTGTTTTCCGCAACTCTTTTTGGGACAACATGCGGCAGCCTAGATAATTTATTTAGTATTGGAGTTTTTATCTGATAACTTCGATTCCTTGTTTTAGGTCATTGTTGGGTTTGGTTTTTTTTAATCTGATTTTAGCTTTCTTAGGTTGAGTTCTTTCACGTTTGTGGATTCTAGGATTCTCACTGGTTCGCGTAAAAAAAAATTAAACATCCTCCAATCGGCATCTATATTGCAAGATTCATTAATTTCCATTGATTTAGACTCCTTCCCCAGTCTTTTTTTTCTTTTCTTGTTCATGAACAAACAGTGGAAAGCTAAAGAAATTTAAAGTTCTCTCTTTGAATTCTGAACTCTATAAACTAATAATGATTGAACAAATAAAGCATTATCTCTGGCATTATCTCTTGATGTGAACGTCATGTGCTTTATAGAAGCACACTTAAAAGTAATCTGTTTTGGCACTGCTCACTTGATAAAGCCTGTATAGGACCGTTATAAATTTAGAATCTTTTGCAAGCCACTATTTGTCCAAAAAGTTTGGAGTATTTCCTTCTAACCGAGTTTAAGAGTTTGTAGGAAACTTTATGACCTTGTCTGATTTTGCTGACAGTTGTGTTTGACTATAAAAAATGCTGATTTCAGATAGAGTGGGTTTTTTTATAAAAAAAAATCCTCGTATTGTTCTGCTTCTGCTTCTACTTCTAGGGCTTCCCCTATGATTTCAAATTTCCAATTGAGTTTGTCATCCTTGGCTGGATTGATGTTGTTTTTATTCTCTTGGATGAAGATGGCATCCTTTATTGCAAACTCCCTTTTATCACCCTACCATATAACAATTTTCTTGACTCTTCTTTCTTATTTTGTTTCATATCTTTGTACCCATCCTAGTATACTTTTTTTCACGAGAATTTTGTATTTACTATTTTAACCATCACAGTGCCCACAAATGCAAACCTCTGTTTTGTACTTGACTCTATTCATCCCACCCCACCCTAATTATAATTAAATTCTTTAGAAGGTAGCGTGGCATAAACTTGAAATTGACATACTAAGAATGATAAAGTTGCAATTTTACTGACCCATTATCATCCAAGACAAGAACTTTGAGTCCTGGAAAAGTTGTCTGTCCATGATTTGCTTTAGGTAGGAATGGGTTCTTAGATTCACTTGTGTTCTCAGGAATCCCAAGCTTTACAATGAAGATAGCCATGCATCCCTTGCCTAGACCTTCACTTTCAATCCAAATATGTCCCTCCATAAGATTTACAAACCTGATCACAAACATACAAGATTTAGATATAATAGTGAACTTTAATGGCAGTAGAATTGAGAAAGTCAAACCACAGTATAAAATGTCTAATAAAAGTCACTTCATGCTCTAATACAAAATTGTGTCTATAAAAACAACCAAAATGAATTACCTCTTACAAATTGCAAGGCCAAGTCCACTGCCGCTGGAATTTTTGGTTGCCAAAGTTTGAGCATGTGCAAATTTTGTAAATAACTTGGGAATATCTGGAGGGTTAATTCCTTGTCCTGCATCTTTTACCTATACCAAGATAAAAGCTATTCATAACCAACCCCTAGAACAGAAAATTCACCCTTGCTAGGAAAAAGATCTTAATTGAGCATCAGAGGAATTAACCTGTACACGCAAATAAAAGTGATTATCACTTGGCACTGGAAAAAAGTCAGGAGCTCGACTGTCTCTTAAAGATTCTGATTTTGCAACAAATGCAGTGATTGAGATGCTTCCCTCTTTTGAGAACTTCACAGCATTACCAACAACATTTAAAATAGTTTGCATTAGTCGCTTTTCATCACCAATGGCATATTCCGGCAAATCTGGAGCTAAATTTAAGGTTACAGGCAACTTTTTAACAGATGCGATAGGCTTGATCAAATTAAGAACCTGCAATGGGGAAATAAGCATCATATTCACCAACCCAAATCCAACAAAAGTTTTATGAATTCTATGTAACTAATATTTACAGTACAATCTGAAAAATTTGGTAAGATGAAAGATATCTTACCTCCTTGAATACTGCATGAAGATTAAAACTTCCTAAGTCAAGTCGAAGGCTGCCATCTTCAAGCCTTGAAAGATCTAACACATCATTTATAAGAGTAGCCAGAAGGTTACTACTTCTAAGAATTGTCTCAACCATTAGACGCTGCTCAGGTGTCAGTTCAGTTTCCTGCAGCAAGGAGGAAAGTGCAATAACTGCATGCATTGGTGTTCTCATCTCATGGTTCATAACTGCCAAGAAATCATTGCGAGCACGAATTGCTGTTTCTGCTTCTCTCCTGGCATGATCAAGAGCAACATTCTGCTCCATAAGAAGGTCCCTTGCCCTCATTGATTCTTCTAAGATAGCAGCATGTGACAGAGCAACAGCCACCTGGTTTGACCACAAAATTTATAAGTTCGAAACAAATTGAGGCTATCGTTCTTTAGATGGTATGGTGCAAGCTGCAAATTACTTTCTAGTGTTAACAAATGGCAAGGCACCAGTGTTAGCATGTCTCTTTTCATTTACTTTGTTCAAATTAAGCACTCACTGACAAGCTGTGAATGCTTTTCTAGCATTTGATGGAAAACATAGCAGCAACATTGATCTGATGAACTATATTTCTTTTTGGTTTAAAATGAGATTTGAAAATACTTCTTGGAGGGCACCCTTTGGAAACTCAATCTATGCAAAGCTATAAGAAGTGAAGCAGATGCAAGTGGAATGCAATGTGGAGATTCCATTTAGCAATTTCCTAGAAAAATGGAAAAGGAAAGGTGATTATGTAACCATGAAAAGTTAGACAAATAAGAAAATTTAAACCTGATCAGCAACTACTTCAACAAGCTCCAACTCATGAACATGCCACTGCCTTGCACTATCTGATGGAAGCATTAAAACCATCAGAGCATAGCGTCTGGTAGAAAGTTCAGGCCAGTCATTAATTTGGAAATTAGAAAGATGGAGGAGTGGGACACGAACAGCAACCACCTCTCCAGGCATATATTTTCCAGAAAGAGGCCGTAGTCTAGCCACTGGAGAATTTGGCGAAATTTTCATAGCACGGTTACTGCTGAATACTTGATTAATCACTGGAAGCTGGATAGGAACGGTATATTCAACAGGGTTCTGCTGACGAAGAGTGTAGGAAAGTTGAAGCTCCAACCCAGTACGCGTTGGCATCCACAGGGTACATTCTTCCAATGCCAGTGTCCTGCCCAACTCCACAAGAGTAGTCTTTAATATGGTATGTCTGTCAAGAGTGCTTCTGATTTCATGAGTCAACATCCTCACATGCCGACCAGTCTCCTCTTGTGTACGGATCAGACCCATCTCTCTATCTAGCTCCGCAGCTTTATTTTTCAAAAACAGCTCTCTAGTCTTAACACTCAAAAGATCAGGAATAATATGCACAAGCATAAGCGCAGTGGCACAAGACACAGCAGCAGTCAAAACTTTGGCTGTGGTCATCACAACTGCCACAGTTCGTGAATGCATACTAAAAGTCCATAAGTTAATAAGGTGAGTTGCACCACAAAGAACTATGAAAGCACCAAACTGGACAAGCACCCATCTATAAGGAAAGACAGCAGATTTCTTAACAAAGTAAATGAGCTCTAAAGGGATAGAGAAATAGGCTAGTGCAATGAAGAAATCCGATATATATTGATACTTCATCAACAGCTCCTCAGCTGGCCATTGTGGTTCAATACAATTGCAAGACTCCATCTTTAGGGAATTTTCTCTTTAATTGAGAAATTTTAACCCCACCACACCCTCAATTGCAACAAAAATTCCTCTTTTCACATGCCTGAAATAACACAAAATTCTCAATTACACAAATACTGATAAAAAGAAAAGGAAATGAAGAATCTAAGCATCAATTTCTAAGAACTGAAACTCTAATTGCAAAATTCAGATTTCATTTCCTAGCAAGCTGTATGGAAACTTAAGATTTGAGTAGAAATGAAATCATTTCAACACCATTTACCCAGTTCTAGCGTTTGGAAAGCTTTAAGCAACATAAATGAATTCTACAACCAATTAAAATTAGAGATTTGCCTCGGAGCTGACCCGTTAAGAATTAATCTCACTAACGCCCTTCTCTCTCCCTCTTTCTCTCGCGCATTTATGCTTGGAATAAGTTTTTCAAGGATGAGGACAAGTTGAGTAAATGATGTACTCTCACTAACTCAATCCACCAGTTTAAAACCTATTCCAGACAAACAAATAAAAACTCAACTAGCAAGTCAAATCAAATCAATTCTATGTTGCTGTAACAGATAAACCCTAATTTCAAAATCTTAAAAAAGAACAGGATTAGAGGGTAACTGACCACAATAGAATCCGAGAAATCGAATTTCTTGTGTTATGTCGACGTGGGAGACATCCCTCCGGTTGCCCCCTCCCACGCCGTCGTAGACTTTGCTTCCTTCTCTGTGGTCGTTATCGGGTTGCGAGAGAGATTTGATTCTCTCTTGGAAAGGTG
>Ga0307508_10004323_pt1 | contig 13919 bp, 10 predicted proteins | sample 9_EM_MG_FD_203089 | JGI IMG/M metagenome (GOLD analysis project Ga0307508, IMG submission 203089) | Populus trichocarpa ectomycorrhiza microbial communities from riparian zone in the Pacific Northwest, United States - 9_EM | ecosystem: Host-associated > Plants > Roots > Unclassified | place... | reverse complement strand
GAGCAGGAGCAGCTTATCGGGCTTGGCATTGCGCAGTATGGTTCCGACAAGGCGCGGGAGCGCATCGGCCAGCGTAACCAGAAGGCTTTGGTACATTATGATTATTTTTACCCGGCGATATAAACGTTTCGTGCATGGATTACACCTCTTTTTTTGAACGCGCCCGCAAGGCTGCCCGGCAAACAGCCGGTATCGGGCCGGCCGATGTGGATGCGGTGCTGACGGATCTTGCTGCCGAACTGGTGGCGGGAACGGATGTTATCCTGGCGGAAAATAAAAAGGATCTCGACAGGATGGACCCTGCCGATCCCAAATTTGACCGGCTTACACTAAGCAGCGCCAGGATAAAGGATATTGCCGGTGATATCATAAACGTGGCGGGTTTGACCAGTCCGCTGGGCGCTATTATTTCCGAAAAAGAATTGCCCAACGGTTTACATATTTCAAGAACCCGGGTGCCGCTCGGGGTGATAGGCATCATTTACGAAGCAAGACCGAATGTGACGCTGGATGTATTTTCGCTTTGTTTCAAAACGGGCAATGTATGTATCCTGAAAGGAGGAAGCGATGCCGCTTTTTCCAACAGCGCTATCATAGGGCTTATTCACCGGGTGCTGGAGAAGCACCATATCGATCCTGCCATCGCACAATTATTACCGCCTGAACGCGAAGCGACGAACGCCTTGCTGAATGCTACGGGATGGGTGGATGTTCTGATTCCGCGCGGAAGCCAGCAGCTGATAAACCATGTGCGGCAACACAGCCGGGTGCCGGTGATAGAAACCGGTGCGGGCATCGTTCACACCTATTTTGATGAAAGCGGTGATACAGAAAAAGGCAAGGCCATAATATATAACGCCAAAACCCGGCGGGTGAGCGTTTGCAATGCGCTGGATTGCCTGCTCATTGCCAACAGCCGGCTGGAAGCGCTTCCCGCGCTGGCGATGCCGCTGGCGGAGAAAGAAGTGGAGATTTTTGCCGACGAGGCCAGCTTTGCCATACTTAAAGAGCATTATCCCACCGCTTTATTGCACCGGGCGCTGCCGGAGCATTTTGGCACCGAGTTTTTATCGCTTAAAATGGCCGTTAAAACGGTGACCGGGATACAGGAAGCGCTGGACCATATTGCGGCGCACAGCTCGCGGCATAGTGAAGCGATTATATCGGAGGACCCGGCCCGGCAGCAGCTGTTTCTAACACAGGTGGATGCCGCCGCGGTGTATGTGAATGCGTCGACTGCTTTTACCGACGGCGCCCAGTTTGGACTGGGAGCCGAAATTGGCATCAGCACGCAGAAACTGCATGCGAGGGGACCGATGGGGCTGGAAGAGTTGACGAGTTATAAATGGATCATTAAAGGAGACGGACAGGTGAGGCCGTAGTACGGCCTCCATTATTTACCAATACTCAGGGGTGACCGGAGAATTTTCGAGGGCGTAGCCGGAGGGTGGCGCGCAGAGAATTAAGAGAAAAAGAGAATTTATGTTTGAAACCGGTTAAATAATAGTGCATGGGTTCGTGTTATTCCCGATAGATTCGTGTTTGAATCAATACCGGTAGTATATGTATAGAAGCCTTCCCGCAGGCCTGTTGCTGATACTGGCATGGAGCGGCCCATTACACGCCCAAACCCCTACCCGCTTTCAACCTACCCACGCGCAAATGGTGGAGCGCTACCGGCGTGCGGCAAAAACGGACAGCCTTACCAGGAATGCCGTATTCAAGAGGACCGTAGATGCGCATTGGGCAAAAGACGAGACATCGTTCTGGTACTGCAACCTGTTGAAGGATAGCGTGAGAGAATATATTCACGTGGATGCTTCCACGGGTAAAAAGGAAAAAATGGCTCCCCCGCCACCGGAGGTGGTTGCGCCGGCAGCAGACGGACGCCCCGGCGGTGGCACCCGTTTCGGCAACTTCAGAAACGGCCCTGTATCGCCCGATAAAAAATGGGAGGCCTATATTGAAAAGGGCAACCTGTTTGTAAAACCGGCGAATGGCGGAACACCGGTACAATTTACCACCGATGGTTCAGACAGTATTCCTTATGGCGCGATGACCTGGAGCCCGGACAGCAAATACCTGGCCGGTTATCTTATTCACCCGGTAAGGGATACGGAGGTGCATGTTATTTTAACTTCTGTGCCGGGCACCACCCGGGGCCAGCTTAGAAGCCGCCCGTACAAGCAGCCCGGCGACCCGTTTACCAGCTACACGCTTTTTCTTTTTCCCATAGGGCAGCCCAAAGCGGTTGCCGTGCAGACGGAAACCATCGACTTTCCCGGCTATGCACCTTCCTTTCACTGGCGTTATGACAATGCCCGTTTCTTTACGTACGAAAAGTTTGATCGAGGCCATCAACGGGTGCGTGTTATCGAGGTAGATGCGCAGACGGCGCAAACACGGAACATCGTGGACGAAAAGACGCCAACATTTATTTACCAGGCCCGCCAGTACATGTATTACCCGGCAGGCAGCAACCTGTTAATCCGTTCGTCTGAAAAAGACGGATGGCGGCATTTGTACCTCGTTGATCTTGTAAGCGGCAGGGAGCAACCGATTACAAAAGGGCAATGGGTGGTAAGAAATGTGGACAGCATAGACATGATTAAAAAAGAGATATGGTTTACCGCCAGCGGCATGGATGCCGGTGAAGACCCATACCATATCCATTATTACCGTACGGGGTTTGATGGTAAGCAGCTGGTATACTTAACGCCGGACAAGGGCCATCACAACGTTGTATTTTCGCCCGGCAGAAACTATTTTATTGACAATTACTCACAGGTTAATATACCGCCGGTCACGAAACTACGCCGCAGTTCCGACGGGAAGGAAATCGCTTTGCTGGAAACAGCCGATGTATCCTATTACAAAACGATGGGTGTGTCGCCACCGGAAGTTTTTGTAGCAAAGGGCCGGGATGGCGTAACCGATATATGGGGCATTGTGAGCCGTCCATCCGATTATGATTCGACAAAAAAATACCCGGTGCTTGAAAACATCTATGCCGGTCCGCACGACGCCTTTGTGCCTAAATCCTTTCTGCCGTACAGCGAAATGCAGAGCCTGGCGGAGCTGGGGTTTATCGTGGTGATGATAGACGGGATGGGCACTGCCAACCGGAGCAAGGCTTTTCACGATGTATGCTGGCGGAACCTTGCGGATGCAGGTTTACCCGACAGGATTTTATGGATACAGGCGCTGGCGAAAAAAATGCCTTCGGTGGATACGGAACGGGTGGGCATTTACGGTACTTCCGCAGGGGGACAGAGCTCGCTGGGAGCGCTGTTGTTTCACCCCGAATTTTACAAGGCCTGCGTGGCGGCCTGTGGCTGCCACGACAACCGGGTAGACAAACAATGGTGGAATGAGCAATGGATGGGCTACCCCGTGGGAAAGCATTATGCCGAACAGTCGAATGTTACCAACGCGGCTAAATTAAAAGGGCATGTATTATTAATTGTGGGCGAAGCCGACAGCAATGTGCCGCCGGAGTCTACTTACCGGGTAGCCGATGCCTTAATTAAAGCCGGTAAAGAATTCGAGTTCCTGGCAATACCGGGTATGGACCACAGCGATGGCGGACCGTATGGAAGAATAAAAAAGCGCAATTTCTTTGTGCGGCACCTGATGGGTGTTGAGCCACCCGATATTAATTCGGGTGAGCTGGCGGCAAAGAAAGAAACCGGCAGGGAGCGGTGGAGCCTTCAATAAAATTTTTTATTCAGACTTTTATTGTTGTAATCATTTTTGTTTGCCTGCTTTTTTCGGCCATAAAGCCCATCAGGTGGCTTTCAATTGATTCATCTATGGTAGAGGTAAGCAGTTTGGCATCCTGTTGCGCTACGGCCTGCACAAAATCGGCTGCCAGGCGCCAGTCGCCTCCGCCGTGACCGCTGTTTTTATATCCTTCCACATCTTCGGCAACCGGTTTGTATTTCATTTGTTTTCCGGTACGGAAGTCTGTCACCACGAGCTCATTCATATCCCCTGTCATATCGCCCATGGCGCCAAAAATGCGGGTGCGCCTGCCTGCATAAGAAGTAAACGCTTCCATACTCATGCTGGCCGTAATACCTCCTTCAAAACGTATGTTGGTAATATAGTGATCGGGCTGATCATTGTCCATCCGGTACACACAGCGGCCGTAATTCGTGGTCTTCAGCCGCTCCATAATCACTGCTTTTTTATCTGGTGCATCGTCGGGTATATCCAGCACTTTATTTCTGTGCCCGTCTTCCACATACTCGCGTATGGCAGAATAGGGGCATGTTCTTTCTACGGTACAACCGTCGGTACAGCGGTTGGTGCTTCCTTCGGGCGCATTTTCTTTTTTAAACCATTGCAGGTCGCCCATAGCGATGATCTCCTTACTGGGCTTATTGACCACCCATTTGATGATATCAAGATCATGGCATGATTTGGCCAGCAGGATGGGCGTGGTTTGTTTGGAATTATGCCAGTTGCCGCGCACATAAGAGTGCGCCATATGCGTATGTTCTATCGGCTCTAAATGCTGCACACTGATGACCGGGCCTATAGCGCCGGCGGCTATCAATTCTCTCATCTTCACAAAATAGGGCGCATACCTTAGCACATGACATACGGCTACAATCCGTCCCGTTTTTTTAGCCAGGGCCAATATATCCCGGCATTCTTTTTCTGTAGGCGAGATGGGCTTCTCCAGCAATATATCATAGCCCATTTGCAATGCTTTCATGCAGGGACCATAATGCAGGTTGTCCGGCGTAGTGATAATAATAGCGTCTGCAAATTTTGGACGGGCAAATACATCCTCCCAGGTATTGAAGCGGTTATTATCAGGTATATGGTGTATGCTGGCATACCTGTTATTACGGAATGGAATGGGCTCGGCCACACCCACGATCTTTAATTGCCCGGGATAAGCGGCGGCAAAGCCGCCATATACATTACCGCGATTGCCGGCCCCCAGCGTAATAGCTGTAACCGGCTTGTCGAGCGGTTTATGCGCCGGGTTGGAGGGAATGGAATAGCGCAACACGTTGGGGTCGATACCGGAACCGGCGGCCTTTTGGGCAATGACGCCGGCGCCGAGTGATAAGGTCAGGTTTTTGATCAGGTGTCTGCGGTTCATAATTAATGCTTTGGTGTATTATTGATAGGTATAGTATGGGCATCCGGGTGTAGCTGGTAAATGGCGGTAACAGGGCGGTGGTCCGATGCATAGGTTTCGGGTATTACAGCATGTTCCGTCACGAACCAACCGGCATTGCGCGTAGCGATATAATCAATGGTTTTATTAGGATTTACCTGGGGGATGGTAAAAGGGCAACTGATGATACAGCTGCGCCTGAAGCTGTGATCGAGCAGCTCAATCGTCTCTTTACCGGCTTCGCTGTTAAAATCGCCGGCGATGATAACAGGCTCCTTCTTTTTATTCAATTCATCGATGATGCGCTTTACCTGTACCACGCGGTTGCTGTCGGCATGCTGGGCATCCAAATGTGTATTGGCAAATATAACGGGGCCCTGACCGGGCAAGCGAAGACCGATAAAGGACAGGATACGCGCTTCCCCTTTCATTACCTGGGGCAAATCAATGCTGCCGGATGTGTCGATAGGAAACCGGCTCAGAATAGCCAGCCCATAATAGCCGCTGTCGTAATCAATCGCTTTAAAAAACCGGTAGTGCATACCCGTTTTTTGGGCTACCAGGGCAGCTTCGTCGATATTACCTGAACGTTTGGTGCTCTTATCTACCTCCTGCAGCCCCACGAGGTCCGGGTGCTCTTTTTTAATAACCTCTGCAATGGCATCCACATCAATTAAACCGGCTTTTGAAGGCGGGTTGGCATGATGGATATTATACGACATGATCTTCAGCCGGCCGATGGCGGCCTGGCTGTTTTGTGATAAGACCGGCTTCGCCAGGCATGTACCGGCCACAAGAAAAGTAAAGAAGATAATTATTGCAATAGGAGCGCGCATTGACCGATTTTTTTAATCCGGCATAAATTACCTGATAAATATACAACAACAATAAGCAGCAGGCTATATCATAATAAAGTCCATTCTTTCCATAAAATACTCCAACCATGCGGAAAAATAATATAAATTTGGCTATGCAGGAAGCGGCAGACAAAGTAGCACAAGCCATACGAAAAAGCGCGGGCTTTAATGGCCAACGGGCCATTGTGCTTCCTGTTAAAGTAGTCAAAAACTTCCTGAAATCGCCCCCTGTCGGCAATGTGTTTATCACCGATATTGGCTTCTATCCCAAAGCCAAATTTCATTATTACGAACGAAAGTCCGGCACTTCAGGGCATATACTCATTTATTGTATTGACGGAAAAGGCTGGCTGCACATGGGCGGCAAACATGTGATCGTAGAACGCGACCAATACATTATCATACCAGCCAATACGCCGCATAAATATGGCTCGGACGAAGAACATCCCTGGTCTATTTACTGGATACATTTCAAGGGAGCTGCAGGGCCGCGGATAGCCGATCTGCTAAGCGGTGAAGGCAACTCCTTTTACAGAAGCATTGCTTATTCCGACGAACGGATAAAACTTTTTGACCAGATGTATAATATACTTGAAAAAGGCTATAGCGATGCCAACCTGCAATACATCAACATGTGCCTGTGGCATTTTCTATCTTCTTTCAGCTACCCCGACCTGTTTCATACAAGCGATAAAAACCGCAGGGAAGACGTTATCGATCGCTCGATAGCTTTTATGCGGGAAAACGTTCACAACCCGCTTACCCTAAAAGAGCTGGCCGATCAGGCGCTTATTTCATCATCGCATTATTCGGCGCTTTTTAAAAAAAGAACCGGGTTTCCCGCAGTAGAATACTTCAACCATATAAAAATACAAAAGGCCTGCCAGTACCTCGAGTTCACTTCCGGTAATATCAAAGAGATTAGTTATCAGCTGGGGTTCAGCGACCCTTATTATTTTTCAAGGCTTTTCAGCAAGCTGATGGGGCAATCGCCGATGGAATTCCGGAACCGGAAAAAATCCACAGAGAACAGTCCGGCAAAGCCCAGGTACAGCAGATAATCCATCGTTTTCAAAAGATTGACCATCCCTCTTTGGGCCAGCGGGCGTAAGTTTGATAAATTTCTTCCTGCTAATGAACCGCAGAAACTTTATATCGCTCTCGGGCGCGGCGCTGGGCGGGTTGCTTTTTAAAGACCCGCTCTATGCTTCCGCAGTCAATGAGCACCTGGTACAATTGCCCGCAAAAATTTTCATTACAGCAGCCGATGGCTTACACCAGCTATCGGTATCCGCGCCGGGCACATGGTGCTATAAAGACGCCTGCGTTACATTACAATATCTAAACGGTGCTTTACAGGCAGGATTGGGCGCGCCCAACATGGCTGTAAGCAATATCATACTGGAATGGGAATATACCGCCTCACAGCAAGCCGGCTTTTTGGGCGACCATTGGGAAAGAAGTTATGGCGACCTGTGCTTTCAATCGGCCGGCTTTGCCCGTAAGATGCCCTGGTATTTTGTGCAGCATGATACAAAAAACACCCTATGCTTTGGTGTTAAAACCGGTTGCCCCGTTTTTTGCCACTGGCAGGTGGGCGATGGAAAAATGCGGCTCACGCTGGATACCCGCAATGGCGGCATAGGCGTTAACCTGGGCGATCGTGTGTTAAAAGCAGCGTCCGTCATTTCCGTTAAAAGCAATGGCAATGAAAACGATTTTGCCACGACAAGGCGCTTTTGTAAACTGATGTGCGAAAAACCGCTGCTGCCCAAACAGCCGGTATATGGCATCAACGACTGGTATATTACCTACGGCATGAATTCAGCCGCTATCATTCTCGATCATACTGCGCGTATGGCAGCGCTGTCTACCGACAACGATAACCGCCCGTTTTCGGTAGTCGATTCGGGCTGGGCCGACTATTCGCCCCTGCTGCCGGGCGATTGCTGCTGGCAGGATGACTATTCACGCCCAAATGACCATTTTAAAGACATGAAGCTGTTGGCGGACAACATCAAAAAACTGGGGATGCGGCCCGGACTATGGACACGGCCCTTATGCGCTGCACACGACGATAAAAGGAATTTACTACTGCCATCCATACCGGGAAGAACTTCTCCCAAAAAACCGGTGCTCGACCCCAGCATTGCCGAAAACCTGGCACGCATCAGCAATAATATCAGCACTTATCACGGCTGGGGTTATGAGCTGGTAAAGCACGATTTTACTACCTATGACATCATGGGCAAATGGGGTAATCATATGAATGATGATATTACCACGCCCGGCTGGCATTTTAATGATACCGGTAAAACAACCGCGGAGATTATACTAAACCTGTATACCACCATACGCGAAGCGGCCAAAGACATGTATCTCCTGGGGTGCAACACCGTAAGCCATTTGTCGGCAGGTCTTTTTGAAATAAACCGCATAGGTGACGATACCAGCGGGAAAGAATGGCAGCGCACCCGGGAAATGGGTGTTAATACCCTTGGCTTCCGTATGGCACAGCACAATAATTTTTATGCGGCCGATGGCGATTGCGTGGGCCTGACCAATGCGGTGCCCTGGTCAAAAAATAAACAATGGATGCAGCTGCTGGCCGAAAGCGGTACCCCTTTATTTATTTCGGCGCAGGAATCTGCAACAAAAGCAGAACAAAAAGAATACATCAAACGGTCGTTTGCGATAGCTGCAAAAAAACTGCCTCCTGCCGAACCGCTGGACTGGTTAACCAGGCAACGCCCTGAAAAGTGGAAGCTGAACGGCAAGATCGTGTCCTTTAACTGGGACGAAGCTTAACGATCCCAATAAAAGCCCAGCCGGGTATAGCTGCTCCATTGTTCGCCGGCCTTTAGCAATGTATTGGGAAAAGCGCGGTGATTGGGTGCATCGGGAAAAAACTGCGTTTCAAGGCATACGCCGTTATTTTTTGTGAACTTACCGCCGAGGTAATCGCCTGTATAAAACAGCAATGCGGGCATATCTGTTTCAAGCGTTATTGTACGGCCGCTTATTTCATCGCCCAGGCTGGCATTGGCTGCGCCCGGATTATTATTCAGCACGTAACATTCATTGTACCCGCTGCCACCCAGCTCATGAATACCGGCGGCAATGGTACGGCGTGTTTTAAAAGAATAAGGAGTGTTTGCAACAGGTTCAATAGCGCCCGTAGGAACATGATTTTTGTCGCTGACCAGGTAGCTATCGGCATCAATGAGCAACTGGTGTTGAAAGATATCGTGGCCTTCACCGCGTAAATTAAAATAACTGTGGTTGGTTAAATTAATATGCGTATCCCGGTCGGTGATGGCCTTATAGCTTATCGTGAGCCCGTTGTCATCCGACAGCTGGTAGGTAATCCAAACATCCAGGTTGCCGGGATAGCCTTCTTCCAGGTGATGGCTACGGTAATACAATTCTACACACGCAGTCGTGCCTGTAACCGCTTCCTGCACCATCATGAATGCCTGCTTACCAAACCCTTTAATTCCGCCATGGAGGTGAATATGGCCGCCTTCGTTTTGCGCCAGTGAATAGGATATTCCATTGATGGCAAATCCTGCATCGGCAATGCGCCCGGCAAAACGCCCCACGACGCAGCCGGTATAAAACGCATCGTCGATATACTCCTGCAGGGTCTCGTACCCGAGAACAATATTGTTTCGATGTCCGTGCCTGTCCGGAATAAGGATACCGGTTATGATAGCGCCGAAGTTACTGAGCGTAACCTCCATCTCTTCATTCTTCAGCGTAAAAATATAGATATCATGCCCCTCATAACGCCCCCATAAGTGCTTCGTTACATTCATTATATAAATACAATTACCTCATTAATTACCATTCAGGAATACAAAAACCCGTTTCCGGGCTTTTGCATCAGGCATTATCAGAACCTTAACCAATTACTGATTCTGGTACCTTTTCAGGCTGATTACAGCAGTGCTGCCTGCATTCGTAACACTGTTGACATATATAAAAGCGGTGTATTTACCATCTGCCGTCTTCATAAATACGCTACCATCATTGGCGAGGGTAATAGCGTAGTTAACCGACCCGTCGAAAGTTTGCCGCTGCAAATCGAGGTCGGCCACGTAAATACTGATATTGGCATCGCCCTTGAGCTGGCCATCGTATACGGCAGTGCCTGTTTTCTTTTCCATTAAAGTGCTGTTCTTTGTCCAGGCGGAAGGCAATGTAAACCCGTTTGGAAAATAAGCCGGCGATGCAGCGGGAGATACCAGCGAATGACCGTACGTATAGGCGGTGGTGGAAGGCGTGACCGTTGCCGCATACGCGTACACAAAATCTATTTTCGCCGACAGGTTGCCGGCATCTACCTCTGCCTGGGTATATGCTTTCATATCCGCTATCGAAAAATAGCGGGCGCCGGCAGCGGTGCCCACCACGGTAATATTACGCGCCATGTCCATTTTGGAAATAGTATAGGCCGGTGTTTGGGTACTGGCCTGGTTACCGGCCTTGTTTTTGGCGGAAAAAGAAAAAGAAACCTGTTTGCCGCGGGCGGCTTCGGGAATAACATACGCGTACCGGAGCGTGGTGGCGTTGGTATCTATCAGCATCGCGGTGGAAGCGCCGCCATCGGTAACGCTGCTGGTGGCCACCGTTGTTGTAAGGTCAACGGCATTCACCGTTCTGTGAGTGACGGTTTCAAAACCGGTACCGGCATCGCCGGGTATGCTGGCCACTACCTGCATGCTGCTCAGTCCGCCGTTGAGGCTACCAGCCCCGTAGGCAAAATCAATCCTCTGCCCTACTATCATCGGCGATGTTGTTCTTATAATAAACTCATTTTTTAAGGGATTGGCAGTCTCGTCTTTTTTGCACGATGCAGCAAAAACGGCGGATATCAACAAGCCGGATAGGATGGTGAATGATTTTTTCATGGCGTATTATCTTTGTACGGTGATGGTAATAGTATATGGTTTCCTGATAGTACGGTTGCCCGATACCAGTGTATAGGTTTGCGGCTGCGTAAAATCGGTCCACACACCCATGAATGGCTCCACCAGCATGTCATTGGCGCCCAGGCTGGTATAAGGTTTTACCTTAGTGATATTGGTGCCAAATTTTGCTACCGCAGTCACAGTACATTTAATGGTATCAATCAGCCCGTTGGCAAAAGTGGGCTGGGTAACCAAAACGGTTTGGTTATCGGACCCCAGCAGGTTAAAGCTGCTCATGTAGCAAATGGTATTATCTGTGATCAGTAACCCGTTGTCATCAATCGGGTATTTCCTGCACGACAAGGCAGTGCTTATGATGCAGATGGCGATTGGTAATAAATATTTTTTCATTTTAGATAGCTTTTGAATTTACAACCAGGGATCGTTTTGTGTTATTTTAGGATTATTGGTGATCTCCACCACCGGTACCTGGAACAGGTAGAACCGCTGAAAATCCCGTTCGATGGCATTTTTAAATTCGTCGCGCACCGTTTCATTCCAGGAGCTTATCAATGGGCTTCCGTTGGGCTGCGGCCAGCTTTGCTCCACTTTATGCCAGCGGCGGAGATCAAAAAAGCGGCTGCCTTCTGCTACCAGCTCCACGATACGTTCCTGTTCGATGGCATCGAAGAAGCCGGCCTTTGAAGCAAACAGTGCACGGTTTAAAGGCGGCAGGTTACCGCGGCGTCTTATCTTATCCACCAGGTCATAGGCTTCGCCTGTGGGGCCGCTTACTTCATTGACCGCTTCTGCATACATCAGCCATAGATCGGGCAGGCGCATCATCCATGAATCCTGGGGACCGGCTTCGCGCGCATAACCACTTACCTGGCGTATGTATTTGCGATAGATATACCCGGTGAAAGCGCCATCGGCAAAAAGGTAAGGCGGCGTGGGCGCATTTGTTTTATATAAAAAGGTGAGCACGTTCGAGGTCACGGTACCATCGGCCAGTATTTCATTAATGGTTTCCCCGTCCCACATAATGGATGCCTTCATGCGGTAATCGCGGCCTGCATAAGAGGTGGGATTAACAGCGCTGTTGACACGGGTCCTGGCATCGGCAACGGTGGTGGGATTCAGCGGAATCAATGCAGGCGCAAATCCGCCGGAGGCTATCTGCTGGTACCTGTTCATGAGGCGGATAGTGGGGGCAACGTTTACACCGCCCGCACCAGTGCTCCGGGTGCCGAAATCGTACAGGTAGGTATCACCATAAAATTCATCGCTCTGCCCGTCGGAAGCGCCAAATGAAGGTCCGCCATTGGTGAATGCGAATATCGTTTCGGAAGCATAGGCCGCATCCTCGTTGGCGCCGTCAAACAATTCGCCATAATAAGGCGCCGTAGCCGGCCCGGGGTCGCCGGCTTTATATAACACACGGCCATATGCAGGTTTCATTACTTCTGCAAAGTCGGCCGCTGCAGCTGTGTAATACGTTTGTGACTCACTGGTATTGCCGGCTGTTTTTGCCCAGCAGGCCCAATATAATTTTATCTTGCCCCTGTAGGCATAGATAGCGGCCCTCGTGGCGCGGCCCTGTTCTGCTTTTGCAACGCTTACAGGAATGTAACCGGACGCCACATCAAGATCTGCGATGATTTTATCCTTAATGACGGCTTTGGGGGTTCTTGTCAACGAATATGCTTCGGCATTGCCGTCGAGTATATTTTCATAATAAGGCACATCGCCCCATAGATCTATCAGCCTGAAATAAGTAATCGCCCTTAAGAACATCGCCTCGCCTTCCACCCGCCGCAGTTGCACCAGGTCGGAAGCATTGGTTGTTGCGGCTTCCATTTTCCGGACATTCGTAATTACGTAATTGGCACGGTTAATACACCTGTAGGCATCATTCCAGTGCCTGGATACCGAACTGCCGAAGGCGTTGCCGGGCGTATAGTTGGAGTAAGGGCGGGCCGAAATGCGGCTGTACATCATCTCGCTGGCGCCATCCCATGCATACGTTTTATAAAAACATTCCCTCGCAGCCACATACACGCCATACAAAGCGCTGGTAGCATCGCTCAGTTTTGTAAAGTACACATCGGCAGACAGCCGGTTGGGATCGGATTGTGTAAGCAGCCCCTTTTTACAGGAGCCGGTTATCATCACCGCTGTTAATACTATAATAGTGACTATCTTATTTTTCATAACTGGAAAGTTGAGGGAGAAGCTTATTAATGTATTTACTATAAACCAATGTTTAACCCAACGGAATACGATTTCATAATGGGAAACGGGTCATCATTGAAATTCTGGAAGCCATTGCCCAGGGTCGATTTTTCGGGGTCAATGCCTCTCCAGCCGGTCAGGGTAAACAGGTTTTCGGCGGTACCGTATAGGCGTATGCGGTCCACACCCAGCTTTCTCAAAAACCGGGGTGGTATATTGTAGCCAACCTGCATGTTTTTAAAGCGCAGATAGTTCATGCTTTCCAGCCAGAAATCGGATTCTACCCGGTTATTGGCGGTATTGGCAGCCTGTATGCGGGGATACAACGCATTGCGGGTATCGAGCGTCCATGTCTGGTTCAGGTACAGTTCCTGGAAAGCAAAGCGCTGTGCGCTTACATTCGTATTGGTCATGTCTTCCAGGAAATAATCTTTACGGCCGGTGGATGCCTGCAGCAATACGCTTACATCAAAGCCCTTGTAACTGGCAAATACATTGGCGCCGTAATTGCACACAGGGCGCTGCTCATTGGTGGTTGGAACGGCTTTTTTATCAAAGCTGCCGATTTGTCCGTCGCCGTTCAAATCCTGGTATAAAAGATCGCCCGGGGCTATATTGGCATTGCCCTGGAAAGGCGCATCGTAAATCTGCTGCCACGTTTGGGCGATGCCGCTTGACAGCATGTAATAGGCAAAGAACCAGGGCATATCGATAAAGTTCTTGCTCGGATTGAGCTTCTGGTTCCATTTTTCCAGCCGGTCAATATTGTAGGAAAAG
>Ga0307508_10004322_pt1 | contig 13920 bp, 16 predicted proteins | sample 9_EM_MG_FD_203089 | JGI IMG/M metagenome (GOLD analysis project Ga0307508, IMG submission 203089) | Populus trichocarpa ectomycorrhiza microbial communities from riparian zone in the Pacific Northwest, United States - 9_EM | ecosystem: Host-associated > Plants > Roots > Unclassified | place... | reverse complement strand
GGTCCCTAGCAGCCTGATCCCCTAATCCCTGCAAAACCTTGATCGCCACCCGCGTGCACCCCATAGCCTTAGGCTATGGGCTCCTTGGTGTCATTGCTGTTGACTCCACTATTTTTCCATGAGCTGCCTGCGTGCCTGCCTCGATCGGGATCAATGGTCAATCTTGTCAACCGCGTACTCTGACTGGCTGGCAGAAGCGGCTCTCGGTTGCCAAATCGACTATGACATTGGTGCAATTTCGAGAACTCGCGTCAGCAGCCTCCTCCACATCGTCCCGATATGCCCAAGCGCAGTAGCCAAACCTCTTCCTAAGAACTTATCACTTGTCGGCCTCAGGGCACCATGACAACGGATGCCATGAGCCACACCCTCAAGCACACGTCCAGTTTTCGCTCAGAGTCGTCCCCATAAGTCAGGCAAACCGTATGCCCGCTCTGTCACCGCTTTGCCGCCATTTTGAAATTATTGGATAGAGACGGTGAGACTGCATGTGCTGGCAATATTCTGGGCTTCACTTGTAGAGTCTAAGATATGTTATCGCAAGTGTCGGATGTGAATGGTACGAAATTTGTTGAATTGCAGCCAACATGAGGTTTTGGACTATTGATGTCCGTATCTCCCCAAACCCCAGCCAAATACCACCTGCACTCGTCGCAGCTTTGCTTTGAGATTCGCGGAAACGGCAGCTGCTGAGCAAGATAAACTCTTCATGCGTTATGAATGTTGATATGTGCGTCCTGGTCTGTGTCCTTTCTTTGCTCTGTTTGAATTGCGTCTCGCAAATTTGCCGCCGGCCCCGACGTGCGTACTTCCCGCAATATCCTTTATCTTGTCTCGCGGATCGCTTTTTTTGGAGTATGGCTTGGTTATGCAATGGGTGTATATTCTGGGAGCCAAATTAATGGACGTGTCAGGCTCGGAGGTGCGTTAGCAAACGTCGGATTTGATGTTGATCTTACCAGTCCGCCGATGTGTACTAGCGATTTCTGTAGTCTAGGTTCCTCGTATCTTTGGTGTTTGTCCTTTGCTACATCCGCGCAGGTGACAAACTCGCGAAAAATGCATTCAACTGTGCCAGTGTTATCAGTTGCCGCGTATGACCCGTGCCCCCACATTGGAGACATGAGTAACGCACAGCTGACTGCAGGGCATCAGGGCTCGACCGTCAGTCGCGATGGCGAATTCACTAATCCGCCGCTGGACCTGCCTGGCAACCGCCTTCCTGCTCCGCCGTCAATATAATATCATCTTTTGACCTTGATCTCGCGTAAGCCTGTGAAGCATGCAGTTCTTACATTTGAAAGCATTCTGGGGCTGTTATACCTGCCCTAGGGTCCACTACTCCTGACGGCTTGGTTCCAGATGGCTGAGGATCGAGCGCTGACTGAACCCGATGACTATTTCATGCCATTTAAATCGCTGTTTTGCTTCTTGACGGCCCTTTCCCAAACGGCATATTGTAAGAAAATTTCGTGCATCCTGGACCGCTTCACGCACCTTGGAATAGCGCCTAAAGCCTCTCTCTCAAATACCTGATCACTCACTTGTTTGAAAACTTAACAAGAGGAACAGCCATTGGTGCCCTCTGAGGAAGTCATGTGAGTCCTGAGGTTTAAAACTCGCGGGAAGCGTGACCAGAGACCAGACCCCCCAACTCGAACTGACGAACCCACCCAAACATTCAGACGGCAAAATGTCAGCGCCCCACAGCATCTGTTGCACTGGAATGTCCACTCAGGTACAGTAAACCCCAAGGTGCCGAGGAATGACACATCTCAAAAATTTGGTAGTTTGACCAAACCGGCGATACGATTACCGCAAGACTTATTGGTGAGTGGAGTCGCAGGAGCCCGACTTATCAACGATGCCAGAGGCTGATTCGCGTGTTGAATCAGTGAATGGTCGTACGGTGGCTGACGGCTTTGGCGCGAGTCGCGAGGAAGCACTGCAAGACGCTCATGCGGCGTATCACAAACTACTGGAGCATACGGCTCCACAGTTGTACAACCGTATGTAATGGCCGTGCGTTGATCATTCGACCGACATACTGATACTTTCAAAAATTTAGTCTTCAGCGCAAAGCACGACGAAGAGTGCTAAAGCTGAAGTAGGGCATTCGTGTATGCCGGACAAACACACAGATCGCAAATAAAATTACGTACACTTAGAAGCCACCATCCATAGGACTGGCAAAGATGTCTTAATCTCAAATAAACAATTTAGAAGGTCCACTGCCATGTGAGCCGTCCCGCTTGGCCTATGTGAGGGAATCTAAGGTGCATGTTTTGCCAGTAACGACGATGTGCCGCAAGAGTTGTGATCTTGATCACGTCGTTCGTTGCTGCACCCTGCACCGATGACGGTCCGACGTACGCGTGTTCCGATGTTGACTGCTTTGTTGTTGCACACTGGCACGTGCCTTTACCCCCACTCCGCCATGGCTGTTATTCTTCCACTGTCAGCGACGCGTCAGGACCTAACTTGGAACCCTCGTTCACTTTTGGCAAGCCGCGCGCTTCTCTATCCTACCTCAAAAAACAATCTCTACTCAAAACATCTCTATCGCGCGCACAGGTCCTTGACGAGCACGCCAATCGACTTAAATTCATGTCCAGCACATTACTTCTAGCACCTCTGCCCCTCAACGTATGCTCACCCCGGTTCGAAACTTTCATCCAAGCAACGCGCAAGACTATTGGCAATTCGCTATTTGGACACTTCGGAGTCCCCTCACACCATTAATATTCTGTCTGGAACCGCAGTGATCGTAATATGTTGCCGGGGCTGGTTTCACCAGGTCGCAATGCTACGAAAAACTCTTGTTGAACGATGCAGCGCCGCAGTAGACGTCATTTGAGACCCCTTAGCGGTCCGCTTGTCACATATGCTTTGGAGTCATCAAGCCAGGCGACGATTGTGTGAATGCCCGTGAGCCGCCGCGACGCTCATGCGGCTTATGTCAACTTGATTGGACTTGATCGCCGACGTTCTATTACTTTCAGGCACCAGAAGCCTGGGCCTGCAAAATTCGTCCTCGACTCAGCAGCGGTGCATCCAAATGGTGAGGATCATATCTCACAGATGATGAGCAGTCTGACGATAAGCTTGGCGTAGGGGGATCCGATTTCGATCGAACATCCAATCTTTGGCCTCGAGTGTTTAAATCTCCAGGTGACGACCAGACATATTTTCCTTCACAATTCACCCAAGCTTATAGATGACACCACGCAGCAGTCACGGATGTCTTTCACCAGGGGCGCAAGCCGGCGATGTGCACTCTAGAGTCTAGGGTCTATAGACCAGGTGTGGAGCGTCGGCGGATCTTCTACCAAATCTTCCTGTTAACCTTCCGGTTCGCGTTCCGGGATGATGTCGGATTTAGGCTCGCACATCGTGCCAAGTGAATGATATTCCATGCAGTGTTAGGTTCTCTAGAGCTTGGATGAAATCACGTCTGCAACAACTGTGTGAGCTAAAATCGTGGGAAATTCACGTCTCTAAGTCCGTGGCCTGAAGATGGTCCATGAGAGAACCTGCGTCCACGCCATGTATACACGATGATTGATGCCTTCGCCTACACCGTGGAGGCCATAGCAATTACCTCTTCCGATTGTTGCTGTGTATTGAAGTGTTGAAGTGGGATTAGGGGTCACGGGACCTTTGTTTGCCACCTTCGCAACGACTTGTTTCGGACTGCCTCACGCCTTTTTCCGGTGAGAAAGCCTTCAAAGAGGACGTTGAAACTTCCACCTCATTGCCCACCCTTCATTCTCCAGTGATTGCAGCGAGAGGCTGCGCCCGACGCGCCTAACTTGGCGTGCTCGCCTCTATCTCATGTCTAACGGCAAGTTTTCAATTGGCTCAAGAGTACGCGTCTGCGTTCTTATATGACTCATTGACAGAACCCAGCGAGAACTGGGATGATGACTTCCTCTTCACTGCTAATGACCCTCAACGCCACAGCGAACATTCAACCTCTGTCCATGATGATTTCCTGACACCCTCACGCGGAACGAATAATCTGACGCCTCACGATTATACAGAAGATACAGCACATTCACGTTTCAGCTTTGCTTCTTCCGCCTGGGACGTTGACGACACCACCGTCGCCGGCCCATCAAATCCGAAACGCCGTACCAGTAACGAACATGATACTACGCGTCCAAAACCCAATCTTGCCAAATGGTCTGAGGAGCCGTCTTTGGCTGACCCCGCTGCAGATGTCGCGGACTTCTTGCCCGCTCCAACACGAAATTCCGAGCGGACAGTGACAAGCCGCCGCAACCTCAGACTCAGCACGGGATCCGCTCTTACCTCAGACATTAGTTTCCAAAAGCCGCCCGTTCCAGGTCCATCCAAGCATTCGTGGACCACTGAAAATGCCAACGAATCAAATTATGACCAAGATTTAGAAGACTTCCCGAGCCTCGCAGACCGCCCACAACCTGAAGCTAGTTCCGCGTTCAGACCACCCTCGGTCGCGTCTACACGCTCGAGCTCCCGCCATGGTCGTGCCCACCAACATGTGCACACGCGGTCATCGTCCTCCTTGCATCTTCCCTCCTCTTCCTTCCCAGCAATGCGAAATGCTGTGTCGGGAAGCCCGATTCCCCCCTCGATAGGTTCACCCACACTCTCATCATTTTCAGCCCTTGTCTCGTTATCCTCCGAGCGAAGCCGTTCCTCTATGCACCCTCTTATTCCATCAGGGACGTCGCCTCCGCGTGTCCGTCGGCGCTTGCGGAAGAAATCACGGCCACAGGAGTTCGACGGCACCATCATGGAAATGATGCCTCCCCGACCCCTTTCTCTTTATCAGCCGCGGGCTTCGGGGTCTTCGGAGGGCCTCGGACTCAGTTTTCTGGAAGAACATGACATGTTTGATGAGCTTGATGAGGACCGCATCTCAAATGGCGATCCAACCATTATTGGCGCACGTGCCGCCTCACCCACAGTGTACCATGACCGCAGGTCACCCTCACCACACGATGCTCGCGCGGATGGTGCAATCTCGCCGACAGATGCAGCCTTTTTTCCCGCTTCGTCACCTCCCACGTCGCCTCCTCGAAAACTTCCTCTTCTCTCCCGCATAGGATCGATGAAACGATGGCGTTCACAACGTTCTTCCACCCCCAGCCAGGACGTCAGCTTGGACACGTCAATGGAGTCCATGGTGATGAGTAGAGGCGCGCAGTATGTCCCACCGGAGACTCCCGAACCTGGCTTGATGCGTGCCGCATCGCCAACTGCGCCAACCTCTTCCTCAAGTAATCGTACCAGTTGGCTCTTTTCTCGTGCCAGTGCGAGTCCCGCAAGTCATGGCAATGGCACAGGTCCGCCTAGCCCCGAGCTCAAACGCTCGAATTCTCAATCGCGTTCGCAGTCGAGATTTGGGCGAAAGAGGAGCACAACTGTGGGCGATGTTCTCAGGGAAGAGCGAGGCGAAGATGGAGAACATGTCGCGATCGGGAATGGGAATGCGAAGGGCAAAACCAAGGCATCTGTCCCTGAAGAATCTGTGCTTAGTCCCGTGCCACATTCAAATTCCTCCACCCCTCCCACCTCTGGCTCAAATCGCAAATCTAGACGACCCCTTTCTCTGCAACCTCAGAAACGTCCGCCTGGGCCTCCAAATGGTTCCTGGCTTGGTTCTGTCGGGAGGTCCACCTCCAATCCTTTCGTGACTCCACCTTTCAGTTCAAAGTCGAAAGAGAATATTGCTTCCGATAATCCGGCCTTCGAGGAACGGGATCGAACACCTGGATTGCTCAAGAAGCGTGTTTCGAGCTCAGGAAGCAAGCGATCGCCGCACAGGCGCAGCATCTCTCTTACTTCGGACCCTGATGATATGATTCTCGCCTCTGGAAGACGCAGTCCATCCTCCCTGGGAATTCTGCAATCGGGCCCTCCTCCGCCTCCCGTTCCGCCTCTACCATCGCAACACCAATCCCATGTGGCGACTTCCTCCCGGCCTCTACTCCCTCCTATTGCTCTGAGTCCTCCGTCGCCCCCGGATACCACTGGTCGCGGCTCTGGGGCTGTTACTTCCCCTCTTCTTCTTCGAGCCCCTTCGGCAGATCTGCCCGCTTCTTCCCCTCGAATCCATCAACTACAAAGACAACACTCGTTATCAGTATCAAACTCCTCTCCAGCAAGTCCGACGACTGGCTCACCGCGCGGGACGACTTTGTTGTCGGCAATCCCCCCTGCGGGTTCTGGTCAATCTCTTTCTCTTGGACGGGGTTCGCAAGTGTTGGCGTCCCAATTCCTCACTGTCGTTGATTCCGGTGATGCGCTCTTGGCATCTCCCTCATCTATCAGTGGCCCCAGCGCAAGCTCAAGTGTTTTGACGGTCAACGTATCGAGAAGCAGCAGTACGCTGAGGAGGAGCAGCTTGGGTGATCTTAAGATTCCAGCACGAATCAGCATGGCTCAAACCGGGCTCAGAAATAATCTTGGTATGCTGCGAGAGTTTGCTACCAAAGTGGATGGTGAGAATGCGGCTCTCGTTGTGATTTGCTATCATATTCGCTGATAGAGTGCTTTAGATATACAAAAATTACAGTTGGCGCGAAGCGCTATCTTATCAGAGATGATGGGGAGCCCTCTCTCGGTCACTGGCTCATCCTCATCCATTTTTCTCACTGCATCGCCGTTCGCGCCCGACCTTAAGAAGCCCTCGCTAGAGAGGCTTGAACAGCAATATGCTCTGTGGTGGGAATGCGCTGAGCTGCTCGTAGAGCTCGGTGGGACAGGGGCGTCAGGCTCGTCGTCAATAAAAGGGACACCACCCCCAAAAGAGAGAACTCTCAGCCCCCCGACGATATCCGCGCCGGCAGATGAAGACCCCACAGTTACACTGAGGGACAAAGAAACGGACGACCCTACCATCACTTTGTCGCCCACCACGCCCGCTCGTCCTCGTGAACGACAGCGCTCCATCACACTAGTGGGACATGAGGCAACGCCACCCGACGTCACCAAAGCACTCTCAGCGCAGCAAACCATTCGCCAGAGCTCAACCGCGCCATCACCAACATCTTCCAACACGGACAGCAAAGGGAGAAACGACCTCTCTATGCGTCAACTTGCCCTGCTGAAGGAAATGCTTGAAACCCCTGATCCCACCGTTTTTGACAGACATCACAGTGGCGGCATCCGATTTGCGTCCCAGCCCGAGTCCCAGAAACGCCCCGTTGCCAACGGGTACGGTCATCTCAGTGCATCTGCCATAACATTGCCCTCCATCCCTTCGTCTCCTCACCCCATACCTGTGACAGGCTCATCGTCTAGCGTTTCCGAGACTTCTTCGAATATAAATTCCGTCCAGGGACACGTCAATGTCAGTAAAACGACTGGCAGTGGCAAAGGCACAGCTGGTAAAGGGAAGAGGCTGCAGCGCTTGAAGGACATGTTTCGTTCATTGACGAACACATCGCCGAGCAACCGCGATCGCGACCGATCAAATCTGTCGTCTACCAGTGAGCTGGATGTCTCAAAGGAACATCAGCAGCCCCAGCCAAATGGACGAGATATGAAAAGGCAGAGGAAGAGCACGGAGCCTGCGCTCGTCGCTGCGCCTCATGCCGAAAATCATGTGCCACCGCGAGCATCTATCAAGAATGCAAACTCTCCTTATGGCATCGCATCTCTCGGTGATAGAGGGCATAGAGCATCACCCCGAAGGCCATCTCTTGCATCGATCTTCAGAATTGGTCAAAGCCAGGCTGCCAACAATGGAAATACTCCTATTACGCCACTCGGGTCGAACCTGCGACGAAGACGACTGCGTCGAAAGCCATCTACCCCAGCGAAAGACTCTCGGGTCTCAATTACAGATGACGATGAGGACGACTATTCTGACTGGGACCGCATGGATAGTGCCTCGGACTTCGAAAGGGGTATGTCGCCAACTCCGCGTCGCGCACAAAGTCCTAAGCACCATGAGCAAGCGACTATCAAAGGCCGTCGCGCGCGGACACCTAGTGTGGAGCAGCAGCAGCCACCGCCTGTTCCTCCGTTACGATTAGACCGGTGTGCCACCCCGACGCCCAAACCCGTACCGCCTGGAAATTCATCCCAAGCTTCCCTTCATTCATCACCCTCAAAACCACGTCTCGGTGGACGCTTTCGATCACGTACGACAGATACGCCTGTCCCTCCCCCTCCAAGTGTAGGACTCATCAGACCGTCCGTGTCGAGTTCAGGTGCGAATACACCAGCAACCAATAGCGCAATGCCATCTCCGAATCCTGCAGACCTCAAGCTTGCGCTCACCCCCGAAAACATCCGCCCCTTGTTGCAATATGCGAAGGAAGTGAGCGCACGATTGAGCGATTGTATCAGTGAATTACGCGATGTTCAAGCGCGATCTAGTCCTGTGGCAATTGAGGCGGGCGCCTGATGTACTCTTACTTTGCTTTTCTTTTGTTTATATCCACGCAGTAGTACTGCGAACCTTTAATATGACATTTGTGGTTTTCAGTAACATCCCTCCTTATTGTGCTGTGTTGGCGCGCCAACGATTTGGCAAGCTGGGCGCATTGTTTGTAATCTTATTTATATGCCTGTAAGCCTCTTGTGGGGTTAGTACATATGACAGTGCAAAATTTTATTTGCGCAGTCATAAGCGGAAGGCACCTATGCAAAGCAATTACATCCACCTTGGCTATGAGGTTCCTGTTGCAGGACTCGCTCATGGTATGTATTCGGAAGCAATCGTGGATAATCATCAGCAGACGCAGCAGCATCCATTGGCTGTACAACAGCCAGTTAGCGCAGTTACAATGTACAAAAACGGATAGAACTACGTACGTAATAATATTCAGTCAAGTTCATCTTTCCCATCGGCAGGCGTCGATGTAGATGCACGCTCAGATTCCCTCCGGGTATCATTTGCCTTCTTCCTTGCCGCTTTGCGCTTTGCGTTCTTTTCCTTGTTGGGGGAGAGTTGATAATCTGTACGGTATTCTGGCAGGTTTTTAGTTCTCTCGGGGAATGGCATGCCTGGTATAGTGTTTGTGCCAATATCCCAGATGCAAAAATTCATAATGAACGGGTGATTGGGATCTGTTCCGGCGATAGATTGTGAATCGCCGTCCGGTTGGGCGACCACATCCCACTTCAATTGAAAATATAAGGCCACGAAGTCACCTGAGGAGTGAACACAGTGTGATCAAGAGAGTTAGCCAGGTGTTGGTGCATCCAATTGCTTATGGATTCCACTACTCGCCTGAATTGATCGCAATTTTGCTCCGAATTTCGGGTACAACAAGGAACGTTTTAATGCCTCGCCCAGTAGGAACCGCCGAGAATGCCAATGTCACTACGAGGCCATTCTTTTCCTCAGCATCTTCACTTCTCTTGAGCCTCGCGTGTGCCTGCTCCATCGTCAGCCTTTGCATGGGGAGCATGCGCCCCCCCGCTCAATTTTGAGACTATCTTCCAACTGTTTGCTCCGAGTCCAGAAGGTATTGCAGTGAACGGTGCAATGTTGGTGACGGTGAAACGAATACGGAAGGGGCGAAATCGCGTAAAACGAGTTGACAGGGAAGCCTTCAGAATCCATCTCTCAAAGATAGTGATAGAAGGTGCTAGGGGTCCAAGTGTTGTTGTTACTTCTGTGATCGTGATCGAAGGCGATAAGGACTGTCATGTGACGACCACCCGACTTGGTTGCTTTATACCTGTGTGCATATGTCTAGCCCCAGCTTTGAGAAGAGAGAACACAGTGTTTCAGGGGCATCCCAACAACGCACCTTAATTTGACTGTTTATACGCAATTTGCAAGCGATCCCGATGATTGTTGGCCCTATACTATAGCCTAGTACGCGACCCCATCATTCCCTCCCCGTCAAAACAGAACTCTTTGTCGGACACTTGCTGATAAGCTTGGGTATGGATTGTCTGTACGTGTGCGTGGGAGACATTATGCACGTCAGGTACAAGGAAGCTTTTCGTGCCTTCGTTGTCAAATCATATCACTTGTCCAAGAGTACACTTTGCTCGGAGTGCATATATTGTCAACATGAAAGCTTCGAGCGTCTGGTTAAGACAACGATGCGACGGCATCTGGATTCACGTAAGGAAATCCTCATCTCTGGCAAGATGCATCACTCCATCCTTTCCAGCAACCGGCGCAAACTCTGTGCGCACATCGTGCGTGTCGAGAAGGAACCACAGGTAACGTCCCGTCCAACCTTCTCCGGCAGGAGGAACGCAGAACGGGAACACATTGTCGCGAACCAGGCGCCTCCACACGTACAAGTCAACAATGCGAGCACGACGGAGAGCGTGGTGAAATCTATTTGCAAAATTGTGGGGTGCTTCACCATGCCCTTGGATCCATCGCTTTCTACAAATGAAGCCCTTTGCGATCTGACCTCGAATGAGTGCCATGTAGAACCATACAAATGCAGCCGCGCGACTCGATAGGGAAAAGTCCGCTGCGAGGGTAGAAGCGCTAGCGTCCATTGCGTTGCGCTTGGGCGTTTGGGACGAGGGGTGCAGGATGCCTTAAACAAAGCTGATGGCGAAGGCGAATCATGCAAAATAAGGCCAATTTTGTCATTCCCGAAAGGTGCACCGTGGGTGGGGGCCAATCACGTCAGTCCACTGTCCATCGCCGATGGACTTCTGTTTTGCGCGTATTCGTGATTGTGTTGGGAGATCTGGCACCCAGCCTGTGTAGAAACCATGATGAGCAGAAATAGGTATATATTCGCAATCACAATCATTGAGAAAATAAACATGCAAGGCAATAGCATCGGAAAGGCTGTATCAAACCTGTATTGCACAGTTAACATCGGGTTCGAGAGATTCTTAGATTGGGCCGAAGCCTTCGAACAACCTAGACCACATTCTCATGAGCGGTCGGTCGACATTAAGTGGCATTGCACTCACAAGCAGGCCAGAGCTCCACGACTTCCAGTCATTTCCAAGAAATACGAACAAGTGGGTCGCAAACACCGCGGTTGTTTGGAAGTATCGATCCGTCGCCCTCCACAAGTGAAGCCATTCGCTCGCTGACCGCGAAAATGGTCCTGCTAAGTAGGGCCTCACTGGCACAAGTACTGGTTGTACAGGCTGGCAAGACGAAGTATGGTCGAGGGGCAGAAATGCTGGTGTCCATTGCATTGCGCCACGGCGTTTGCGACGTGGATGGTGAGGTGCCGTTGAAGCTGTTAGTGAAAACGAGTACGCGAGATAAATTCGATTTCGCCGTTTCGATAAGCTCAAGGGGTGGACATGGTGAAGGCACTAAATGTAGAGGACAGCACGGGATGTGCCGATTCGATCGAGGCGACACCTTCAGAAGCCTCATGAAGAGACGCGGGAACATCTCCATCACAAGAAATACGCTACGCGGGGCAATGAATGCACAACAAGCATGAATATACCGATGAGGCGTACGATTCTTTCAAGCCGTCGAGATGTTTGCTGCGACCCGTCGTCGAAAGTATCCACGCGCTCCTACCAGTCATTTTTGAGAACCGGCAGTTAATTAGCTATGCGGATGGATTCTTGTGTTACGAGCACGTACAAGCAACCCACCCAAAGAAGCGTGGCAATGCGCCGTGGTATCAAACGCAACCGGAACCCCCAGCAAGGTCCTTAGAAGGTCCCAGGACAACCGGGGCCCTTGCGAGACCCAGTAAGCCCTGCATGTTGACGCGAGCGTCCCTTACCTCAGCAAGCGCGCGATCACGTGCCTCATCGCCCACGAGGCGTTCAACTGCCAGCAACCAGGTAAAGACCACTGATTAGCACATTTTTTGAAATATCCAGCCTGTCTTAATCTGCCTTGTAGCATCACGGCGTGTGCGCCACCAGGATGCCTGTTACCCGCCATCACGCCATCACGCCATAGCAATTCATAATCGCGAGGTTCCCGCTAGCAATCTCCCGATGGAACTACTTTCCGAGATATTCCACCTTGGACTTCACGAATATCGTTTGGATGACCATCGTGTGATAGAATACCTCGGCGCGATCAGTTCAACTTGTTCTGTCTGGCGAGACACTGCTCCGGGCATACCATTGCTTTGGCAGCGAATTATTTACAAGGACCACAGCAACTACCCACTTCCGAAACCCAACGGCCCCGTGATCCCTCGACACACAAAGGACCGTTTGCTCGCATACTTGTCGCGTTCAAAGAGCTGCGGCATTCTTTTGCACCTCACTTTCGGCGCGAGCTCTTTCCGAACGGAAGCCATGAAAAAGATCATATACCCACACCTCCCACGCTGCCTTTCAATATCGCTCAGTTTCAAACTCCAACGTAACAAATTGGATTTCCTTCCCCTGCCAGGGAATTTATGTCGGTTGACCGAATTCACTTGTGTCATTCATCAAAACCTTTGGGACCTGGAAGGATGCTCTCCACTCCCGATATTTTCGGAACCTGAAAAGGTATCTTTGCGGAAGTTGATTCTAAACCAATCGTGCTTCTCTCTTGATGGCATTGACCTAGAAGACGTCCGGCTGACGCAGCGTTACAACTCGTGGCGTGGAAGCGCGGACTTCATCTCTCGATGCCATTCACTCGCCACCCTCACCACGCTCATAATCCCCTACAGCCCGGAGCATTTCGCTCCCTTCACGCTCCCTAACCTTATCTACCTAGACACTGCTGGGCTCGCGCTGCTCACGGCCGCACATACCCCGAATCTGCAAACATTGGTTCTCACCGGGGTTTATGGTAAAGGATTTGACGGTACCGTCGTTCGACTCCCCTCATGGCCCAGCTCTCGCGACGTTTTGTGTTATGCGCGCGCACGCGAATTCCGAGAGAATCATAAGCCTCTTGGTATTGATCCTAGCATAAAGAGGCTTTTACTTTCGGAATGTGGCGGCATACGTGACTTGTTTCGGTTACTGAAAGGTGACAACTTGGGGGGGGGGGATCCAAGACACGACCTCGTTACCAGCCATGAGTCTGCTACGAGTGTGCGACTCGTCAGATCCGGGTACGGGTGGAATCCACTCGTTGTTAACACACTTATCAGCCTACGTTACGCATTGAACACGGTGCAGGAGATGGATATGGACCACGCCACATCGATGCCCATGAATTAAAAGCGACGCTCCAAGAGCCTGGCTATAGTGATGAGCCTGGTGTCTTTAGTTGCGCGGCCACTGGCATGGACGGGGAATTGTTTTAGGGGGGGTTACGGAGCAGCAAGCCGTCTCAGTCAATGCATAATCAAGCACCGTGCGGCCGCTGCATTATTCCTGCAGGCAGGCATGTAATACATGCGTGGCTTTCAAGGCTCGTTGGTGTCGGTATCCGTAGCGCAGTCAGTATTAGACCGTGTTTCATCACTGATGTGTGTTTGATACAGGCCCTAACCTGAATCTAAAGAGGTGCTAGTTGTCATGATCATATAGTACACAAGGTAGCAAAATTCATCTGTCAAAAAATGTCCTCCCCGATTCCGAATAATGTTATGGAAAGCTCTCCAAGGGTACGAACGTTGCGGGAGGTGCCGGTTGCACTTCTTGCGTCACGTGCGGATCGCTCGATCGAAACTCGCTCGAAGGTAAACTTAGGTGTGCAACACTATGCTCTTCCTAGGGTTGGCAGTCGGCGTTATCGTTCTGTGTGAACAGGCGGGATAAATATAACCGAGAATGGGGGGAAAATAAGAGACTTTAATTCGAGTGAGGAGAAAAGATGGCCACAGGGATACCAGATACCAGATTCAATACGGGGGAACAATTATACATGCGAACTGTTCACGCAAATCGTGGTCCGCTCGTATTTATGACATATTCTGTCAATATCTATTCCGCGTGAAACGAAAACGAAAACAGAATTGAAGTGGAAAATCTAATGAGAGATTCCCGAATCATACATGCACAACGAGGTCCCATAAGTCACCACATCCACCAGCACCTGCTAACGCACCCCAGCCG
>Ga0307508_10004321_pt1 | contig 13921 bp, 14 predicted proteins | sample 9_EM_MG_FD_203089 | JGI IMG/M metagenome (GOLD analysis project Ga0307508, IMG submission 203089) | Populus trichocarpa ectomycorrhiza microbial communities from riparian zone in the Pacific Northwest, United States - 9_EM | ecosystem: Host-associated > Plants > Roots > Unclassified | place... | reverse complement strand
AGCTGTATAGTAGTGATAAAGTAGTAAGATCAATCTTTTAGCCTCTGGGGTGTCTAAGCGAGCTGAGGCGTGACAATGTGTGTCCACTATATGGCAATATGAGGTAGGACACCTCAGACAAAGTATCTACCAAGAAATATACAAAGTTTGTTACAAACAATAAGTTTATCAAAGAATATAAAGCAATATGAAAGGAATATAGAGTGTTTGAGCACACTCTCCAACATGGCCATGGCTGCAGTTGAAGACCTTGAACTTCATTCTGTGGACATCACATCTGCCTTCACGAATGGCATGAGGAGATCTACATAAATGGAAATGATTGCAGATTGCCTAACCAGTCAGTCTTCTACTAACCTGAAGTCCAGAGTAAGAAGCTAAAGACTTAAGGTGGGAATACCTAGGATATATATCTACTGTGACATGTGAGTATCACATATCTAACAGGATTGCGTAAAAATATAGAATGAGCATGTCTATACATCTAAAGTGAGATGAAAGACAAGAGATAGCAGGAAATAGAAAAAGATATGATTAAGCCAAGACACCCATCCGTTCTCTGCAAAAGCGAACCTTGGGAGCTGGCATGGACTTGGTAAGGCAATCTGCAATCATCTCCAATATAGGAATGAAGTCTGGACAGATCATACCATTTTCCACCTTGTCTATAAGCAAGCCAGTAGAAGCGAAGATCTAGGTGTTTCATCCGACTATGGTGTTCAGGATTCTTGGAAACACTAATAGCACTTTGGTTGTCCATCTTGAGAGTGGAAGCCTGCTGTGCACCATATTCAAATTCAGAAAGGATGTTCCTTATCCATGCTATCTCATTCCCAGCCTCAATTGCAGCCATATATTCTGCTTCAGTGGTACAAAGCGCAACAATGGTTTGCAACTTGCTGTACCAACCAATAGCACCTCCAGCCATCATAGTCACAAAACCCGCAGTTGAGTGACCAGTATCAACACAGTCTCCATGAGAGGCATCAGTGTAGGTGATAAAGGGCTCAGATCCTGCCAGATCACCGCGATAGAAGTGCCAATTGGAGTGAAATGAGAAAGTGATAGTAACAAGAGTTCGAGCAACCCAATCACGATGTAGGCGTGTAGAGTCAGAGGGATACGTGTTCCGATGTGGAGCACTGAGTATAGCGGCAAGAAAGCCAGCAGATGAGCTTAAAATGATGAAAACAGCGGTAGGAGCATAATCTAGAGGCTGGGGCCCATGACCTGTTTGTGTCAGAGACTGAATAGCTGAAGTCCGAAGTAAGATGCTGTAATATACATGAGGATATGTTCTACTAACCTGAAGTCCAAAGTAAGAAGCTAAGAACTTAAGGTGGGAATACCTAGGATATATAATATTGTGACATGTGAGTATCACATATCTAACATCTCCACTACTCCCCGACCTCTCTCTCAACTAACTATCTGTTAAATGTTATATATATAATGACTAAATGATCACAGTAAAGTAATAAAAGACACTAGTAAGTAATCAAGAATGTGTCTACAAAGCTGTATAGTAGTGATAAGGGATGTTTTAGCCTTTGAGGTGTCTAAGCGAGCTCAGGCATGATGATATGTGTCAACTATATGGCAATATGAGGTAGGACACCTGAGACAAAGTTTGTAAAGTACGTGCTGATGTATCCCACGAATGGGTGCTGAAGCGTGGGAAAGCGGGACAAAGAGATACCTCAGAGCGTTCTTGGGAGCCAGGTAGGCATAGGACAGAGGGCTTGGCTTCAGCCCAAAGGCTGCACTCTCATGGGATGCCAGTGCCCTATTTCGGGAGGACAAGGCTAGGTAGGCCAAGGCCCAGCTGGGACGCGCAGGAATGTGATTAGAAGGGAAAGCAAGAACAGGAAGAATACTTGATATTATGGCTAAGGGATCCTATTTACTAAAAGGGACTGACTATATATATATAATAATGTGCAAACAAAGATGAGGAAGCGGCTAGGACAGTCCCAACCGCACGAGACCCTTTCTGGCGACATCTGCGCTGGTTATCTTCGCCCACAAACACAATTTGAACCACAGCCTTGTCCAGATCGTCCTTAAGCAAGAGAGATGAAACAAAGAAGTTCTAATCCTCAGAGAGAGCTCGAGTAAGTGCCATTGCACCAAGTTCATTGTCCAGCTTGTCCAGGGTGAAGGTAGTGGACTGTAAATTGCGAATGCGGTGTAAAGCGTCATCTACTCGGTTGATAAGCGACTGTAGGTCCTCCTCCTCGCATTTGCGGATTGAAAATAGGTCGTCATAAGCGTTGAAACAAATTCCAGGCCTCTTCTGCATGTGCACCTTCCTCAGGGCACCCCACATCTTAAGAGGATCATCTTTAATCCGCTGAAATGAACCCTCTGGGTGTTGTCAACCATCAACCACATAATGCCAGATGCTCTAACCACTGAGCTATTTGGTCTTAGGTAAGTAGAGTTGGTATTGGGTACACATACCAAGGATGGACATGTTCCATGTGTCTGGTGTCTGCTTCAGCGCTGCAGGGGCTGGCTGAGGTCCATTGACACGATGTAGACACAGAGGTCCTTCATTTCAATTTCAACATTCTCTTTGGTGGCTCTTTGTGTGATGGCAATTCATCACTTTCCATTGGAATCAAAGGTCTCATATCATCACTGCTTTCTCTGGTTTTTAATCAATGTCCCTTCATAAGTATATCTCTCATCAAACCCTTATAGCTCCGTGAATATCCAATGAATATGTTCTCTATATAAAAATCAAACTTTGATCTTTTGTCTCTTTGAATATGAACATAGGCAACACAACACACATCTAAACTTTCAGATGACTAACACTTTTCTTTTTTCCATTTCATAGCTCATAAGATGTAGCACCTTGCACAGCTGATGTGAGACATCGATCCAAAACATGCACATGTGCAGCAGATACTCAGCCCAAAATGCTTTGAACAAACCAGCTTCTGAAATCATGGCTGTAATTCTTTCCCCCAGAAGTCTATTGGCTCTTTCAGCAACTCCATTCTGTGGTCTATTTCTCACAGTGTGTTCTCTAACAATTCCACAGCTCTTTAGGAATGTGTCAAATTCTGTTAACATATATTCACCACCTTTATTGTATCCTCTATAAACCGTTTAAGAGTTTTGCCAGTTGGCTTTTCTGCATAGGCTTTGAATCTCTTGAAAGCATCAAGAGTATCACTTTTCCATGTCATTGGTACAACAACTTTCTTGCAAGAACAATCATCAATAAATGTAGTGTTAAATATGTGATAGTCACATGTCACAGTATATATATATCTAGGTTTTTCCCACCTGAAGTTCAGTCCTTAGGTTCTAACCTCAGACTTCAGGTCAGTAACACACTTCCCTTGTATATTACAGCTTTCTACCTTGGACTTCAGCTATTCAGTCACTCACACAAACAGGTTATGGGCACTGGCCTCTAGATTGCGCTCCTGCTCCTCTTTTCATCATTTTAAGCTCATCTGCTGGCACTCTAGACGCCATACTCGGCGCACCACTTCAGAACACATATCACTCTCACCCTACATGCCTATACTGCGAATTTGTTGCTGGGACTCTTGCAACATTCACTTTCTCATTTCATCTCATTTGCCTCCCCCACTGTTTCCGCATTTTTCTCGTTTGGATCAAGTCCGTTCAGATCAATTCCTTTGCAGGCACATCGCCACGCATCCCTACACATCGCCTCTCACTTATATCACCCCTGCTGTTATCATTCATCTGCACTTCTTGATTTCACACTATGGCACTTATTCACACACTTCCTGAGGATTACAACTCATTTATCTCATATCTCCTCCTTAAGAACGATCTGGACAAAGCTTGATGGGAAGACTTCTCAGCCTGTAGAGTTCACTAGAGACCTGCATGTACCATCCCTTCAGAACAACCTTCTTTCATGCCTATTTCTTGCGCGCTATAAGCACATCGTCATTCACATCGACTCAGAACAAATGGACTTCAGCCTAAATGGTAAATCACTTTTCTGTGCCCCAATCCACTCATACAACTGCGCCACTCTCTGATTCCACCAACTGGGTCTCTCACTCCCTCACTCTGGCATCGCCGATGTTGTCACCACAACCTTGCAGATATTGCCAAGATGCAAAAAGACAATTTAGTGACTTGCATAACATTTGCTTCGTCGCAGAAGCCAGATGTTGTTTGTGAGCCTTGCCTTGCTGGCAAGATGCACTCCAACCTGTTTCCTTCATCTCCATCGCATTCTACAAAACCGCTTGAGCTGGTTCACTCGGACCTACATGGTTCTCTTCTGGTTGCCACCTGCGAAGGCTATCGCTACTGGATCACATTCCTAGATAATGCAACATCCTACTGAGCTGTGATGTGCCTCAAACAGAAAAGCCAAGCCCTCGAAGCATTTAAACTGTTCAAGACCACTGCTGAAAACCAACTCAAAAAAATCAAAGAACTTCAGGATGACAAGAGAGGGGAATACATGTCTACAGAGTTCATCAAATTCACTGATGTGTGCAGCATTCACAGGCGCCATATGATGCACAACAGGCCGCAGCAGAACGGAGTACCAGAATGTGCAAATCGCACAATGGGAGACAATATCTCAGCTATGTTGTATGAAGCACAACTACCACCCTCGCTTTGGGGGGAAGCACTCGCAACTCAGATCTATGTCTGGAACTGCCTTTCTACATCCTCTCTCAATGGGATGACACCCTATGAAACCTGGTTCAAGCAGAAACCCACATCTCAGAGTGTGGAGATGTCTTGCATATGTCTTCATTCAGAAGAATAACTGACGCTCTCTTCAACCGCATATGGAGAAATGTGTTTTTATGGGCTATCCCAGTGGTTACAAGGGCTGGAAGTTCTACAATCCAACAACACAAAAGTATGTCATCTCAGAACGTGCCGAATTTGGGTCTTGCCTGGACTTTCCAAGTACAAGGCAACATCACCAGTCAATCTCACACCTTTTGGGTCACCATCTCAACTTCCTGTGCCAACTCCTGCACTGATGCTCACTCTAGAGGGGGAAGAAGAGAATCCAGCACTTGTCCCTAATCCAACTCAGCCAGTTGGTCATGCACCTTCTGAACGCAATTCTACACCACCAGCAACACCTCCTATTGTCCACATGCCTCTCCCTGCTCCTGTAGAGCCACCAGCACCTGACCTTTGCCGCACATCATGCATTTTGTGTCCTCCTTCAAAAGATTTCATAGTAATTGTCATCAATGGGTATTTACGAAATGATGAAGTGGAGTCCTAAGCATAAGAGATCAATGCATGTGATCAACAAAACCAGTCTGAGAAAGAAAAACCATGATATGAGCCAAGGCACTTTCAAGGCACACTCAAGGTTGTTATAAATACCTTGGGATGCCTTGAAATACCTTGAAAATCTCTGTATCATTAAGTCCCACTTTCTCACAAGGGCATCTCAAGGAAATTATGCTTTTTCCTGATGCATGCATCTCCTAGAGGGAGTACATGTCACTAGTTCCAGTTCTTGGTGGGAATTCCTGGGAATTTACAGGTAATTTCTGATGACATACACCAGAAATTAGATTGCACCTGCCAAATTGTTATTTTCTGGTTGTTCTGTTTTTTTTTTGTAAATTTCTGATAAATTTCTGGTAATTTACAAGGACATCAGGAAACAGAAACCTAGCTTTAAGAGTCTTTGGATGTCTTTGGCTGTCTTCAATGGGAGATAGAAATCTAAAAAAATAATAACAAATAGTAAGAAATATGTTCTAATCTTATCTATAAAAAAAGTTCTTGATTATATAATGTTGTTAATGTTAAGATATCAGATATTTATTGTTTTTTGATAAATACTGATATTAAGATATCAGTATTATATAATCAACAACTTTCTTGATAGATAAGATTAAGACTTATTATTATTATTTGTTATTATTCTTTTAGATTTTTAGCTCCAGCCAAAGACAGCCAAAGACACTCAAGGCTAGGTTTCTGTTTCCTGATGGATTACAGGAATTTCTGTAATTTACAGGGCATTTTTCCATGTAAGTGCCCTAGAGTAGCTGCAGAAACACCACTTTACAAGTAATATACTGGAAATGTTCAACAACACATATGAAAATTGTATTATTATTATTATTATTATTATATAACACAATATGGGGACATGAACAAACTTTTGCATTTTGTTTAGCCCACTGTGTAAGATCACATGACATCTCACATGTTAACTATTTGAACTCTCTTTCCCACCACCATCACTGTCTCTCAGTGTCTCCTGCTGTCCCTCACCTTTCCCTCTCCTCACCACCACCCTTCATAACATGTTAAGACATGGCTACAATGGCCAAAACATGCCCACCATGTCACAACAGATCAAAAACATGCCAGATGCAGTTAAAGATACAGCAGAAAAATACACAAACGACAAAGGGCAGGGGTATAAAAGGTACACCACTTTTTTTCAATTGTTATTATTAACTAGTATTTAACAGGTTCCCTCTCCCACCAGAACACCACCACCATGCCCAAATGGCAGTACTTTTCTGTGCCCCACGTCTTCTGATCAGAACCGATCGGATTACCAGACACCCAATTTCCACTCGGAATCTTAGAGTAGAATTAATTCTCAATTTCCGCTCAGAATCCGATCAGTGCCAAGTAGTTTTAACCAGAATTTTAGAGTAGAAATAATTTTTTTAAAAAAAAACTCATTATTTGTATTTTTATAGCAGTACAGAATATCTAATATATAGAATAGGGGATGGACATGAAAACATGACACATTTTTGTGTCTGAGTTAAATGGAAACAACCCAGACTCGAGAATGCGACCCAGTGTTGCATTCTCTGTGTCTGGGTCAAAGGGAAATACCCCAGACATGAAGGACGTGACCCAGTGGTCGCGTTCTTCGTGTCTGGGTCAAGGAAATGGCGGGGAAATGGGAAAACACCCCAGACACGAAGAATGGGACCATGTGGTCGCGTTCCTCGCGTCTGAGTGGTAGAGGGTGGAGGGAAAGGCAGAGGGACACCCCGGATGCGAAAACGCGACACCAGGGTCGCGTTTTTCATGTCTGGGTGGTAGTGGGTAGTGGAAAGGGTGGTGGAACACCCCAGATGCGAAGAACATGACACTGGGGTCGCGTGTTCATGTCTGGGGTATGGGAAACAACCCAGAGATGAAGAACGTGACACAGGGTTGCGTTCTTCGTGTCTGGTGGAAGAGGGAAGGGCAGGTTGGGTTGGGAGAAGGGGAGGCGCAGACGGCGCCTTTTCGACGTGTTCGGCGGCTGTGTGTTGTTGTAGTTATGGCTAGTGGGTTGGGTTGTAGTTAGTGTATAGAAAAAAAAATGAAAATTTGCGGACGTACCATGTACGCCTGCCCTCTGTCCTCCATTGGTGCTGTCGTTGTCATCTGCTGCGGCGAGGGGCTGGTTGTAGGTTGGTGGCGGCGGTGGGACGTGTTTGGCGGGTGGGAAGGTGGCAGTAGGACGCAAACACGAAAAACGCGACATGTGGTCGTGTTTTCAGTGTGTGGGTCAAGGAGGTACACGCCAAACAAAAAAATGTGCCACGGGGGGTGCATTTTGGTGTTCGGCGTGTGGGGGAAGGGAGGGGGATATGCCAGAACACAAAAAACACGACCGCATGTTGCGTTTTTCGTGTTCTGGTGGGTGAGTGAGGCCATAGGACCCGCCGAGCACGATAAACACGCCATAGAGGGCATGTTTGTGGTGCTCGGCAGGTGGGAGAGGGGATGTGCTGGCTGCAGGTTGAAGGAAAGTTAGTAAAATATATAAAAAACAAAATAAATAGTGGGCGTACCGTGTACACCCACCCTTTTCCCTTTTCCGTGCCCCTCTGCATTCCCCTCATGTGTTCTGCTGTTGGCAGCGCATTGTGGTCGCCTGGGGTCGCCTTGTGTCGTGTTGTGAGAGGAGGATGTGTTGGATGAGAGGAACTGCCAGAAAAGGAAGTCAACACTTGTTGACACGTCAAGGAGGTCACGTGACCTCACCTGGCGAGTCAAACAAAATGCAAAACACTGCTGGTGATCCCAGCAGCTGTACCCACTTAATTAAATATTGTCTGTGCAGTTGATTTATAATTATTTTGGATTACTAATCCCTTTGGTGGGCCTTATGTCAGGTGATCTATTAATATTAATGATTTATCACTGTTCTGGCTGTCTTTCCAATTGGAACCGGTCGGAACCAACTGGTTCCGACCAGAAATTGGTCGGACTCGGTTCTGAGTGGTCCAATTGGAACTGACCTTTCCGACTGGAAATCCGGTCGGACAAACTGGGCAAATTCCCTACTATTTGGGTGGTACTGTGTTCCAGAATTTCCAATCAGATTCTGATCGGAATCCGAGCGGTTCCGACTGATTCCGCTCAGAAAACATGGGGCACAGACAAGACCTCCCAAATGGGCACATTGGTGATGTTGGACTGGTTCTTCTCCACCCTCTTTCTCCAGGCAGATATTCCCTCCACATGTCTCACATTTCTCTTGAATATGAAAACATGCCCATTGCAGTGAGTTTTCATATTCAAATAGATCCATAACCATTTCTTCCTTCTATCATCTTTCCTTCCTCACCCTTAGACCTATATTAGCTATTATTTTCATTTTTGATAATATTACTAGATGTAAGAAGTGTGCCAAGGTCCCGTGGGAAGGGGTGCTGAGGTGCAGGATGGAATGGGAGACAAGAGTGGTACATGAGAGAAAGAATTTATATGCCAAGCTATAAACTTGACTCACAAAGATCACAGTCCTAACTGGGATCGAAAGTTAAGCACGGAAGTCTTAACAGAGTGAAAATGAATTGGGAAGGATAACTTAATATTCTGACTGCTGTCCCACTTTATAGCACTACAATATTTATCTAGGCTAATACAATCGAAACATGTGCAATACAAGACACAGGATAATGGAGCAGATGAGAAATGACATAATGATGTAGGTAATAAAAATGGTAAAAAAAAGAAACAATACATAAAGAGAAGTGAAGAAGCATACTGAGGAATTGACCTGTAGAGCAGCCCATAGGTACTGTGAGAGTGGTTTGATTAGAAACTGTAATGATGATGTAATGATATACCACACTAGATAAGATTTAATAATTGAAATTTAAATTTATTTTATTTGGAAAAAATACGAGAAAAATACCAGAGATATAATGAGGAAAATGTAATATAATTTTATCAGGAAATCACCTGAAATTAACCAGAAAATATTATACAATACTTTTCTCTCTCACACATAATCCAGTTGGAGTTTGGTGGACCGGACCAGACTCTACCAGACTGACTAGACTCAGCCAAATTTGTGCAAAAATTGCAAAGAGTCTGGTCCACCGGACTGAACTGGACTTCTTCTACCAATTTTTTCTTATAGAAATGGAGTACTGGACTTAACTAGACTAAAGTCCACCAGACTGAACTGGACTTCACTGGACTATGAAAAAGTTGAAAAGTTGCCCAGACCAAATAAATAGCAAAACATATATATTAAGATGTAAATAATCCCTTAAAACTGGACTGAACTGGACTACAGTCCACTGGAGTCCACTGAAGTTCAATCAGATTATATGAGAAATATTATGAGAAATACACCAGAAATATATTAGAAATTTCTGGAATTACCTGTAATTTACAAGTATTTCCACCAGAAACTGGGGGCTAGTTAGTGTAAAGTACTGGCCTAGAGTCATTTGCTGAAACTTTAAGCCTGTAAATTCTGCATCCACTGGCAGTTGCATAGTCAAACAAGCAAAATAGATCAAGGAACTTTTGATGCTTTCTGCCTGAGTATAAGAGGTCAATTCTGACATGCAGCAACAACACAGAATGGGTGAAAGAAACAAAATCACTTTTGTGAACAGAAAGCAGAAGGCACTTAAAGAATGTGATAACACTGCAGTTACCTGATAAGGCCATTAAAGGTATTGAGCCAGCTCTTAAAACTAGCAAGGATCAGAGGGATGGCCTGCCCATACTAGGCAAGTGAACTTACATAGCTCAACCTTGGCCTTTGAATTGTGGACACTGTAGACAGAAATCTTGAACCTGAGCTAAAAACTGAAAAATGGCCTGACAAAGGTATTTCCTTCAATAGGACCAACTGTGAAATTAATTTGAGTTTGAAAGAAACTTGAGGGTAGAGAGACTGGACTTATGGAAGTAGTGCCATAAAAAGAGACAAGCTGTGGCCCAGCATAAATAGAAGAAAAGGAGCGGAGAAGATATGGTATGCAGCATATCATTGATTTGCAAGACAGAAAGATGTGGCTCCCAAACTTGGTGACCAGGTCTAAATGTTCACCTCCATAAATAGGTTGGCATCTGATTAGAACAATATGCATGTGATGTGGCCAAATGTAAGACTACTAAACAAAAATGCACAGCTCTGTGAGTTTCAACTTATATTGGTTTGATTTTCTTTCTTTTACTATTACACTAGAGCAAGACTGCCATATTCTAGGAGAATAAACAAGGGCTCTCTCTGCCATCAACGTGTTGGATAGAGAGGATAGGAGGATTTTTTCTGTGAGTCACCTTTCAAATTACTGGATATTCCAGACATTAATGCATTCCATTGCAGTGGCTTTGCAGTCTTCTTTGCTTGAAAATCAAATCCCTTGTATGACACTCAGCAAGCTTCTAGTAAGTGTGTTGTGTTCACACTTTCTTGGAATTCTTGAATTACAACTTACGTTTTCATTACGCTTGCTACCTGCTACTAGTGTTACAACACATCTATTTGTGCTATATCATTCGCTGCATATGCTTTTACTTTCCACATCGCATGTCATATATCATTCTGAATTGTGGCTTATTTGTCTTGTCTTATAGACGTCCTCGGATTGTATCTGTACTTGTTCGTAAATTTTCCACCTTAAGTCTTTAACTTCTTACTTTGGACTTCAGGTTAGTAGAACACTTGCCAAGTACAAGGCAAACTCACTAGCTGATCTCACACCTCATAGATCACAACCTTTGTGCTGGAGGGAGATAGTGATGTTGAGGTCATTGATCGCCAGTGATTGCCCACGCACCTCTCCCTGCTTCTGCACAGGATGCTCCATCTGATCTTCACTGCACATTACATATTTCATGTCCTCCAGGTGAATGGTGGAAGGTGATGTGCTCTGCTGAACCAGAAGCTGAACCACCAGTAATATGGTCTGAGAATGAAGATGAAGATGGTGAACATGCAAACTCTGCCTCTGTGCCAGAACCTTGAACCTTCAAACAAGCTATGCATGGCCAGCAATCAGATAGATGGCGGAAGGCCACCACACTCAAGTACAACACTCTTGTTGGGACTGGCATCTTTGAAATTGTTGCCTTGCCTGTGGACCAGAAAGTGATAGGATCAGGTTGGGTATTCTGAGACAAACACAATGCAGATGGCTCCATTGAGTGCCTGAAGACCAGAATTATTGCAAAGGGCTACTTCCAGTGTTCTGGACTTGACTACAATAAAAGCTTTGTGCCCATCTTCCAGCCTGCCACACTTCGCATTATTATGGCCATGGCTGTTGTAGAGGATCTTGAACTTTGCTTTATCTCATTCCATAGCCCCTCACTCACAGGAGGACAAGAACTCTTCTGATATGTCAAGGGCACTTCTGACCACAAGCTCACCTACCGTGGTGATCTGGCTGGCTCTGAGACCTTTATCACCTACACCAATGCCTCTCATGGGAATTGTGTTGATACTGGTCGCTCCACTGCTGGTTTTGTGATCATAATGGCTAGGGATGCAATATAATTGAATAATATAGCAAGTTGCAAACCATTGTTGCACTTTCTACCACTGAGGTGGAGTATATGGCTGCAATTGATACAGGAAAGGAGATTGCATGGATGAGAAACATTCTTTCTGAATTTGGATATGGTGCACAGGCAGCTTCCACTCTCAAGATGGACAATCAAAGTGCCATCAGTGTTTCCAAGAATTCTGAACACCATGGTTAGATGAAACACCTGGATCTTCATTTCTACTGGTTTAAAGACAAGGTGAAAAATGGTATGATTTGCCCAGAGTTTATTCCTACCCAGGAAATGATTGCAGACTGCCTCACCAAATCAGTGCCAGCTTCCAAGGTTTGCTCTTGCAGAGAACAAATGAGTGTCATGGCCTGATTGATTCTTTCTCTACTTCTTTCCTCTCTTGTCTTTTATCTTACCTTAGATATGTTCTATCATGGGGGGATATTAAATATGTGACAGTCACATGTGACAGTATATATATATCTAGGTTTTTGGTTTACCGATCATACTACTGGGTATTTATCTGCCACTATCTGCCCGGCAAGCCCCGAAACATTCTTTTCAACCACTTTTCATGCTCCCTTTGATGTAAAACCCAACCATTGTACTTCTAACTTCGATGTAGTATTCTGAAGAATGTATTGTAACTGTACATGTAAAATTTGGCTGTATAATTCAATGTTTTCAACCACAAATTGAAGAATGGCAGATAATGGCAGATAACTTTGGTGGCCAAGCCAAGAATGGTAAAGCCGTACCATACCATAAGCCTGGCATGCGTAATGACACATGTCTTCCTTTTCCACTGCTGCGACACTTTACGTGGCCTTTCATTTCCAGAATCTCTGACTTTTGGTATAATTCCACTCAACAGCCAACATAATATTTAAGTACAATATCTGAGTCCCACCCCCCAATGTGTCAAGCCATCACTACAGGCACTAGTTCTATGCAGGACAGCATGACAATTTTGAAGAAAAGGGGCTGTCCTAAAGGACGGAAGGATGGGCCTCACCAAACAGGAGCACCAAAACGTGGTCGATCCAAAAAGAAGGTGAACAACGGTGGGAACATGAACCAAATTGTATGAACCCATCAGCTTGAAGGTATATTACTACATTATTACCCCCATTTTGAGTTTAACATCTTACCATATCTACAGAAATCAATGACAATTACGAATGGGATGACGATTTCACAGCCGACGCCTTGCGTGAAATTTCGCAGCTGGAGAACCACTTGGATTGAACCAGAGTACCGGTGCGTTCCTGCTCCATTTACATAACTGCAGATAGATCTAATGTTACTTATACTCAGCATATCTCACAACTGGTGACAACCAGGTGTCTTCAACCACACCTTCAACCACACCATCACCTGCAAGTGGGTCTCACTAACGAGATAAGGCAACGCTTCAAGAGCTGGTGGACATTGCCAAGGCCTCTCAAGCTCGTGAGTTCATTTCTGTGTCTCAATAATACAGGTGTGATCCATTTGCATAGGACCATTTTTCACTCCATGTGAAGCATTTGAACTCAATCCCGATGGCGATAACGACAGTGACGACGAACCAATGGATGATGGATTGGGAGTTGATGAACTTCCATGAGAATGGCAAGGAGGTGGGGACCAGCGAGGATATATAGACAAAAATGGTATGTGATGGGCACTTGAATGATGCAGCGCGATTGAACTCACATTCAATGACTTAGGCACCTGGTTTGAGCAGCCAAAGTACATGTCAGATTGGCTGTACAATTTCTTTGGAGAGACAATTGCGCCAATCCTTTTCCAGCGCGACGGCCGGTTGCTCGCAAAACCACAGATATATTCAGATACACGTGGCGCTTTCTCACCAGCCACCTTTTGGATTCATCTGCCCGAACCTGCTATACTCCTCTCTCAGCATCATTTTGATCCTACACTATATTACTGACCCTGAATTTTCTGTGGCTGCCGCACTTCCTTGTTAAGACACTCCACTGCCTGTAAGGGTTACTGTGGTCGGGCGAGGCGCGGAGCGGGATGCGGAGCGGAACATGGTACTAGCAGGGGATCTGAAGGGTTTAGTTTATTATGTAATGATAGACTAAACAAGAGTGCATACCTAGCAGGGGATCCGAAGAGAAAAGGGTAAGGATCCACCTGCAGG
>Ga0307508_10004319_pt1 | contig 13923 bp, 15 predicted proteins | sample 9_EM_MG_FD_203089 | JGI IMG/M metagenome (GOLD analysis project Ga0307508, IMG submission 203089) | Populus trichocarpa ectomycorrhiza microbial communities from riparian zone in the Pacific Northwest, United States - 9_EM | ecosystem: Host-associated > Plants > Roots > Unclassified | place... | reverse complement strand
TGCCCGTCGAAGCTCTCGTCGATCACGACCTGGTTTGCCGCAGAGTTTTGGTGCGAGATAGAGACGTGGTGTTCGTCAAGGGGGTCTTCGAAGCGAGCGAAGGGCTGGGTGCCCTGTTCGCTGAGCGGGGAGGAGAGCTGATCATTTCAGCGCCGCTGTCCCGTGAGCGCGAGCTCGACGAAGTACTCACCGATCTGCAGAACGAATTGCAAGCGGTGGTCAGCCGTCTTCCGTTGCCCGCTGTGCCGTGATGCTTTAGCGTCGTGCCCATCGTGGCTCAACCGCCGCTCGAGTCGTCCATTTCTGGCAAGCTTGCTGGAGCGCCCGCTGATTGCACGCCGTTGCCAGAGCTGACGCGCGGCACTGACTCGCGCGTGCTCGACGCCTGGTGCGAATGGCTCGGGGCGTTGGCCACCGACGCCGAGGCGGCGCTTGCTGCGGCCATCGCCTATCGCGAGCTCGACGCGCAGGGCCGCACGTCCTGGCTCAACGCACTCGAACAGGACTCGGTGCGCTTGAAGGTGCCGCGCATTGCCGTGTACGCACCGCTGCTCGCCGTGGAAGCGGATCCGGAACGTCGCGAGCGCATCACGTTTGCCATGGGCCCGGCCGAAATCGAGGCCACTCCGCGCGTCGCGATTCAGGCGTTTTCGGCTCGCCGCGGCGATGGTCTGCGCATCGCCACCGTCGTAGTACCTCTGTATCTAGACTTTGTTCAGGTGCTCGCCTGCGGCTACCGTCCTGACGTCGGATTTTCCTGGGTTCGTCACGATCCGATCGTCGAAACGAAGCGCGCGCCCGCGCACGGGCACCGGCTCGAGGGCGTCGAGCTGGAGCGCACGCCGCTCAAGTCGCTGATCGACGAGCTGTCGCATGCGGTGCTGTCGCAACGTCGCAGCGGTCGCGAGCTGCCTGAGGCGCTACGCGTTTTTGCTGATCTGTTCGGTCCGAATATCGGGGGCTCGACCCCGCCGCCGCCGTCGTCTCCGTGAAGCGTCGTGCGTTCCTTGGTGGGTGCAGCGCGCTTGTTTCCGCGGCGCTCACAGCTTGTTACGCAAAGGAAGGGGAGCCGGCGGCGCAGCCCGAGCCCGACCGGGGTCAGCCCCTGCAGTTCACGTTCGGAACGCTGGACGGTACCGAGCTGTCGAGTGACACGACCCGGGGCCGTACCACGGCACTGTTATTCGTCACTACCTACGACTTGCCCTCCCAAGCCGAGGCGCAGCTATTGCGTGACCTTTTGGCCAGGCACAAGCCGCTCGCCAACGCGGCGATCATCATGATGGAACCCCCGCACAGCGCTCCGCTGGCGCAAGTCTGGGCGGACGCGATCGGCCTCAAGCTGCCGGTGGCTATGGCGACGCCGAGCCTGCTTGCTGGCGAGAGTCAGCTGGGCCGGGTGGCGGGCGTGCCGACGCTGATCGTTCTCGATCGGCGCGGGCGTCTGGTCGCGAAGAACGAGGGCGCCCTCACACGCGAGCAGATCAGCGAGTGCTTGGCGCGGGCCGACAGTCGCTGAGCGCTAAGCGAGCGTCAGGCCGGTTTGGCTTGACTATTTCTAGGCCTAGACTCAGTCTAAACGCCGTTTTTGGAACGAGCGCTCGGGAAAGCGCCGGAGGAAACACCATGCCGAAGCTGGACGGAACCAAGACGCACGACCATCTCAAAGAGGCGTTTGCCGGCGAGTCGCAAGCCAATCGCCGTTACCTCTACTTCGCCAAAGTGGCCGACATCGAAGGCTATCCGGAGGTGGCGGGCTTGTTCAAAGACACCGCCGATGGCGAGACGGGGCACGCCCACGGGCACCTCGATTTCTTGAAACAAGTCGGTGACCCCGCGACGGGCAAGCCGATCGGTGACACCTTGAAGAACCTGCAGTCGGCCGTCGCCGGCGAGACCTACGAGTACCAGTCGATGTATCCGGGGTTCGCCAAGACCGCGCGTGAGGAAGGCTTCGCCGAGATTGCGGAGTGGTTCGAGACGCTGGCGAAAGCCGAGAAGAGTCACGCGGGGCGCTTCGAAAAGGCCGCGCAAACGCTGGGCTGAGCCAACGGCTTCGCTCCGTCACCGAGTTGCCCTGCGCCGCGCTTGGCGGCGCGGGGTGCTTGTTTAGTTCTCATTTTGGTTTTTTCTTGGCAGGCCATGCACCGAGCCCCCGCGCGCGCCCCCGTTACCGTCCCGGAACACGACCCGAATGCGCCCCGCTATTGGGACGAGCGCGATCTGGAGCAAGAGCTAAGGCGGACGTTTCAAATTTGCCAGGAATGCCGCATGTGCGTCGGCTACTGCGGCTCGTTTCCGATCTTGTTCGGCTCGATCGACGCACAGATCGAAAGTGGTCAGGCAGACGGCGCTGAAGCCGTGTCGAGCGCGACCATGCGCTCGGTCAGCGACCACTGCTGGCAGTGCAAGCTTTGCTACATCAAATGTCCCTACACGCCCGACGAAGGCGCCTACGAAGTCTTGGATTTTCCGCGGCTGATGGCGCGCGAGAAAGCCCAGCGCGCGCGCCGAGATGGAGTGCCCGTAGTCGATCAGGTGCTTGGAGAGCCGCAGCTGATTGGGGCGCTTGGCGTGGGCCCCTCGGCGCGGATAGCCAACCTGGTGAACGCCAATCGCTTGCTGCGCAAAGTGGCCGAAAAGGCCTTCGGTATTGCGGCCGAGTTCCCGCTGCCGCCGATCGCTACCCGAGCTTTCGGTTCGTGGTTCGAGTCGCACCAGCCCGCGCAGGCAGCCGGTAGCGCGGGCCGCGTGGCGCTGTTTCCCACCTGCTACGGCGAATACAATTTTCCGAGCGTGCCGCGAGCGGCCGTAGCGGTGCTCGAAAAGAATGGTTTCGAGGTAGCGCTGCCGGCCGGCCTCACGTGTTGCGGTATGCCGAATCTGGACGGCGGCGACGTCGAGGCTGCCAAGCGCAAGATGCAGCAGAACGTCGACCGGCTGCTGCCATTGGTACGTCAAGGTCTAGCCATCGTCGTGCCGGGTCCGACCTGCGGCTACACGATGAAGAAAGAGTGGCCCCAGTATCTCGGCAGCGCAGAGGCGCGCGAGGTCGCGGCCGCGACCCTCGATTTGATGGAGTTTTTGGATCGTCTGCGGCGCGAGAAGAAGCTCAATCGTGAGTTTTCAGGCAGCGTCGGCAAGGTGGCCTACCATGCGGCTTGTCACTTGCGCGCGCAGAAGATCGCGGTGCCGGGTGCGCGCGTACTATCCGCGATTCCCGACACGGAGGTACGCATCATCGAGCGCTGCTCGGCTGTCGACGGCACATGGGGCATGAAGGCGGCGCACTACGACGAGGGCCGACGCTACGCGCGCCGCCTGGCCGACGCCGTCGAGGACGAGCGCGACCACCAGCAGCGGCTGACCGTCGTCACCGACTGCAGCTTGGCCGCGTTGCGCATCAAACAGGAAAACGCCGTCGAAGCGCGGCATCCGATCGAGCTTTTGGCGCAGGCCTACGGCATCGAAGGGTTCGAAACATGAAGCCGATCGCGCGCGAGGAGTTGCTTGATTTGGCCGCCTACGAGCAAATTCGTGAGGCCTTCGTCAGGAGCATGCTCGAGCGTAAGCGGCCGCGCTACGTGAAGCTCGGTCCGAACATGACCGCGCTGTTCGAGAACCGCGACAGCGTGCTGTTTCAGATTCAAGAAATGTTGCGCACCGAGCGCATTACCCAAGAAAAGGCCATCTCGCACGAGCTAGACACGTACAACGCGCTCGTGCCGTCCGAGCGTGAGCTGTCTGCCACGCTGTTCGTCGAGTACCACGATAGGGACGAGCGCGAGCGCATGTTGGTCGCGCTGGCCGGGCTTGAAGACAAGTTTGCGTTGCGCGTGGGCGGCCAGCTGTTACCCGCGACGCCCGACGAGCGCGGCAGCGACCGCGAGCGCACCATGGCCGTGCACTACCTCAAGTTCCCGCTCAGCGACGCCGCGCTGTCAGCGCTCAAGTCTGGAAGCGCCGCCGTGGCCATCGAGGTCGCTCATGCCGCCTACACCGCTAGCGCATGGCTTTCGCCAGCGACATTGCAGTCGCTACGCGACGACTTCGCCTAGCCTCGCGCGGCTTGGCGGAAACGCCGCTGCTGGTGCCGCCCGATTTGCCGGCGTTCCCGCTCGACCCCTGACCAGCGCTCGAGCTGCCACCGCTCGAGCTAGCGCCGCCTTTGCCGGCGACGTTGCTGTCACTGGCCGAGCAGCCGCTCACGACGCAGAGCAGTGTGAGGACGCACGAGAGCTGGAAAGTTTTCCCCATAGCCGCCGCTCATCGTACCGGCACCGAGATTTATCGAGCCGCGTGCGGCCGGCTGTCTCGTGCTGTTTTGGGGCGCTAGCCCCAAAACCTTGCCTGAACGCGTTCGCAAGCGGTAATAGCGAAGAGCCGTGAGCGGACAGCGCAAGAGCAGTGTGCGAAATTCGCTGGAAGGTGTGGCGCGCGAAGCGGCGGCTATAACGCGCCAAGCGACCCTCATCTACCGCGATGTGCGAGGCGCTCGCCCGATGTGGGTGCGCCCCGATCGAGACGTGGTGATGCTGGTTCACGGCTTGTTTGCGACCGCCGGCGTGCTGCGCCCGCTGCGACGCGACATCGAGTCGAGCACGGGCGCGTACACCACGAGCTTTACGCATCCGCCTGGTCCCGGTATCAGCAGCATCGCGGCGGACATAGCGCTGGCGGTGCGCGCGATCTCCGGAGACGTGCGCATTCACCTGATTGGCCACAGCATCGGCGGCATTGCCGTACGCTACTTCGTGCAAGAGCTGGGGTCGGATGCGCGCATCGTGCAAACCTTGTCGATCGGCAGCCCCTTTGGCGGCACGGCGCCGGCGCGTTTGTTCCCGGCGCCGGTCGGGCGCGATATCGCGCCCGGCAGCGCGCTGCTCGAGCGTCTAGCACGCGGCGCGCGCGAGCGACTCCGTGTGCCGCACCTATCCATCGCAGGACTCGAGGATCACATCGTGCCGAGCGGTGCATACTTGGCCGGCGGCGAGCGCCTGGCTGTCGCGGGCTGCGGTCACAACTCGCTCATCTACCATCCGCGCGTCGTCGCGGAGGTGGTCTCGCGCATCGAGCGCGTGCAGGCGGCGGCAACCGTGCGTGACGCGCGCGTCGCCGGTTAGGGCGACCAGCCTACTGGCATTGGTCGCCACCGCTGGCCGACGCGCACGCCGTTTTGTCTTCGAAGGCTTTTACCGTGTGGAGGATGCGGCACTGAAGCCCCTTGCTCTGCTCGGCATTGGCTAGTGAATAGAGGGAATTCGGCTCAGCTTCGGGCAGCTGAATGCACTGGGCCATGCAGGCGTCAGCGCTGCCCATGCTGGTTTGGAACTCGTCGGGGCAGGCGGCGGCCAGCAGCTGGCAATAGGAGTCGCAATTGCCGGTGTGGCCGTCGGCCACGGCACTGGCGTCGCCACAGTGACCGTCGCCGCTGGGCCCGGAGTGCGCGCAATGCGTCTCGGGTAAGAGCGTCGCGTTGAAGGAGTGGTAGCGGCGGCAGCCCACCGTATTTCCGGTTTGGTCGTCGTTGGTTCCGCGATCGAGGGCGTCGCAGACCGCCAGGCACTGAGCCTCCGATTCATATTGAGCCAGGTCGTCGGTGCAGGCTGCGAGCTCGATCTTGCAGTATTCCTCGCAGGTTGGTGCGGCCTTGGCGTCGCCGGTGCAGTACGGCTCCGCGGGTCGAATCGTGGCGTGAGGACAGTGCACCGCCGTCTCGGTGGGATCACTGGCCGCGCTGACGTGTACCAGCCGACACTCGATCGTGTCGCCGCTGTGGTCTTTCACGACGTCGAAGCGATCGGGCTGCTCAATCAGCCCGCTACAAGCCTTGAGGCAAGCGGCGTTCGAATTGTATTCGTAGTCTTCTTTGCAGATCTTGGGGAATAGCTGGCAGTAAGCCTCGCAGTCCGTGCCGCAAATGCCGTTGCCCCCGGGGCCTGCAGCGATGCAGTCGACGTCTGGCTCTGAGGACCGAGCTTGACGAGCGCGGCAGGCTACGGTGTTGCCAACCGACTCCGGGTCACCCGGCTCGAGCTGGGCGCAGATGCCCAGGCACAAGTCTTCCGTCGTGTAGACGGCGTTCTTGCCGTTGCAGTTGGCCATGACCGTCGCGCAATAGTCTTTGCACTGCTTGCTGTCCGTGCGCGCGCTGGCTGCGCCGGGGTCGAGCTTGCGCTCTTCGATACCGGCGATGGCCTGGCATGCGCCCAGCCCCAGCGTGAACAACGCAAAGCCCAGGAGCTTGGGCGAGAAATTCGAACGTCGCATCTCAGAACCTCCCCGAGAGGCTGGCCGCGGCAGCGCCGGGTCCAACCATGGGTGCCAACGCAACTCGATCCGTAAGGCTCTTGCCGCCGGTGAGATAGAGCACCGCGCCGGTCGCTATCAAGACCCCTCCGGCCGCGAACGCGATGTTTGAAGCGGCGGCGTTCCGTCGCGCTTTGTCGCTGAGGTCCACGCCGTCGGTATCGTCGCACAGCGCGCCCTTCGGACAATGTGTTTCGGCGTCGCTGTTGTTGCTGATGGCGCGAATGCCGAAGTAGCTGCCGAGGCCAACGCCGATCAAGCCAACGCCGCCGACCACCAAGCCGAGTACTTGCTGGGTCGACGCCGCGGGCTCGCGAGCGATGGGCGCACGCACCGGCCCGGGCTTGGCCGGGCTTGCCGCGCTCGAGCCTGGGGCGGACGTCGCCGCAGCTTGGGGACTCGCGGCCGCTTTGACCAACGCTGGGACGCGCACGCTGGCGCTAGCGCCGCTACTCTCGACCTTGATCGGAGTGCTCCAGGTCTCATAGCCCGGCGCGCTCACCTCGATCTGGTAGTCGCCGGGGTCGACTGGCAGTGGCGTGCTCAAAAGCGACGACTCGATGCGCTGTGCTCCGCGCTTGACCGTCACGCCGGGAATCATTGCAACGTCGGGGGCAAGCTCGATCGAGAGACGGCTCAGCTTCGGCTCGAGCTCTTGAGCGCGTCCGGCGGCCACCCGGGCCCGATCCGCTTGATTGCTCGTGCCCGCGAGCGATGCGGCCTCGCGGAACGTGGCCCAGGCGCTGGCGGTCTTGCCCACGCGCTCATAGCACTCTCCCAAATAGAGCAGCGTGCCCACGGCCGGATCGACGCGCTCGCTCTCTTCGAGCTTGGGGCAGGCGTCGGCGAAGCTGTTCTGCTTCATCAGGCGCACGCCTTGATCGAATAGCGCCTCGGCGGCGGCCTTGTCGGGCGCGCCGGCCTGTGCGGCTGCGTGCGCCGCGCTCAAGGCAAGACAGCAGGCGGGGGCGAGTGAAGCAAAGTGTCGGAGGCGTCCGGAACCGGCCATGCCTCCGTTTTTACTCCAAGTTAGCGACGGCCGCCGAAGTCCGTGATGCCGCTCGATTTTGGCGGCGGCACGGCGACCGCGTCAGGCTTTTTCGTTTCGTTTTTTTTCGTCCCGGCCTTGCTCGTGGTCACGGGCGGCAGCTTGGCCTGAGCGCCGGGAGCGGCCAAGACCGGGGAGGCCGGCGTCGTCGCGATGGCCGAGGCATCGGGCGGCAGCATCGGTACGGCTTCAGGCGCCGGAGGCTGGACGAGCAGGGGCACTCTTTCGGCCTTCGTCGAATCCGCGCTGGGCGAGGTAGCCGGCGCGAGCGCTTTGCTATCTGGCACCGATGACGAGCTACGCGCGGCCCAAAGTCCGAAAGCGGCGGCGAACACCGCCGTGAGTCCGCCGACGGCCACGAGCGCTCCACGCCGTTTCGGCACCGCTACCAGGCCAGAACCTCCCCACGAGTTCACGGTGGGTTCCATCACGGCTGGAGGGCTGACGTTCAGCGGCGTGATGGGGGCAGAAGCGGCTGGAGGGGTGACGTTCAGCGGCGTGATGGGGGCAGAAGCGGCCGGCACGGTGTTTTGGGGCAGGGAGGAGGGCGCCGTCATTGGCGACATGCCCGACATGCTCAGGTCGTTCGCACCCAGCACGCGCTCCGCGCGCTCCACGTGAATTCGGCTGTCGGGCTGCGCGAACGGCAAGAGTGCGCGGCCGAGCTCCCAGACCGTCGGAAAGCGATGATCGCGATTCTTCATCAAGCAGCGCAGCACGGCTTGCTCGAGGCCCTCCGGAATTTCCGGGCGATGTTGGCGCAACGGGATGGGCTCGTCGTGCAGCAGCGCGGCGCACAGCTGCGGAATCGAGTCGCCGGTGTAGGGCGGTTGCCCGGTGAGCATTTCGTAGAGCATGGCTCCCAGCGACCAAATATCGGCGCGTGTGTCCACGTCCTTCGCCGAGCGCATTTGCTCCGGCGCCATGTACAGGGGCGAGCCGATCAAAGCGGCGGTCTTGGTTAGCGACAGCTCCTCCACCGAGCTACCCGAGAGCGCTTTCGAAATCCCGAAGTCGAGCACCTTCACTCGACGCGAACCGTCTGCGCGACGCGCCAGGAACAGGTTGCCGGGCTTCAAGTCGCGATGCACGACGCCCGCCGCGTGCGCTTCGGCCAGAGCTTCGATGGCCTGCAAGATGAAATCGACCGCCTCGAGCAGAGGCAGAACCTCGAGCCGCCTGAGCTCGTCTGCGATGTCGTTACCTTCCAGGTACTCCATCACCATGTACGGCAGGCCGGTGTCGAGCGTCCCCACGTCGAGCACGCGCGCGACGTGCTCGCTGCGAATTTTGGCGGCGGCGCGGGCCTCACGTCGGAAGCGTTCGGCGGCGTCGGGGCGCTCCGCCGCGGCTTGGCTCAAGAACTTCACCGCCACGCGCTGCTCGAGATCGCCGCGAAATGCCGACACGACGACGCCCATGCCGCCAAACCCCAGGACCTTCTCAACGCGGTACTTGCCGGCGAGCAAGTCGCCTTCTTGAACCGGGGAATCCATGAGGTGAGGCCGAATGCTACCCCAACTCCCCTCGGAACGCTCACTCGTTCGGTCGAAAGGCCGGGTGCGGGTTGGGGAACCAGTTCTCCCCCGACAGCCGGTACACGGTTAGGCGAGCGAAATCCACGCCGAGGGTCGCGCCATAATCGCGCGCGCTGTTCGTGCCCATGCCGCCGCCGATCGAGAGCGTGATGCCCCACGGAGCACCTAAGGCCAGCGACGCCTGTCCGCCGCTCGAGCCCGCGCCCCAAAAGCGCCGATAGGGGCCGGCGTCGAGCGCCAGACCAAATCTTCCGGTGACGAAGCCGCGCGTGGCCAGCCGCAAGGCGAGCGCGAGATCGGCGCCGTCGCCGAACAGCGCGTGCAGCTTGAACATGCCGCCGAGCACCAGCGGGTGTGTGGCGGGCGTGCCGATACCCGTTTCGATGGCTAGCGTGGGATCGACCTTGAGCGCGAGATCGCGCTGTTTGATCGACGTGACGCCGCCGCCGACGTACGCCCAGGAAGAAACATCGGCTCGCGCGCTAGGAGCGCACAACAGCGTCGCCGCGACGGCCAGGAAAAGATTGGCGTGCTTCATCGACCTAAACCGCCGCTAACGCGTGCACGAGCCGGTCGAGATCTTCGCGGCGATGCTTTTCGGTAACTGCGATCAGCAAGCGATCTTTCAGGGCGCGCTCGGCGCGGCCCAAGTCGTAGCCGGCGATGATGCCCTGGCCTTCGAGCTTTTGGCAGACCTTCTGCGCGTCGCCGCCGCGCACTTGCACCGCGAACTCGTTGAAAAACGGTGCTGCAGCGAAGGCTGCCGTGTAGCCGGGGAGCTTCAGAATTTCGCCGCGCAGGTAGCGCGCCTTAGCCAAGCATTGCTTGCCGACCTCCACGAAGCCGGCCTTGCCAAGCAAGCTCGAGCGAATCGCCAGGGATAGCGCGAGCAGGCCTTGGTTGGTGCAGATGTTGCTGGTCGCGCGTTCGCGGCGGATGTGCTGCTCGCGCGTCGAGAGCGTGAGCACGAAGCCCCGCTCGCCGTCATGATCGACGGTTTCGCCGCAAATGCGTCCGGGCAGCTGCTGCAGGTACTGGCGGTCGTCGCGGCAGGCGAACAGCCCAACGCCCGGGCCACCGAACTGCGGCGGGCAGGCGAGCGGCTGCCCTTCACCGACTGCGATATCGGCGCCGAGCGCCCCCGGCGCCTCCACCACCGACAGCGCGTAGGGCTCGCTCACGCTGGCGACGAGCAGCGCGCCGCGCTCGTGCGCCAAGTGGGCGAGCGCCGCCAAATCCGGCAGGGCGCCGTAGAAACCGGGATAGCCGACGATCACGGCCGCTACGTCGTCGCCCAACGCTTGCGCGATGGCGGCGCGATCGGCCGCGCCGTCCGCGCCCACCGCGACCTCTTGCGTCGACATGTCGCTGCGGCCCGCTAAATAGGTGTGGGTCGTGCCACGGTAGTCGGGGTGGACGCAGCCGCTGAGCAGCACCTTGCCGCGCTTGGTCAGGCGGCAGGCCATCAGCGCAGCTTCGGCGGTGGCGCTGGCGCCGTCGTACAAGCTCGCGTTCGCCAGCGGCAAGCCGTACAGCTCGCTGACGATGGTCTGAAACTCCCATATCGCCTGCAGCGTGCCCTGCGCGACCTCGGGCTGGTACGGCGTGTAGGCCGTATAAAATTCACTGCGCAAGAGCAGCTGATCGACGGCAGGCGGTACATGGTGTTGGTACATGCCCGCGCCCAAGAACGAAAGCAGCCCGCTGCCCTGGCTCTTCTTGGCCAGCTCGGCCAAGTGAGCCATCAGCTCGGGCTCAGCCAATGCGGGCTCGAGCGACAGCCTGCGTTCGAAGCGCGCCTCCGGCGGAATCGTCGCGAAGAGCTCGTCGAGCGACTTTCGTCCGACGACGCCGAGCATCTCTTGGATTTCGCTCTCGCTGTGCGGAATGTAGCGCATCAGTGCGCCGACTCTTCGAGGTGCGCGGCGTAAGCTGTCGCGTCCAAGAGGCCGCCCGCGGCGCCGGCGTCGTCCGGCGTGATGGCGACCATCCAGGCTTTGCCCCAGCAGTCTTCGTTCACGAGCTCGGGCGCGTTTTCGAGCGCCGCGTTCACGCGCGTCACCTTGCCGCTGACCGGCGCGAACAAGTCGCTCAGCGTCTTGACGCTCTCGATGGTGCCGAAGGCCTTGTTCGCCTCCACGCGATCACCAGGCTTCACGTCGAGGCTGACGAGTGTGATGTCGCCCAGGGCGTCCACCGCGAAAGCGGTGATGCCGACGACCAGCTCGGCGCCCTCGCTCAGCGCCCACTCGTGGTCCTTGGTGTACTTACGATCCGTTTTGACTTCTTTGGCTTGGCTCATGATTCAGGCGCTCGCAGGCTTGCGCTTGTAAAAGGGTGGCTTTACGACCTTGGCCTCGATCGACTTGCCGCGGCAATCGACGAGAAATTCGCTATCAATCGCGGCTAGCGCGACGGGCAGGTAACCGAGCCCGATGCTCTTTCCGAGCGTGGGCGAGGGTCCGCCGGACGTGCAGATGCCGACGGGCTCGCCGCTCTTCGAGAGTAGCGGGTAGCCGTGACGTGCGATGCCGCGACCGACCATTTCGAAGCCGACCAGGGTGCGTGTCGGACCCTCGGCCTTCACTTTGGCGATCGCATCGCGCCCCAAAAAGCCCGCCGGCTTGTCGAGCTTCACGACCCAACCCAGGCCCGCCTCGATCGGGTTCGTGGTCTCGTCGATTTCGTTGCCGTAGAGCGAGAGCCGCGCCTCGAGCCGCAGCGTGTCGCGCGCGCCGAGACCGATGGGTTCCACGCCGAGGGGCGCGCCAGCGTCGAGCAGCGCACGAAAGAGTTGCGCGGCGCCGGCGTTCGGGCAAAACAGCTCGACGCCGTCTTCGCCGGTGTAGCCGGTGCGTGCGATCGTGACCTTGGTGCCCGCGACGCTGCCGTCTGCGAAACGAAACGAGCGCAGCGTGCTCGGATCGAGGCTCGCGCCAGTCAGCCGGAGTAGCTCGAGCGCGCGCGGTCCCTGCACGGCGATGAGCGAGGTGTCGTCGCTCTCGTCGTGGAACTCTGCACGGCCGCGCAAGCGCTCACGAAAGTGCGCGGCGATCTTGGGACGGTTGCTGGCGTTGCATACGACCAGCATGTCGTCTTCGGCGCGGCGGTAGACGATCAAGTCGTCGAGGATGGTTCCGCCTGCGTTACAGCAGCACGTGTAGACGGCTTGGCCGTTCTCCGCCTTCGATAAGTCGTTCGTGATGAGCGAATCGACGGCCGCGAGCGCGCCTGGACCCGTGACATGCAGCTCACCCATGTGGCTGACGTCGAACAGGCCCACCCGCTCGCGCACGGCGGTATGCTCGGCGACGAGACCCTTGTACTGGATTGGCATTTCCCAGCCGGCGAAGGGGACCAGCTTGGCGCCCAAGCGGACGTGCTCGGCGTAAAGGGGGGTGCGGGAAAGCGATGCGTCGGCCAAGGAGGGCCGAGTAGCGCGGCGCTTGTCTCATGACAAGACCTGCCGCGACAGGCGGCGCCCGCGAGGCCCGGGTGAGGTAGGCCGTCCGGCCGCGGCTGGCCGTGTACGGCCAAAAATCTCGTAATTTCAGGCTTTAGCCGCCGGCATGCTAGCGTTTGGGCGTGGCTTCAGGCCGAGTTCTGATCATCGAGCAAGAGGAGTGGGAGGCCGCCCTGCTCACCAAGTTCTTGGGCGAGGCGGGCTACGAAGTGCACGTCGCGGGCGAAGCGCGCGCGGGCTTCGATAAAGTCCGCGAGCTTCAGCCCGACTGCATCCTGTGCAGCGTGAACCTTCCTGATATCGATGGTTTCTGGGTCGCGCGGCGCGTGCGCACGGAGCCGACGAAGGTCGCCACGACGCCGTTCTTGTTCCTCACGGAGGCCGACGACCCCGAGTCCCGCCTGCAGGGGTTGAATGTTGGCGCCGATCTGTATTTGACCAAACCGTTCCGCAACGAGGAGGTCGTCGCGCAAGTGGGCGCGCTGATCGACATGGCCAATCGGCTGCGTAAGCAGCGCGAGGCGTTTTCGTCGGACGGACCGGCGTCATCCGTGGCCGGGGCGGCGTTCAGCGGTGACGTCGCTCAAATGTCGATCGCTACCGTGCTCACGCTGCTCGAGCTGGAGCGCCGCAGCGGCTATCTCAAGGTGCGGGGCGATGCCGGCAAGGTCGCGCTGCTCGAGCTGAGCGAGGGCAAGTTCGCGTCCGGCTCGCTCGACGACAAGCCGTGGAGCTCGACGGATTTGCTGCGCGAAGTGCTGCGTTGGAAAAAGGGCAGCTTCAGCTTCCGCGGTAACTACGGCGCCGTCTCCGACTCCGACTCGGGCGACCAGCAAAAAATCGCCGGCTTGCTGCTCGAAGCGATGCGACTCGAAGACGAATCTAGAAGATAGTCTTAAGTGGCGTTGGTCCTGCGGCCCCGAGCCGACCGGAGAGTTGGAGCAGTCACTCGTCACCGATCCCCATTCTGATTTCAGATTGACCCGCACTCGACGATCGCCTCTCAGAGCCAGGGTGTTTGCGCACCGTGTCACGATCGTGTGTCTCGCGGCCTCCCTGCCCGCATGTGAGGGACGGCGCGTCACTGAGAGCCGCACCGACTTGGCGATGAAGCGCAGCGCGACCGCGCCTTCGGCGCCTCTGCAGGCCCCCCAAATCCTAGAGCGGCTCGTCGCCGAGCACGAGGGAAGCGAGGCGCGCCTCCGCGGCGGCGATCCGAAGAAATGGTCGAAGGGCTGCTTGGTTCAACGTTCGTGCCAGCCCTTCAAGCCGCTGCCTCAGTGTGAAGCTCAGCTCTCGGCGCTCGATTCTTTCGGGAGCTCGGCCAATCGCGTAGGACAAGTCGTTGCGCTGCGCGGCATGCTGAACCTAGCGCCGGTGCTCACTACGGCTGTCGCTTGCAGATCGCAGGCGCACGATTCGGGTAGGCCCTGCTGCAACAAGGTCGGCTGCGGCGCAGTCGTACAATGCGGCGATACGGCGGTGCGGCTCGACGGGCTCGGCTGCGGCGGAGACGAGTCCAGACTGTGCTGCAATACACCGGCGTTCGGTCAGTCCGTGATCGC
>Ga0307508_10004317_pt1 | contig 13926 bp, 14 predicted proteins | sample 9_EM_MG_FD_203089 | JGI IMG/M metagenome (GOLD analysis project Ga0307508, IMG submission 203089) | Populus trichocarpa ectomycorrhiza microbial communities from riparian zone in the Pacific Northwest, United States - 9_EM | ecosystem: Host-associated > Plants > Roots > Unclassified | place... | reverse complement strand
TGGCCATCGTCCTCCTAGAGATAGCTTGTCGGTGGACTCGGTGGAATGAAGACGGAAGGGTGAAATATTGCAAAGGAGGGATTATGCACGGATGATGGATGGTGAAACAGTGCACAAGTGGCTGAGCGTGTGGGTGGTATTACATTTTGAAACTCGTGGAGGAATGCAGCGCTATGCGACAGCGGCCACTCGGGGTGAGCCGTTGAGGTTGTGGAGTGCGGGGCGACTATAAGCGACGAACTCATGGGGAAGGTAGTGCTCTGGGGGGGCTTCGATCCGTTGTTTGTTGACAGAGAGCTCGAATGTAGTAGGGAGGTTCTCCTTGTCATCTTCAGACAGGAACGAGCTTGAAAACGGATCTGAAGAGAACGATGAAGGGCTCGTAGGTGTCAGAGGGAAGTCGTCTGAGATGTCAGATATAGTTGTGGTGGCACTCATTGGTGTACTTGCGCCAGACAGCAACACGGGACGCTTTGGTGTTGTGGGGAAAGGGACAATTTGCTGTCGACCATAACGACCGCCCTGAAGATAATACTGAACAACGAAGGTCGCAGCCTTCGAGTAAAAGGCATAGGAGTATTTCTTCACCAAGGTCTCGGAGAGATCATTGACACGCTTGGAAAGGCGATTATCTAAGAGCTCGACAATTTCCTGACATTCTTCTGTTTCTTCAAAAAGGCGCCGAGACCTGCCACAGAGAAATCGCGCCAGTGTCAAAGAGCCCAACGCTATCGATGAAGGAGGATATTTGATGAACTCGCGGTAGAAGAGTGTGATCTCCATGAGGAAACGCGCAACGTGCTGAACCTTCTCTTCCTCGACGAATGGATCGCAACACATTAGACGAAGCCAAGCCTCCGCTGTGGGGTGGCCAAGAGTCCATTGGATCGTCGCAAGTACGTGACCCTCCATTTGGATGAACGCCGATTCATCGTATGTTTCCCGACAAATCTGCGCGAGCTCTTGAACTGTAGGTACGCGATCTTTTGCGTCCTCGAACTTGGCCGCAATCCATAATGCTGCACATCCGACGAGCTGATAGTGCTTGATATACACGATTCGGCGAGACACATAACGGTCCACTATATTGAGGGTGAGGTAGAGAGTTTCCGGGCGAAGGCGAAACGCAAAGTGGATCTCGACAAGAAAATCAACCAGACAAGGACGCATATGCCACCGTATTTCCGGTTGTTGATCCATCGATTGCGCAGATGACATGGTATACCTCTATTTGTTACGAGAAATCAGCATCAAAGTAGCGGTGACATCTGAACGGGCCCACCTCCATTTCATGCATATAGTACCGAATGTCGTCGCGATACTCTTCCTCCAGAAGAACTCCTTGTCGTCGAAGAGCAGCAATTTGCGCGTCACGCTGGCGCTGCTGAAGTAAAGCAGCCTTGGCAGAGTAGGGGGATTTGTGACTCGGAGTAAGGGAGCCGCCTGGAGTCTTGTGAATTTTGAAGATGCCTGTTGGAGATGGACGCTTTCTCGGGTATGCGACTTTTCGAGAGCCCCGATAAGAAGAAATCGAAATGTCTTTCATGTCCGGGTCAATAGGATCGGTGTATGTTGGATGGGGGGAGTGATTGGCCAACAAGAGGCTGGGAAAATGTCGCGCAAAGAGAGTAACACCGTAAGCATGGGTCAGAATAAGGATGAGAGGCAGAGCCATGAATACATAAAAGTCCCTGAATGTGGCGCAGAAGGGACGTCTCGATTCACTGGTGCGGCGCGAGCCGTGAACCAAGTTCTCACCACCTCCAATGAACAGGTCACTGGCGGAGGTTAGAATATGGTATCCAACGTAGTAATGGATTTAACAGACGACCAATACCAAATATTGGAACATCGTATTGTTTGGAATGCCATATGGCGAACATGGATCAGGATGCGGTGAAGTACTCACTGAGGGCAAGACGGTAATCATGCAACGACGACGAGCGCACTTTCGTGGACGACGTCAGAAGTAGCAGGTACAGTGGGTGGGATTGAGTGTGGCGTACACCGGAACTAGATGAAATGGATCGTGGTCAGCGTGGAGGGTCGTAAGTACAGACAAGGAGGGGATATGAAAGCGAAAGACAAATAACGAGTTCGACGTCGTGAGCGACGACAAGGAGCAACGAGTCTTCACAAACGAAGACTCGACAAGGAAAGGAGGGAAAGGACGACTTGAAATGAAATATAAGAGCACAGCAACAACAGTTACTACACGCTTGGCATTAAAGGAATGAAAAAATGAAAAAAAACGCAAGACATTTCCATAAAAGGAAACAATCGACAAAAAGAAAGAAGAAATTTGGGCAATTTTGAAGCACTCCCAAGATGGAAGTAAACCACTGTCGCAACATGACGGCAGCGAACCAGCTCATCCGAGACAAGCCCTCTGAGTCTCGGTTGTTATCTCCACATCCTGAGGCCGCCCTCGCGACATTTCACATTGATGGTCCAGGTTCAGTGGTGACGGGCGTCATGCCGGCAACCCTCACAGCCAAGTCCAGATCCACAACGCGCCACTGTACCAAACGTATGGCTGGTGGGAACCACTGGTGAGCTCGCGAGCGGGCGCCGACACGTGAGCCCTGCGCGCGCGGATTTCCCACGGTCCCACGTTTTACGATGTCGAGAGCAAAATGACGTATTTCCACCACACAAGTGCCAACTCACATTCGGGATTGGAGGGCGGTGCTCTTGATGCCTGCCAGTCACGAACCCACGAGTTAAGCAAGAACGATCGAGAGACACCGCGAACGCGCTCACAATGGTCTTGAGGAATGCTATTCACCGGTTCAATGCTATCATCCGTCCATGCAAATGTCTTTGACTTACCTGCGAGAGGCGACCACCGGATTTTCAAGACACTCTGTAGTGTGATTAGTTGAAAGAAATTAAAGAGAATGCTGGTAAGGATGAAGTGAAGCGAGGGACGGTGCAAAGGAGAGACTGGCGAGTTGGAGGGACCTAGAGTGGAAGCAACGCAGCGACTACAAGGAAATCGTCTCGAAGTGAATCGAGCGTGTGTTGTATCACGAGTAACCAGTGCACTTGCAGCGACTTTGTACTCGTAAAAATAGTTGGCGTCGGGCGGGAAGCGGATGGAGGTTGGCTAGAGGATCCAAGTCAAGGTTTTACCTGCCGCAATGCGTGAAAAGCGTGTACCCGCTTATCCATTTGTGCTTTCACGCGGGCATGCGGCGTGTATTACTTACTTGGTCCTCGGTGATATTTGAGGCCTTCATTCTGATTTGGCAGGGCAACTCCACGTTGTCTGCCTGCAGGCCCATCGGATAAGTTCGGTAGGTAATCTTCTTTATGTAAGTTTTCACCAGTATCGCTAGTCTTCTCTGTAGCAGATAGTACACTCGTACGCTGCGGTGAGGTCACCGACCCGAGCTCTCTGCTCTGCAAACTATATGCCCACTGGATGTCCAAGCCCGTTCCATTGCGTGTCGGTGCAGGTCTGTGTAGGCACGCCGTCGTGTTTCGTAAGTTGCGAGTGTTTGCCCCGCTCCCACGGGACACCTCCCATCAGTCACTTCTTATCAGGGCGCTCATCGTATATAGCTTCACACATCGTTCATCGAGAGGTACAGCCTGTGTCCCTATCGGATCTAATGTTGTATTGAACTGCTTATCCGATGACAAGTAGACCGCTCGTCTGACAATGCGGCGCCGACGGTACCTTGTCGGGGACCGAGTAAGAATGACTACCCAAGCATGCTGCCGACCACGATACCAGACAACGCCTGATAACCTGCCAAACCACGGGCAATTCACCCTGGGTGATCCGCCTTTTGTAACGAATTTCGAGGACGGGGATAGGATGACACTAAAAAACTCCACGGCATTCCGTAGGTTGAAGAGCGCCCCGCGTTTTGCTGGTTGCTACGGAAGAATGGAAGTCTTCCTTCATAGTGAATTCTCAGCGAACTGAAACTCTCCCGGGTCTCCCCCGATGATTTTGCCAAGTCGGGCCCTTCAATTGCCGCCATCACGGCTGGCGCGTTATTTCTTGTTGCGTCTGACAGGCGATGCACGTAATGAGCGCATCTCACCCGAATAGCACCAGTAAACTATTGGAACTTATGCAACGTATGGTGTCAGGGAACAAATAAGTGCTGTCATCACGCCCTAAACTCATAATTCATAATGAAACAGTGGGAAGAATCGAGCGAGCGGTATGAGACAATGTATCAATAAGGAATGTAGGCAGGGTCCATAGAAGGATTTAGACGAACGGGGAGAAACGAAATCAGATAGTTACCAGGCGAAGTAGTATATTCAGCATCTAGCTCAGTCTCTGCGTGCTCCGTTCATGAGTAAAGCCATAAGATCATGGGTGGGCTGGTTGGTAGCCCCGCCACCGAAGCCTTGTTGTTGGAGGTGCAGCGGAAGCATGTGTGGAGGGATTTGTTGCTGAGGTTGTTGGTGTTGCCTCAATGCGATGTGAGGTGGTTGAACCTGAGGGCCCTGTTGTCCAAATCCTCCCCCTAGTGCCCGAAGCCCTCCATGCATGCCATTAGCCCCGGCGAGACCCAACAACTGTGCCTGACTGGATCCGACATTACCAGGATGAACGAGTCCCTGTAACGCGTTGGGACCCAACGTCCCTTGTAGTTGATGTGCACCTGGGTGAGGGGCGCGAATCTGAGGTCCGCCACTGAAGCCTAGCGAAGGTTGTTGGAAGCTGTTGAAAGGCGGTTGAGGCCCGTTTCCGTGTACCGTCCCATGAAGCGCCCCATTTGTCATCCCAACAGATGCATTGACAAACTGGCTGGGCTCATGGGGGGGTCGTCCACCTAGATTAGCGAGGCCAGGAGGTAAACGCTGCACTGAGCCGAGGTGGTTAGGAGATGGAGCACTGCGGAACTGAGCTGCCTGCATTGAGATAGGGCCATTCCGTCCTATGTTACCATGCTGCATATGGATCGAGGGTACTGAGCCTTGATAGATCTGAGTTGGGCCACGTTGCCCGTTGTTGAATTGTATGGGTTCATCAGGAAAGTCAGTAAACATTGCGCTGCTCTGTCGATTTCGGGGCGGTGGAACAGACCGAAGGCCAGGCACCATGCCATCTGGAACAAAGGTTCTATCATCATAGAGGGACTCCATCCGACCAGGACCGAGTAGGTGGGGATGTCCCTGAGCATTTTGCAACGCACGCAGATTATTCGAGGGTGAACCATAGCCCATATCTAGGTTGGGTTCTGGAGCAATGCCAAGCCTCTGAACCTGTTTGTAAGGTATGAAAACTTTCTTTGGGGAGACCGGATCAACACCTACCTGCGCAGAGTTATTGAGCATTGCGAAGATGTCTTCCATTGCTCTGGCTTCAGAGTTATGGGGAGGATGCAAGCCTGGAAAGTCCGTTTTCTGAGGGGTAGGCTGCGACAACCCCGGGGTAGCAATTGGGCCCTTCGTGAAGGGAGCAGGTTGACCGTCTTTGCTCTTCCCATCGAAGAACTTTGCAAATCGACTGCCTTTTGCAGCAGCAATACCCGAGCCGATAGGTTCAAATGACTGAACCGTATGGCTATTCGAAAACCCCCCTCCGAGACCTGGCTCAGCGGCCGATGTGTGGTCTGCGGGAGAAATGGTGCGGTCACTAGCCAAGGCCAGAGGTCGGCGCTGGATTACTTCAGATGCAGATGCATTTGGGAGAGCAAGAGGGTCCCTTTGTTCATCGAACGGAGAAAATTCATTATTGGCCCGTAGAGTCTCGGCCACGGGTGCAAAGTGTGAAGAGGGGTCGATTGTTTGGCTGACCCCGGCACCAACAGCCGCATTTACACCAACATTACCGTTATTCTGGACAAATGACACCGGACTTTGGGAGGAAGAAGAGCGCGCAGACGGAGCAATTGCATTTTGTGCATTCCGAGACCCCAATGCAAGAAGTCGAGATCCACCAGGAGGATGGGATTGATGAGCCTGGTTTGCGGGAATCGCCGCGTCAACAGATGGCTTCGCCGTTGCGGACGGGTCAGATGGGGATGTAACTGAGAATAGTTGCGAACTCTGTGGGGTCAGTCTGTCGGAGAGTTCGGATGCTTGACCGCTGAAAGCTAAAGATCCAGTGGTTTGTTGGGAAGGGGTGGACGCAATTGGCGTTGGCATATCAGCGGTCCCACTGACAGAAACTTCATGCTGTTCAGCAGGTGATGACTCATGAGAAACACCTTCGCTCGATGGAACAGGTGTAAGTGCGCCGACATCCAGGGATACACGAACTACTGCCATCATAAATGTGAGTGAAGTCACTGAATATTTGCGGCGCACCTTGTGAACTATCGTCATGAGGACTTGCAGAGGCACTCTCGGTGGCAGGATGAGCTGCGGGGTGGGGCACAGGCGAGTCTGATTTCTTCTTCTCTTCTTCTCTTTTCATCATCAGACGGAAGAGCTGGATCTCATCTAGCTGGTTTTCTGGAGCCTGACCAGGGGATGAAGCTTGGGTTTGCGATGCCGCGAGACTGGCGACTGGCGAGGTAGATTTGTCTTTCTGCTGCATTTCCTTCCTAAACGCCTGGATGCAATCCAACTCGCCACCAGAATGGTGGCCGCCAATACCTCCACCACTGCCATTGCTTGGGATGTAAGTATCCATCCAAGCAGGCTCTTTCTCGCGCTCGCGGTCTTTGCGGTCATCACGATCTTTACCATCTTCACCAAGTTTCCTATCCTTCCCACTCGATCTCTTTCCCCGACTGTCCCGATCATCTCCAGCAGCCCAACGTCTGTCGGAACGGTCACCTGCATCCCATGTAGGTCGGTCGCGGCGATCGCGCAGCTCTCGTTCGCGCCTAGCGGCTATACGTTCATCTCTCTTCCCATCATCTCTCCATCGCCTGGGGTCTTCGAGCTCCGAGTCCCGTTCAAAATCCCTATCGCGGTCGTCCCTGCTCCCACGGTAGCTATATCCGTCATCACGGTCCATTCGCCGGTCCTCTTTATCACGCCTTGAAGTGGATCCTTCACGGCGGGAACGGGAGGAATCTCGCACTCTGGAACGTGGCTGTTCACGTTCGCGATCGTCACGGTCCTTGCGACCATTCTCTGGCCCTGATCAAAAAGTGAGTATCTGATCAAGAACACCACTATAGTGCGTACGGTCTCTGCCTGTTCGGGGTTGATCCGAGCCTGCCACGATAAAAGCGGTTACTCGTGTGACGCACAACAATCATTTGATGAAACACACCTCTTCGCCAATCTTCATTGGACTCCCCGTCTTTCTTCCTTTGAGGGTCCCGCGAGTCACTTGCACGTGATGAGACCGTTTGGTGTCCCGGGGCAGTGACTCTGGAAGAAGAATTAGCAAGATGGGGGGCCAACTCTCTGTCCTTGGCTCGTATTTGTGATATGGACGACAATGCACGGCGATCGCGGTCATACTTGTCGGATAACTGGAACGATAGCATTTAATACGACGAAGCGGCTTAGATTAGATCTGTACTCGCATTACGCAGACGTTCTTGACCTTCTTTGACCCTTTCACGGTCTTGTTCTTTCTCGGCATCTCTGTCACGGTCGCGGTCTGCCCCACGAATGGACTGATGCTTGAAATTTCCCATCTGGGAGGGCTGGGTAATGGCGGCACCACGGAACGATTGTCTCGCAGAACCTTGAGAGTGGCATTAGAGAATACGTGCAACGCAAAAGGGAATCTGTACCCCCATCATCCGTGTCTCGACGGAACCTTAGTATGCAATGTCAGCGGAGGAGGTGGGAAGGAGAGCAGACTACGCACCGTCGGTCTCGTGTGTTACCAACAGGGAGGGACGTTTCAGGGTCTTTTTTGGAACCCGACTGGTCATTTTCGGTACTGGAGCTCATGGTGAGCGGGCTGCTGGAAGGGGGGTGGGGGTGAGAGTACAGACCCGAACCAATCTTTTAGGGCTGGCATGCCACAGGGGAGCTGGACCAAGGGGGATTTGTGGAGAAAAAGAAGCTGAGGGCGGGAGTACATGATGAAGGGACGCGGGTCTGGGTGAACTTGAGGGGATTCGGGGGAGTGTTGAGAAACGGGGGAAGGGCTGTTGTGTTGGATGGCGAGACTGGCGAGGCCGTCGGCAACGACGGCAACAGGAGAGGATCGCTGGGGAGGGACACCGTCGGATGCAGACATGGTGGACTTGAAGGAAGAGGCGGCGGCTGCAACCAAAACAGGTCGCCGCGGTGTAGCCACAAAATTTCAATGCCCTCTCTCAAACATTTCATCCTCCAACAGCGCGTCCTCCACCTCTACCGCTTCGCCATCAGGGCCTCACGCTGTATGGTTCTTTCTCTCTTTGGACGCTCCCTCACAACACAGCACCACAGGTATACCCGACCCACGCACGCGGGCAGAGACACTGCTCTGGTTTCGCGCAGAGATCGAACGCAACAAGCACCTCGCTGACACCGTGAGTGCATCAGCTTAGCCGCATGCATGTCTCACGTAGCCCAGGTCGCAATAGAGAACCGGTTAAACGTTGCTAACCGAGAAATTCACCAGCTCTTTCCCGGAATCAGACGATAAAGGATACCACCTTCACGGGCCCACCAAGTATATTAATCAACGTTGCGTTGAACCCAACTTGTACACCGCCGTCATGTTCTTACACCAGCCCCAGGCACGAGGAGAGCAGCTAGCCGGGGGTGCGCCATGTCTTACAAGTATCAAGCTTGGTTACGAAGAACTGCGCGAAATCAGTAGCCAGCCCCTCAAGGCATATCACAAACGTACTTAGTATAACAGAGTCCCCACTGTCGACAATCAGATTATTGCATGATGAAAAGGGCAGCACATACCGCAGGAACATTTTGCTGATGAAGCGGTCCTTGTTGACTGGTTTCTTGTTCTTACCCTTTGGTATTTCTGTCCACATCTGTCCACATCGTCAACGAATTGGCATGAGGTGAGATCAGGCGATCTTGCCTCTTTCACATTCTCGAGCACCTGGGCAGAGATCACAGGTCAGACCGAGTAGGGACGAGACGGAAAGGGTGACCAACCATGTTGCTGTGTCGGTCAAACGCTTTTACGCGTGCAAGCAACTTTTTGTTATTGCGAAGGGAGATAAGGACTTGAGCATGGTTGCGAACGGCCTGCTGCAAAACTGACAAGGGTCCCTGGCTGATCTCATGCTCCTCCAGTTGGCGCAGCTGAGCCTCGTCCAGCTCGGATTTAGGGACATGAACGTACTGACTGACATGCGATCGTTGAGTACAACGTTCCGGGTACTATCAGTCCCGCTCACCTCATGGTAGCGTTGGTGAAGGAGGCGTGTTGACACTGCGCAAACAAAGCCACCACTCCTCATCTCCACAAAATCTCGCCCTCAAAAAAACTAGGAGCGGGAACACATGGGCCGTTTAAAACAAAAGGGCAAGGCCGGGGCGGCCAAGGCATACGTGACCCGGTCAGCCGCGGTCAAGAAATTACAGTGTTCCTTGGCCGACTTCCGGCGGTTGTGCATCCTCAAAGGTATTTGGCCTGCCCGCCCGTGTATCGTCTCCAGTCATAACGAAGAACAGGGATATTTCCGCGTGAGCCTCGCAGCAGAAAGAAAGCCAACAAAGGGTCGACGGCTCCAACTTCCTTTTACTACGCAAAGGACATTGCATATCTTGCTCACGAGCCAGTGTTGAACAAGCTGAGAGAACACAAAGCGTTCGCAAAAAAAATTTCTAGGGCTCTTGGCCGTGGAGAATGGAGCATTGCGAAGAACCTGGAGGACTCCAAACCAACTTATCGACTGGATCACATCATAAAGGAGAGGTATACCAATCTCCGCCTCCATCTTAGCACGCGGGACTCATACAATCACCAGATATCCCACCTTCATTGACGCCGTACGTGACATCGATGATGCACTTTGTATGATATTCCTTTTTGCCTCGCTACCTTCCAACGATCGTGTGTCACCATCGTTGATCGCCAATTGTTCACGCCTGGCTGCAGAATGGCAGCTCTACGTCGTGCATTCGCGTTCACTCAGGAAGGTCTTCCTCTCCATCAAAGGAATATATTACCAGGCAGAAGTCATGGATCAGGATGTCACCTGGCTCGTGCCATATCAGTTTACGCAGAACGTTAGGAATTTGCTGTATTACGGTACGGGTACTGAGAGCTCTGTTAACAGATACCATCAGACGTCGATGTCCGAGTAATGTTGACATTCCTGGAACTCTATCAAACACTCCTCGGCTTCGTCTTTTTCAAGCTCTATACAGACGCCGGGCTTGTTTACCCACCCCCCTTGGACGCCACTCGGGATGAAGATGGCGCCGGTATAGGTGCATTTGGTGTCCAGATGATGGAGAAAAACATCATTTCTATTCCAAAACCCGAGAACGCTGGCAAAATGGCTTCGACAAAGGACGTTCGTCAAGCAATTAAAAACATTGCTGCAGACCCATCATCTGTCAATGAAGACATCGACATTGACTCCAGGGATTTAACTACCAAGCCCACCGAAGTTGACGAAGAGTTTGTTGTCTGCACTTCTGTTAGCGTGGATGCAACGACATCACTGCCTACCCTGCAGTCACTATCTGAGACACACAAGTCCTCACCTACATCATTATTTTCCCCGTATACATTCTTCCTGTCGCGCGAAACATCCCGGCCTGTTTTCGAATTCCTGATAAAATCGTTTGGCGGTCGAGTCGGTTGGCCAACATCATCTGGGAGTGGATCTCCCATTACAGAATCAGACGATTCCATCACTCATGTCATCATTGACCGACCCGTGATCAATAAGGCGGATGGGTCGGTAGAGGAGAAAGAACGGCGACGAAAACGGAAATACGTCCAACCCCAATGGGTTGTAGATTGCATCAATGCAGGAAAGATCCTTGTCGAAGCTCTCTATACGCAAGGTGCCACGCTCCCTCCCCATCTGTCTCCGTTTGGTGGTAAACCAGGAGCCTACGACCCGACTATGGGTCTGTCCCACTTGCAGGAGTCGTTGGCGGAGGAGATACCCGAAAGCGAGGATGGACAAGGTTCGGAACGAAATGAGGGGGAAGAGGCTGTTGGCGACGTTGAAGAGGCTGTGAGCATCCACAATGCTGGCGACGCAGAGTCGCTGCGTGCTGTAGAGCTGGCGGCTGAGGCGGCGGGGATGGAATATGGGACCTTTGAGAAAGAAGTGTGGAGATTACAGAGGAAGCAGGCAAAGAAGGAGAAGGCTGTCGATCAAGACGAGGAAGACATGGGTAAGATGCTGCTGAGTAACAAGAAGCGAAAACTCTACGAGCGAATGAAATATGGAGAAAAGAGACGAGCCGCAGAGGTTCGTCTGCATGAATTCAATGCATCTTATTTTTCTGACCCACCGCAGCGCGAAATTTTGGAAAGGAGACGCAGAGAGATTCAAGGTCGAAAACGACCTGATACTTAGTACTATCGATCTGAGGCAAATGTAGTTGGTATTAGTTAAGCTGCTTTAACACTTGCCCCCACTCCCGTTCAAAGGTCGCTGTTGGTGTCTCCCCGCGATATTGAGCCTTGCCTGTGCTCTCTGTGCTCGACGTCCTCCCGCGTTTAACCACCGGCTTTGGTAGTGAGCACTGCCTGTGCTCATGGTTGGTATGCTTGGTTTGGGAAACAGACACCCCCCTTCAGCAGACATACACCGTGCTGACACGTCCGGTTCCTTCGCGAATCTCAAGCCAGTACCACCTCACGCACGGAAGACCCACCCTGTACTCATCCCAGACAGCACTGGCAACTCCTCGGCCGGTGGTCTCAACTTCTTCTCCCTACCACATTGGACACGCCGCATACGTCCCGTAACCTCCTCAGCACGCAAAGCCCCTGCAGGTTTATCCCATACAGATGGGCGTGGCGTAAATCTTCCCACTACGCCTCCGCGCAGACTGTTGCTCGAGAAAGACCTTCCCCCAACCCCCTCCCCACAGGCGGATGCAAACGTCATTAGTCGTGAACCGAGCACCCGTCTAAACGATGCTCGGGTGTCTATCTCTGTCCAGCAAGTGACAGACGCTCCTCCGCAACCTACCTTATACCTGGACGTCTATCACAACACACCCATGACACCCCCTCCCTCTCAAATCAACTCTGTCGCTTTTACATCCTTTCCGAACAGCAGTACCGAGAACGCCCTGCGGAAAACTAAGAGCACGCAAATGCTGCGACCACAGCAGTCCTCACCACTCGAGCAACAACGTGTCCGAGGCGTTTCGATGACGCAAAGGTTTACAACAGCAAAGCGAGCCTCAACTTCGCCTTCCGCTACTAATGGAAACTCTCCTTCCATACCGCTGGTACGGAAAACTTCGTTCTGGTCACGCAAAGGTTCAGCATCATCATCGCAACCTCTCATTGTTCCAGCAGAGTCTCCCTCACTCCCAGCGTTGAAGCCCACCTCCCCGCTCCAGGTGGGCTTCGCTCCACCTCCTGACTCGCTCGTTCGATCACGCAGCAGTTCTAGTTCCGCAAAACCTTCTAGGCGCCACTTGGAACGCGCTGTTCGTCACCCCCCGCCAGCTCGTACTAATATCCCTAGTTTGCCGCATAGCCCAGCTACATCAGATAGGACCAATGTTCGACCATCCACTGCTGATCCGAACTCTCTTGCTTCACATCGTTCACCCACCCGGCGTCCAGCCACAGCTGATTCCGCAACTCCTTCGCGTTCACGTTCGCGCTCTTTCTTTGCTCTATCACAGCAATCCACGGTCCCTCCATCAAACTTGAATGAGCTGTCCTCTGACAATCCCACATCGCGATTCAAAATTGGTTCGCCCAACTCCCGACCTCGTTCCTCAACCAATCCACCACTTCTGCATCGACTTTCTGTTAATCTATTCACCTCATCCCAATCATCGACCGCTAAAAATGGGTCCTTGTTTTCCAATGGAGTCACGTCGTCTCCATCCTTTCGCTCTCCTCGACCATCTCTATCCCAGATCCCACCCGATGTCCTGAAACCCCGAACCGGTGAATCCTCGCAAGCCTTCGTTAACAGATTGGTGTCCATCGTCCCTAAGGCTGAAATAGCTGTAGTCCTAGCCTCCGCGTAAGATTTGCGCTGTACAATCTTACTCGTTCTAACTACTTTCTCAGTGGAGACCCCATCTATGTTGATTCGCTCAAACTATTTATCGAACGCTTTGGATTTCATGGGGAACCTCTCGACGTCGCACTGCGTAGATTGTTAATGGATGTCGGTCTACCACGGGAGACACAGCAGATTGATCGAGTCATTGAAGCATTTGCGAACAGGTATCTTTCGTGTAACCCTGACCTATTCACTTCTAGAGGTGTGCCACCTTTAGATCTCCCGAAGTGCAATTTGACGATGACGATACTCCATTCAGATCATCCATATATCTTGGCGTTTAGTCTCATCATGTTACACACCGACGCGTTCAACAAGTCAAATAGACGGAAGATGTCCAAGGCGGATTTTATGAGGAATACGACGCTCCCAGGCTTGATTCCTGAAGTTCTTGATGTATGTAGAACCCCTTTGGCGTTGTGATGGGGTATTCATGACAGTTCCTCAGTGCCTCTACGACAACACTGTTTTTGCACCATTCATCTTTATCGAGGATCCCTCAGACCCCGAAGGAAGCGTCGAAGGGGGTTTTGCTAGACCCTCCACGTCATCTGGGCTTCCAAGTCCAATGATACAAAGTGGGAATGCGTTACTGAGCAGACCAAAGATCGATCCCTACTACCTCATTAGGAATGTGAGTGCTTCGCATCATCTTTGCCAACCTGTCTCAGGTGTCCTTTTAGCATTTGCTGGATCAGCTCCGTGTTAAAGTCGATGGCCAAATATTACTCGAGAACCCGTTTCGATGGGATGGCACTGGTACTTCTTGGAACTATGACGAGATCCTCATGGCTTTTGTCAAAGGGCACGTGGTACAAATAGGACCAACGGACACGCGGTCGACAGCTTCATT
>Ga0307508_10004313_pt1 | contig 13943 bp, 21 predicted proteins | sample 9_EM_MG_FD_203089 | JGI IMG/M metagenome (GOLD analysis project Ga0307508, IMG submission 203089) | Populus trichocarpa ectomycorrhiza microbial communities from riparian zone in the Pacific Northwest, United States - 9_EM | ecosystem: Host-associated > Plants > Roots > Unclassified | place... | reverse complement strand
TTTCTCTCAGAACGGATTCGCGTCGAGGAAACATAGTCAGTGTTCGTGCTCCCATGGATCGCTCCAACCAGCTCAAGCTCTTTCGTTCGTCATACTCATGTATTCGCATAATAACCCGTGGCTGCTGCCCCGCTAGCATTGAATCTCTCTCGCGATTACATCGCAACACTCACGCACTCGACGACTTGTTAGATGACCGCGAACCCAGCACAGTTCGCAAGGCCTGGCGCGAACTGCGTGACAATGTGGAACGCGAAGCTGAAACTCGAACTGCGTTTGCGAATACACTCAAACAAGACGTGCTGCCCCCACTATACGCCTTAAGGGAGACTCAAGAACGGACTCGGAAACGTATTAAAGAGGACCTCAAGGAAAGCACCATCGCTCATCAAGAATACCTCGAAAATGTCCTACCCAGACTGAAACGCACCTATCTCAAGAAATGTCAAGATGTTGATGTGAGCGCATCTTCTTGCCACCACATTCTCGTCTCTAATCTCAAGTCATGCTTGAAACGTAATTAGGAGTTCAAAGCATCCGAGCGCCCTGCGGCTTCAGCGTCATCACCAACTGCGGGATCAATGCCAACACCTATGCCTGCACCGATTCCTAGGCGGGCGAGCTTTGGCGATCGCGACAAAGCCAGTGCGGCACAGCCTGGTTCATCCATCGGTGCTGTCACCTCTCCGCCTCCCACGTATACACCCCGGAGTAGATCTCCTCCAGGCAGTGACAAAGGCGGGAAGCCCCTTTCTGACCTCGCACAACACGGGAAGAAAGGCCTCAACCAGCTTATTACGTTCCTTGATCAAGCCGGTAGAACCGAGCGATCGGGTACCGGGGGGTCGCTCAAGGAAGGTCAGGAGCGTGCTAACAATGGACTGAGAAGTGTACGTGCCAAGCGGGAAGCGGACGAAGCAGGTTCGTGATTGTTTATGAGCTTTCAAAAGCTCCGCGTGATCTATATTTCACACAGACAGGGAATACCGCAAAGGGGTGCACTGGCTGGAGACCCTACGGCTGCGACGGGTGAAAATACTACAAGCAGGTTACCATGTTAGTCAGATTACTTCTCCGCACTTTCCATGATCCGGCTCATATTCTTTCCAGAGTCTTGAAGAGTTTGTAAGTGAAGCTGGTGATGTAATGCAGAAGGCATTGTCTGTCTATGTGGATGCGGTATCGTGAGCACCTCGACATGTTCGTCCTTCATTGTTGATTCTGATTCTATCATAGGTCAACGGCCGCAGTATGCAACTCAGTTCGTTACTCTTTTTGTCCCCGGTTGATCCCTGCTAAATCTCGATCTCGCTTATTACGATATTAGCTCGCACAATATGGCGAATCCACGCTCTCAAAAATAGACACTGCGGCCGATCTCGAGCGTGTGCGTAACTTCGTAGCATACGCATTCACGCGTGCTGCGCCGTCGCAAGTCTATTACTATAATCACCACGTCGGCGAATGCAAAGACCTCGTGTTCGGCGTAAGTCTTGTTGACTATGCCACTGCGCGCAACCGGCCAAACGAACCACCAAGTGTGGTCCAAAAAGCGATTGCCGAAATCGAGGCGCGAGGTGAGCCCCATTCCACGCAGGACCGTCGACTCGGGATTTACACATTTATCGGGTCAAGGTTTGGATTCGGAGGGCATCTACAGAGTGCCCGGGCGTCACGCAGCACTGCAAGAGGTTCGTTGCCCTCGAACTACTGACCCACCTCCTAAAGGTTAATCGTGCTAACATGGTGCGTATTATAGCTCACCCACCAAATTGAGAAGAACGAAGCTGTATTTGAATTCAATCCGGCCACGGACGACGTATATGCCGTTTCTGGTCTGCTCAAGGTGTGCAACGCCACTGTCTGGGCGTTAATATCCGACCAAAGTAACACCTTCATTCAGATGTATTTCCGCGAACTGCCTGAGCCCTTGTTCCGTCTCCCTCTCGCCGATCGGCTTCAACACACCGAACATAAAGGTTTGTACGCCGCCAGCATACAGTCTTGAATAAATTATTCACTCAACCCGCTTACTGATGTCTTAATATTTTGGCAGAGGAACACATGAAGAACCGCTTCCCGCTGTTGAAGTCTAAAATCCGGCGCCTTCCTCCTGTGCATCAAGCAACACTCAAGGCGATATTGGAACATCTCGCCCGTGTTGCATCGCACAGCGCGACTAATAAGATGGATGTGCGAAACCTTGCCATTGTCTTTGGGGCCGTCATCTTTGGCGAAGATGAACTGCCAAAAAATAGCGATGTTCTGTCCATAGCTTCATGGAAGGTGCGTGTGTCCTTGCCACTTGTATACTATGTATATTAAGTCTATCCATTCGCACGTAGGATACTGTCATGGAAAATCTGATCTCGAATGCGACAATTATATTCGAGGATTTGGCAAGCAAGCGACCAGCCCCAATATCGATTAAGAACGCAACACCGCCTCCCAGCGTTCATCCGTCAATATCAGAGGCACCATTGCCTGTCCCCCCTTCAGAAGAAAGTCCTTCGGGAGTAGATTATGGGTCATCGTTTACCAAAGTTATAACATTGCCACCGCGTGCATCCACCTCGAGGGAACAAGACTTCACGCCAACACTTCCTAACCGGCCCACGCCATCCATTCACCCTTCAAGGCGCACAGGGACAAACGCATCGATTCGCAGCGACACTTCGGCGGCAGCTTCTGTACCGTTGCCATCGCCGGTTGCGACCTCTTTCAAGGAGAAGGAAAGAGACGAATTGGAGGCGACATCAACATCCCACGGGTCTGCTTACGGAGAGCATCTCGAGTCGCCCACAAGTGAATCCACATCTGCGTACGCCAGTCTAGAGTCAGCTTCAGGGACTCCTGCGTCCGAAACTACAAGGGATACTGCGTTGAACGCCTCGGGGACACAGTCTTCCTTGGATTCGTCGCTGACTACAACAGTGTCATCGGTTATGACTCCTAAGAACGACAATTGAGTGGTCCCATCATGTACTGTATTATTAGCTTCTCCAGTCATGCCTATTCACCTCTGGCTGTTGTTTCCTCGCTCTCCCTTCGGATGGACATTCATGGCATACCTTATAATAAAACTTTGTGTAGGCTCCATTGCGGGTCGTTCCTAGTGTATACCCTCTCCATACAGTACTGTAGCTCATTTCGCCACAACAATGGACTGCAGTGCGATCATACGCTACCGTGCATCGTGTGGCCCACAGAATGCGATAGTCGAACGAAAGCCGGCGCGGGCAACCCGTGTACGAACATAGCACACATTGTAGACGTGTTTCGGCGCGAGAGGTTGCATGAAATGGTGTCTAAATCACATCCTCGCATGGTGCAAGTTTCAAGTTGTGACCGTCACGCGTGTTCGCCAGCCCCTCTTGCCTTCCCCGCTCCACCTCAGAGGGCGACTCACAGGCTTAGCTTGTGGCACCACAGGCTACCCAATTACCATAGCTTCCCGTAGGTGTACAAATCTTCTGCGAAAATGAAAAAAAGCGCGACACGTACTTTCCCATTTCGGGTTGCCTATCTGGTTGGGTTTGGTGAGCGAAAAGATCGCGTCGCGCTTTTTTTAAATACGGGCCTCAGCTCCTGCGTCATCGAATATAGCGTCCCAATCGCAGTATTTCTGGCCGGTTTCTGGACCCCTAGCTCTATAGCACGACCGTAGGCGAGCCTTTTCTTCGCACTAGTGTAACTTGCATCCTAAGAGCCAGCGATCACGGTTGCGTTGGCCATGGGGAAGGCCCGCGCCGGACGTAAGTTACATCCCATCACTTCACTGAAAAAGCAGGGCGAGAAAAACGGCGACACTTTCATTTTTGACTTGTAAAGTATCAATATTGGACCCAAATTGTGTCTAACACGCCGCTACATCCTGGTCATGTCATCTAACCTTTCTAATAATTATATCTTGCATGCTAGCCATTGACAATTCTTCTGTCTCTAAGAGCTTTTCCGGTCGAGCTGGCACAGCACGGCCCTTCCAAGTCACGGCACGGACACGCCTACGGTTTGCCACGAATCGGATGAGCAGAAAATTATTAGTGACGATCGCCTGTGTTCAGATTAAATCGGAGAGTCCGCCAAAGAACGAGAGTGATCGCTACAAATCGAATTTCAGGCAAAATTAAGGGAAATAGGCGTCATACCCGAACAAAAGGAATCGATGAGGTCACTGCCCATAATCGAAAAACGGGAGGCCAGAGGCATCCAAGCATGCCTCGGAAACGGGCTCCGCAGGTGCGCAAGTTATTGGAATGTGCGTGGGATAATGCCAAAGGGCGATCAAGAGCACAGTCTCCATCTGAATACCGACCATCCGCATGTTCGGGCACTGAGCAGGGCAAGGCCATTGCGCTATGATAATGTTGCTCCATAGGAAAGCAGGCGTGATGGCTACTCTTCTAGACAGATTAGAGATATTGCGAGCGCAAATTCCTTGTGAACATAGGTGATAGGAGCATGCTTTGGCCATTCAGAAGGAAACCCTCGTTTGAACCTAGGAAACACCCCAAGAATGGAGTGATGAAGGGAAAACATCGTTGTCAGCAATCTGACATAGTTGCATGCAGAGAAGAATGCTCACAGAATTCTCGTGCACAATGGATGTCAATCGCTCTATCACAAGTGATCAGATGTTTGCATGAAAAACGACTAAGTGTCACCCGCCTGATTCTTCCTCATCAGACGCTGGCGCTAGTCCAAGATGCCCAAGACGTGGATGGGCAACATGCAGTGCACCCATTTCTTCGCGTGCTTACAATACAAGTCCTTTTGAGGTAGTTGCAGAGATAATGATACAGTTTCTCTCTCTCCCGGTCAACGAGGATCGCAGTATGAAGGGGACAGTGTATTGCCATACTAAAGCACGGTCAGAAGTGTTGACGAGGTTTTTGAGATGGTCTGGGGTGGGCTGACACGCAAAGAATACATGCAGATTTGAAGGGACAACCTTGTGGTCTCAGCATTTAACGTGAGACGCGTTGCGAGATTGAATACGAGGACAAGACTTGTGCCAGTGCTTGTGCAGAACAGCCAGGGACAGGAGCAAGTGTGCAGGGCGAGTGGTATGTTGACAGGGCAATTCGCTTAGTTATGTGACTTGGGATAAGATGAAGCAGGCTTGAGGAAGAGTGGTATGAGGCATCTTGACAGGGATATAACGTTGCAACGGAGCTCGCGGCGAGGATGCAAGAGGAGCACATTGTCCCGTAGGTTGCTCGGCACATGATAGTCACAGGAACCTCGAAAAGCGACGATCTCTTGGCGTAGTAAAGTGCTTGCCTGTGTTGTAACAGAACGATCGAGTCAGGCAGGCCTGACGATAAGTATCTTGAAGGGGTTTGACAAAGCAGCGCTATTTCAGACAGTAACGACGTTGAGGGGTATAGTGCGGGACTAAAATTTTCACATATTTTGATGCGGCATGGAGTTGAGCGGGTTTGCAGATGTGGGGAGTCTTGAAGGGTTTGGTAAAATCAACAGGAGAAGGCGTAAGCAGTGTGTCTCTTAAGCTGGTCGAGTTTGTAAAGAGTGATGTTGAAAGGTGTGACAAAGCGAACAAACGAGGGCCAGAAGAGCGTCAGAAGAGCTTGCGGGAATGCCGTGCATGCCCGACTGATCCTGGCAGCGGTCAAAGAGCAATGTACGATAGTATGGGTCGGGATGAGGGGTGTTCGGGTAATACTGTGCGTAGGACAAGGCACGGACCACCGTTGAAGAATTGAATTTCAGGGTTCGAGCATAAGGAAATCCTCCTGCCGTAGTCAAAGAAATGAGACACAGATGGCACACGTGGTAAGATCGATGGTGCTCGGCGAGTGTACCACGCAGCCATAATTGCCTGTAGGATGCAAGAAGTTCCTTGGGATTAGGGCGAAGGAGAGTGTTCCGGGTTAGTCTCAGTGGGACAACTGCATACGAGGGCAAAACGCTCGATTGACGCTTGGAGAAGATGTAAAGCATATCGACGTTCAAGAGGCGAGCAGGTTGGGCGTATTCGGGGGTTGGGAGGCGTTGCAATTTCGTCGCATTTGGAGGCTGCGACTCAGAGGCTGAGAAGCGGGGTTTCTTGAAGATAAGAGGTGACCCAGATCACCACTATTACCCAAACGGCGTTGAAATTTCACAACAGGTGCAGCCGACAGCATCTTCTGCATCTTCTGCATCAGAGACACAAGAAATGACCTCAAAAGAAGGGAGTGAGTAGATAGGAGGCTTGCCAGCTCTGCATCTTGAACGGCAGGAACTAGCGAAGCCCCTCCATCTGGTAAGGGACCGCGTACTACCAGCTACCCGGGTGAGAGAGGCGAGACTACTCTGCTAGTACAAGGACTGAACGCCCGACTATCATGAGTCTCACTCACCTGGGGCCAGACTGGTAGTTCCTGCTCCTTGACCAAGGCCGTCTGAGACGATCCTCATCCACGAAGGATGGCCAAGGCAGCCGATGAGCGTAACCTATCTTTTGAGGAGTGCAATTATGGGCCAAAGCAATCGCCACAGGTTACCCTGTTATCCTACTTCGAAGGAAGGGCGAGACGTCCACCTGCCTTCCGTCCTCAAGGCGCGAGCGTAGGGCTCGCAGGAATGACTAGTCGTCACTTTGGTCCTTCGCTTATCGCCAGACCATTGACCGGCGTCCCGAGCCCTTCATGGCTCTGTGACAAATTCGTTCAACACAGTGCTCCAACAGCAGTCAACGAGGAGAAACCCATCCGGTGGGGCTTGCATCAGACGTTGCCATTGAAACCGAGGACATAGGCCATGGAAACGGAACTGAGCGAGATGTGATGATGGACATCACAGTCGAGTCGCATACAAGAACGACACTCTTGAACCTTGGCCTCAGTAGGATGGCAAAGGTGGATACCAGAGGGCTGCTTGAAGCCGGGCCGCAGTGAGATGTTATGGAATCTGACACCCAGCTTTCCGAGCTCCGCGACCTGCCTGCTTGGCGAACCGGGGGCATCTGCGCAGGACTCCACATCATCCAATCGCATCCGAGGTTCAACCATCACCGCGTCGTCCGTCTTGTACGCAGGAAGTAGGCCATGATACCCATGGTCACATCCTGTGCCGGCCGTGTCCCACCATCGCAGGAATGCAGCTGTTTTATGAGTCTTATGTGCAAGAAGTAAAGCCGTAACATCCGCCCCCGTATTGTCATCATCAGTGGGTTGCCGGTGTATGAGAGGGATAGCTGGAGGCAGAACGAGTAGCAGAGAACTCGGATCCAGGAGAGGGCATTCGGTTTGCATCACACAGCATTGCTACGAGGATCCCCCAGAAGCCGAATTTTGCAGTGTCTTCACTGAGACCAGGGCATACGCATCGGCAGGCACACAGTTGAAGTTCGCGACGTTGAAAGAATCGAGCAGCACACCACGATGAAGAAAAGGAACGAGCCAGACCAGACAGAAGCGGCAAGTTGTTGAGGAATGCACGAAGAGACGCTTTGCATGAGTTCCGCTGTGCGGAAGTGCCTGTCATTGATGAGCAAACCTAAAGAGTTGGCCCCTTGGTCTTGATTCTTGATTGGTTACTTGATGATGGTCTTGAAGTGAGTGAGATTGAAGGCGAAGAGGCTGCCAGCGCAGTAGTCGGCACGCAAGACTCGGGAACGCAACTAATATAGGATCGACGAAGACGGTGGACTCGGCGGGGACAGGACGTGAGAGCAAGTGTTGAGGCTGCCGAGATTACAGACATTGGGTTGTGTTTTACTTGGTGCTTCATCCAGATTGGTCGCTGACGCGAGGTATGGTCTTGGCACTGAGGGTTGCAAGTGCGGCACTTGGTACGCTTGAGACTCGACAGTGATAGAACGAATTGACGAAAGGACGGTTGGGGTGTAAGAGGGTCGGAGAGGAGATGGGGCGAAGGCAGGGAGGAGATCGTGAGTTGAGGGGCCTGAGATCTCGCCGCATTTTATGGGAAAATTCTAAGACTTTTGGGCTGGCGGCGGTGTCACTGAGTGATACCGCCGCTTGTCCCCAATTTGGATGACTGAGTCCCATGAAGTTTTGGTCATCTTACAAAGCGTTCTCCTGTGCTCCTATCGACAGGTGCCAAAAGAGCACCACACAAGTGGAGTGTTATCAACTTGAAAGTTGCGGGAGAAATTAGAGGTCGCAGTGCCATGTTTATGCTTGTTGTGCTCAAACAATATAAATATTTTAACGAGTTGGCGAACGAGAATTTAAGTCTCACAATGGCCACGCGCTATATATGTGAGTATACGGGCAGATCACAAGCATGTGAAAGATGAACAAGATGACTTTCTTCGGACTTACATTTCCTCCTAACTCGGATGACACACACTAAAAGTCTGCAGCAAAAACGGTTTCCCTGAAAGGATGTGAGGACTTAAGAAGGAAAAGGACAATTTGGCTCGGGTTTTCTAATTTCGTGGGACTCTGATGAGTGGAGCGCAGCCTGTCGACGATTCGAAATGTTGTTGTCAAAGTCTGCGAGTAAAGGAAGGACAACCTTTTTTGTGTACGACGGTTCGCTAGACAGATTGAAAACGCCAGAATTAAAAGCAACCGGCTGCGAAAAGGCTTTGCGCCAAGCCCGAAGCTAAAAAAAAAAAAGGAAAGCATCGAATAGACAATGAGCTAAGAGGAATGTGATGAAACATGGGAGTTCAAGGGAACTGCACTACGGATCCGCAGAGGTGGGTGTGCCCTAGTTCCGCCTAATGGTGGCGTGGGATTATGTAGAATTGAGGCAAAAATCATCTCATCGTGTTGGCATTATCATTAAGGCAGCGTCAGACATTTGATGCGCGGCTTTGATGAGATCAGAAGCCTTTTCTGACAACGCATACCTAGCACGAGGGCATCAGCAAGTTTCGTTTGCAAGCAAATACGAGAAATTAACATACAGCATGCCAGTGGGATGGCCTTTAGACAACGTCATTAGGCGGGGGAGACTATGCGTCCGGACAAGTGTAACTACGCACCAGAAGGAACCCGTGGCTTGATGATCGATTGCCGGTCAGCTGTGCACGAGTCGTAACGTCGAATAATACTCACAAAGATGGAGGCATCAACTATTCGGAGATTCGCGACACCTTTGACCTTGAAAGCTGGGTCAACTACACCGTCGTCTGTCCCGAATTTAGACATGGTTGCCGTCGAGGTTGGGTGAAAGCACGTGTCACTGCGGTCGGGCGCCGAGCCATCAAGTCAGTTTCCCAAGTGAACGGAGGATGTAACAGAACGTACACGTTCTTGCGCATGAATGCGTCAATTTCATCATCTGTCTCCACACCAATCTGCTCGCCATAGCGGCCGAGAATAAATTCCTTCAGCGCAGGTGCATTTTCGATGAATTCGCGCGCTCTCTTAAAAATGTATCGCATGGTGGAAACGTCCCAGGCATTGTTGAGGTATTCTGGGGAGTGAACCAATTATTGTGGAATGAATGTGCCTGCTTGTTTAACGGAACGACGTACGCGCATCGACAATGGGAAGAACAAATGGTGAAGTCGAATTGATGAGGACTGTTCCGCCTATCAATCAGAAAACATGACGGTCAGATATGAAACGCGAACAACACGGCATAATCCCGACTGACGAGCTTTGGGAGCGAGGTGAACGCCAACGACCGTCATGTAGTTTCCTGTAGCAGGGGTAGGCTGGTTGCGCCTTGAATGATCAAATGATGCTCTCTGCGCACAGGACGAAAGACACATACACCAGCGTAACCATCCACATACATCAACTCCCAGATTGGGCTGTATCCTCCGGCTATAACCAACAATGATTACATCCTACGACTTGCATGCGGGGGCGGGCGTTGGATGGCACATACGTGACGGGTCATAATCACCATCCAAAGGCGCGCCTATATCACATTTGGACTAATTCATCGGGCCACAGCGAACACACAATTGACACGATACGTACGACCAAATGCATATGTCGAGGCGATGAGATTACTCATCTGCAGAGGAATCGGCAGTCATTCGAATCAATAGATAGCATGCTTGTTTTCAACACTTACATGACCTAATTCCGCAATAGAAGTGAGGTATCAGCCACATGTGGGCTAAGGATCATGGACCGACTTGCCTGACTGTTTCCTGAGCCAGAGATCATTGGAAGTCACAGCAACACTCTCCCCGCGGAATACTGCATCGACCGTATCCGCTGTATTCACAGAATAGAAAATACTAAAGATCGGATGGTCCTGTAGGTTCTTGCCAACATCTGGGCGAGCAACTCTTGTGTGAACAGCGAGGGAGCCCAGGTGGTCAGGGTCGCCTATACCCGACAACTGAAGAAGTGCAGGCGTGTTAAAGGCACCGGCCGAAAGAATCACCTCTTTCCTCGCGGTGACAATGTACTTCTCCGCTGCAAACATGGTTCCTAATCAGCATGGTTTTTCCGGAGCATTTGGTACACACCTGTTGGCCCGGCCGCAATTTCTACTCCGGTTACCCTAGGGGTCGTGGAATCGTCCAAGACGAGCTTCGTGGCAGTTGTCGAGACAAGAATGTGGAGATTCGGTCTATTGGAAACCTCATTCTCGTGAAGATAAGACAACGCAGATGAGTATCGGACACCTGTCTGTAGAGGTAATGCCCGTTTGTGCTCCGAGGGTTCAATCAATAAGAGGATGGGAAGGTTCAACACACCCCTTGGTTGGCTGACGCGGGAATCTATCGTAAGCTTATCCCGAGGTTTGATGCCACCGGCTCACCTTGTATGACACCTAAGCCCAACATGTTTCCAGCGTTAGAGTCTTGATTATATTCCCATCCGGGGACTTGACCGGCAGCAGACATGACCTTCGCATGGACGTCCCATTTGTGGTTGTACGTGGTAATCTTCACAGGACCGGTGGTGTTATGCGCACTGGCTATATACTGTCCACTGTCATCATGGCCATCGATTGGGGGAGTCCACGCTTCGTATTTCATCAGGTAATGGGCCATATTCTCTCTTGTATCTGAACCCAAGGACATCACGAATCATGAGCGGGATGTGTAGTTGACCAACTCACATGACGAATCGCCAGATAGGTTGGCAAACTGATCCCAGAATTCGACGGGACCTTTATTTTGGATCTATAGAACACTGAGTCGGATCTCAATAGTTGGATTTGCGCCTCGCTTACAAGGTAATTGATCGAAGTTGATCCTCCAAGGACGTGACCGCGAGGCTAGGCAGGGGATGTCGTGAGGTGGCTCGAGGATGCGTTGCATTGTGGATTCAGCGGGCTCACGGCAGGTATGGCACGGTTGCCCACATAAGGCGTGGGGATGTAGCTATAGTTCCAGCTGAGAATCGAGGGATGAAGCAGTAGTGAAGCATTGAGGGGAACAAAAATATTGCGATGGTCCAAATCCCTAGATAGGATGTGAGTAGGTGGGTGACTGCTGCATAAGCAGACAACGTACAAAGGACCCGCCTCAATCAATAGAACTTTGAATGAAGGTACTTCGGACAAGCGATTTGCCACGACTGCCCCTCCAGCTCCGCCCTAAGGGGTAGCGTTAAATGGTGTTAATATTAAAAAAAGCACTGGACGTACCCCAACAACAATGAAATCGTATGCTTTATTCGCTACAGCAGACGGATTCTTGTAGAAAGTAGCTTGAACCGCTATTGCCAAAGCCAAGGTGGCCAGCGTCAAAGAGCGAAAGCCGCGCATCTCGAGGGGACAGCAAGAGGGGTCCTGGCCCAGGCCACAACTCACAGATCGAGACTTATATCGAGTTCATACGTCACGAGATGCCGCTCATATGGTATACCCGGGCGAAGCCGTTTCATCAACATCTATATAGCTGAGCGGTGTCCATGTTCTCTCGCAGCAGTACAGACACCAGGCAAAGAAGACCTTCCCGGTGAGGCACGGTTTTATTTGGGACTCAATACTTAATCCCAACAATGTCAACGGTGGCGTCACGCAGTGCATGTATGCTCGCACAGGCATCACAGAAATAGCGATCTTATATTCTTGTGGAAGAGTGGGCGGCGTGGCACGGGCGTCGGCATAACCGCTTGTTTCTATTGCATGCAAGAAGGCCTTTCGTTAAATAGACGGCAGATCGTATCCAAGGGGGCATGCCAACCGTGCCCAGGCTATATCAGAACTCCAAATTGACTGAGCCAGGGTGTGTCAGTGGGTGCCAGGGGCATCAAACTCGTTTCTTTCTTCTTCGTTCGCTAGCGTTCCCGCCGAACGCTCCATCGCATTATCATGTCGTCAACGACATCATCCAAATATTTCATCCCGCACAGTGCCTTGATATAGTTAACCAGTCCAATAACGAGTTGCAGATAAGGAGGCGGGAAGTTGCCCGCCACGATTTTGGTGCCGGCTGAAGTGATACTTGAGGTATCCGCAAAGCGTTTTTTGAGGCTGGGACGGCGGGTCATCACGGTTTCGCTGGTTCTCACCGAGCTCAAGCTGAGATACTGTTGGCGCCGGATTAGGGGGCTACTCTATAGAGCCAGGAAAATACCAACCAAAAATCCGCGTTTGCCAAGTTGCTCTCAGGCATGGCTCTTGATGAGAAGGAAGAACGTGTGCAGCGCCGACGCAAGGGGGCATAAGTATTCGCGGGGCAGATGGGAGACGGGGTGCACAACGCTGCAAGGGCAGAATAGCTTCCGCAAACATGGAGGTGCATCTGTTGGTGACGCAGTTTGGTTCGGTTCACCTGGCACGGTGAAGGGAAGGTGGAGGGAAGATAGGGCTAATTAACCACAGGAATACAACCCAGCGCGGGGCGTAAGTGAGACGGTGCGAATGTGCGCGCGGAATGTAGGTTCAAGTGCGGTGAACCATCGTCATCGTCAGGCTTGAGGCAGGGTGGGTGCCTACACACTGGCCACACACGATTTGTCGTTCCCAGCAGCAGCAGCAGTATAGCCAGACACGAAACACGAAATGTTTTGACCGCGTACAATTGCGTTTTGGACGTGTGCGGGTAGCGCCTGGGGAGTGCCGGACCCCAACTCTGATCATGCTGCCAAGAAAACTGGGTCGACTATCTGGGACTTACCGAGCTCACACAGCAATGCTCTTCCTGACGTGACGCGGAACTCTCGCTAATCGTGGTCATCTTTGTGACTTGTACTGTCAGCGTTCCCGCGACCGATGATCTTGCAGACTGCCTGCGCCGCATATTACCAACATTTGTGATCTGGTCTACAGTACATCTCCAACGGAATGTCGAATCACTCGTCTATCGCCGAAGTTCGATTTTCCAAGCTCAATCTGGAAACAAAAAACTCGCTCTGGCTGTCCGATGAAGTCTATATCAAATTGCATTACCACCGCTACTCTCGCATTCACATCCAAATATCTATGACGGCTTGCTTAAGCCTCTACACAGTCCAACTGTGGTTGTTCCAATCCGCTGCCTGTGCCTGCGCGCAGATCCTCATTGGTGGAGTGTACCGGTACCGTGCCTCGCAATCAAAATCCAACTTTGCAATTGGCCAGTGCGTCCACTAGTTTCTGTTGATTTTCGGAACCACAGAGCCTGATTAAGTCTTCGGTTCCTCTCCCCGATATCTCTGCTGCATATGCATGCAACAAACGTATTGAACGACACTGTGTCATGGAGCAATTCCGGTCCCGCGCGTCTTTGCCGATTCAACAATATCTTACCTGACATCACGAACAAAACGTACCGCGTGTGTACACGCAGTTTTGATGTGAAATGACACACGGGCCTCACCCCAACCCAAAGCGAAATTCACTCCGATGCTGTTGTTCTTGGCAACCATATGCATGTGACCAACGGCAAGCTTCAGTAATGATATTAATATCTAGAGTGATCCTTGGCCACATGCATATATCGTTGTGATTGACGCTCGCCCTCCCCATCCATTCCAAAGCGTCTCATCAGAACATCAAAATGCGCGCAGTTGGTGCTGTGTTCAAGTTCGCGATCCGCTGACTCCATAAACTGGTGGTTT
>Ga0307508_10004312_pt1 | contig 13944 bp, 20 predicted proteins | sample 9_EM_MG_FD_203089 | JGI IMG/M metagenome (GOLD analysis project Ga0307508, IMG submission 203089) | Populus trichocarpa ectomycorrhiza microbial communities from riparian zone in the Pacific Northwest, United States - 9_EM | ecosystem: Host-associated > Plants > Roots > Unclassified | place... | reverse complement strand
AAAGGACGCGCAAGCAGTAACAGTAAGGGACACAGGAAGAATGACGTACAACTTAATCAAGGGGAAACAATACTCGGAGCGATAAAGGAGAAGGACGCGCAAGCTCAATCAACGGGAGACAACAGACATAGCGGACAGGAGAAAGGACGCATAAGCAATATCAATAGGAAACGGCAACGACGAGAATGACGCGTAGGCAACATAGAAGAAACAAAGGAAGAGGTCTGGACCGGCCAGCGGTCGGGGAATATCGCTACCGGTGCGATATGTCGGAGATCGGCCGAGGCGCGCTAAGCGCGGAGGATGACCGTGGCCGCGGCAGCTGTGATGAGGGCGAGCCATAGGGCTGCAAGTGTGACGGCGGCCCCGGCCGCGGCGCTTAGGAGCCTGTCGCGTGAGGTTCGTGACTCCCAAAACGGAAAACCAGACGCACTCTCAAGACGTACGGAGTACCGTCCAGAAAAGGGGGAGGTAGAAAACCAGCCGATTACAACGGTTTTAAGAAACGACCACTTCGCAGAACCAGACAGTGAGCAAAGAACGTTTGTCTGCTCATCGGCAAGACTAAGGTTACTCCCAGCTCGAAGGTGGAACCCGGACTTCATAGAAGAAATAAAAAAGACGCCAAAGAACGATCGAGATTACCAGCAGGAAGCGAAGCAGGAAGCAGAGGCAGAAGAACTGTCGCCAGAAAACCGAAAAGTCCGGGAAATAAGATACAACGACGGACTGCTGTACAGAAAAAGCCTACTCTGGGTCCCGAACGAACTAGTACAGCGGATAATGGAATCGGAACACGACACGAAGGTTGCCGGTCACATGGGGCAAGATAAAACTACTGAGCTAATCCGACGAAACTTCTGGTGGCCACGAATGAATGAACGGATCATCGATTTCGTCAGAAGCAGCCCTGAGTGCCAGCAAAACAAAGTCTGCAGATGCCAACCTTACGGACTGTCTTCACTGTTGGAACTCTCATACACGCCATGGCAATCAATCGCGATGGACTTCATCACCGACTTACCACCCTCAGAAGAATGCGAAAAGCTATGGGTAGTCATAGACCGATTCACCAAGATGGCACACTTCATCCCACTCCGAGAAAAAACGGCGTTGGACTTAGCGAAAATATTCGCACGGGAGGTATGGAGGTTCCAGGGGCTGCCCACTGACATTGTGTCAGACCGGGATTCATGATTCACCTCAGAGACTTGGAAGGAGTTCCTCGAGATACTAAGCATCCGACCCCGAATGTCGACCGCATTCCACCCACAGACAGACGGACAAACGGAACGCCTCAACCAGATGATTGAGGCCTACCTTCGAGCGTTCGTCAACCAAGAACAGGAAAACTGGGTATCGTTGCTCCCAATGGCGGAATTTGCTGACAACAATTCGGTCACGATCGGAAATGGGATGTCGCCGTTCTACGCTAACTACGGCGGCCACCCCACAACGAACAACCCACCATCCTCAGAACCTTGGAACCCGGCCAGTGCGGTATACGCCCACTGGATGCAAACGGTACACAACGAATCCCGGAAAGGGCTGCAAGCAGCGCAAGAAAGAATGCTCCAATACACCGACCCGGACAGAAAGAAGCCGCCAGCATACCAAGTGGGAGACTTGGTGATGCTCAGCGGACGCAACATTAAAACGCGCCATCCCTCGAAGAAATTGGATCTCAAAAATCATGGTCCCTTCCAAGTTGAGAAAATCGTCTGCCCTCTAGCCGTCCGCCTCACTCTGCCTCGGAAGTGGAAGATCCACAACGTCTTCCACGTCTCACTACTCGAGCCTTATCGAACCAGCAAATACCGAGCACCACCCGATCCGACAAAAATACTGCAAGAGGCAGACGACATCGAGCAATCAGAGGAATACGATATCGGGCAGGTAATGTCGTCGGCCGAGCAAGGGAGAGGCAATAACAAACGAATTCTCTACCTAGTCCAATGGCTCGACTATCCAGAACGCAAAGACTGGACGGAAGAACCATTCGACAACTTTTCAGTAGGCGGTCTGGAGAAACTCCAAGAGTTTCATCGACGAAATCAAGACGCACCGAGGGACTACCGGCTCACCAAGGGCTAGACCAGTTCCACCGAGCACCTGGCGCTAGTGGGCTGAAGGGGCGGAGGACTTCAGTACCAAAAGCATCACGATCAACAAAAAGACCCGCTTCTCGGGCAACCACGGGAAGCCGCCGACGGGGTGCCCGACGAAAAGTGAACGCGACCGAAACCGTTCAGAGTTAGGAGAACTGTTCAGAACAGACGTATCGACCTCTCGGTGACCGACCCGGATCGACGGAACCGGCGCAGATGGCACATAAGCGGTGAAGCAAGTCCCCGACAACGCCGTCACTGTTCCAGCATACTAGTTTCCCCCCGGAAGGACGTGGGCGCTGTCACTGCCGAGTATACGGGTCACTAGCACGAAGGACACCATACCTCTCCCGATTCCCTGTGCCAACTGTGACCCCGGAACCTCATCGGACCGGCCAGGCCTTGACGCAGCGCGGCAGCGAGTACGACTCAATAAGACCCGACAGTACGAGTACGCATCGGCCTACTCAGAGGGCCCAGTCGTTCCGACGGATTACAGATGGTCCCAAGGGACATGCCCTGATCCGGCGACTGGGAGTGCTGCAGGGGAGGAGCAATACAGTTCGTGATGCTGAAGGAACTTCAGCATTGAAAGACTCCTATGATCAGAAAGAGACAGGCTACTCAGGTAGAGAAAAAATTAGCACTCGAGACGAGGCTAAGGAAGAGGGGAGGTAGTGTTACACCTGAACGGGTTATCGCAAGTACGTAGCTAGATAGAGAAGATCCAGTGGCTGAGGACGAGGAGGCTCAGGACGTGGCTATGGAAATCAGAGAGTCTAGGCGGGAGATAAGAAATAGAGTCTAGCCCTCGGTTGAGACACCGGCCGAAGGTGTTAGTGCTCCAGAGATAAGGAGGACAATTTGTGCAAACAAGCGTGAAGAGCCAGACGACCACGTCCCTCCACCACGATCGGAGAACACTCTCCACCATGATTGGAGATGACAGCCTCTTGACACAGCTGCACACCCCGCTCGGCCGCATCACACATGCGGCAAAACAAACAAAACCTGATCTATCTTATCTACACCCCGACCAGGACCAATCAATCCGCCCACATTCCAACGAGGGGCAAACCACCTCGGGGGAATCCAAGTCCGACCCACCCGTGCCTCAAAGGAACAGGCAAGGTCGGGATCACCGCTTCTCACTTGCGCGCTCAGCGAGAAAAAGAAAGAGATTTCTCGCCTCTACGAAATCAGCATAAACGTCCTCACCAACACTACCACCGAACCCACACACAAGGTCTAAGATTATTCAGCTGTAAATTATCTAAAGTAGCCTGATTACCTTTTATTCTCTCTACACTCCGGTTACGATACAACCCCAGTGTCACACTGGTGCTGGTCTGCCGGATGGGGCTTCTCCATGCGGGTGGTCCTGCTGGCACTGGTGGCGCGTAGGTAGTGGGATTCTGGTCGCGATACGTTGGATTTCTGCCCTTGCTTCCCGGAGTTGTTTTCCAGGGTAGCCACCCGGTTCTGGTATGAGGCTGCCCATAGATCCGCGTTTCCCTGAAAGTTGGCCAGGTGTTGATTCCGGGCCGTGTTGGCTTCCGCCAGAAAGGACAGGGCATTGTTTACCCGGGTCAGCTGAGTGGCCTGATATATTTGTCGTTCGTTGGCCTCGTTGGTCTGCTCGACGATCGCCAGCCAAACGTTTCGGGTGAGAGATTGCTACGCGTTTGCCGCTTTTGACAGCTCGCTACATATGCACTCTTCCGCTATTTTCTCATTAGCGTTGACTCGGTCATATACGTACCTAGTGCCTTCTGCCAAGGTTTGATAGGCTTGTTCAATCTCCCGCGTTCGTCGGTCGGTTCTATCATGAGCGTCACCGCAGAGCTCCGTAAGCCGTTGTAAGTAGTTCTCGGCTTGCTGTTGCTGGTGCACCAGGGTCCTGACCCAGACTGCGGGGTTGGCTATTTCCACCGCTTGTTCTTGCCTTGGTGTTCCATCGGTGATCTGATGCAGGTCATGGGGGGCCTCGAGCTGGAGCATGTTAAAGTCCGAGGAGGTCGTCATGGTTTAATAATCGTCGAGGAAGTCTCCGGTGTGAATGGTTTCGTTGTCGGTGAAGTAATTGTCGCAGAGGTCCCGGAGCTCGTTTTCTGTGAATTCGGCACTCTTGTGGCTGTAGGCGCAGTTGAACCAGTATTGCGTATACCAGTTGCAGGGTTCGTGGTCGCCTTCTGGGTAGGGAGTGGGGATATGTCTGTCGCTGAATGTGTCCCACGGTTAGTATGTGGCTAACTCGCTATCGATTGATTGGAACGTGTAGTCAAAGGAGTACTGAGACTTAGGCTCCAAGAAGGTAGAGAGTTCGCATAGGTAAAGGTGGTCTTCAATGTAGGTGTCATCGAAGCCCGTCATGAAAGTAGGGTGATTTGAGATCAAGATTATTGTGTGACACTGGGGTTGTATCGTAACCGGAGTGTGAAGAGAATCAAAGGTAACCAGATGACTTTCGATATTTCACAGAGGAATAATCTTAGATCTTGTGTGTGGGTTCGGTGGTAGTGTTGGTGAGGACATTCGTGCTGATTTCAATTAGTCGAGGCGAGAAATCCCGTTCTTTTTATCGGAGAGCGCGCGAATGACAAGCAGTAATCCGGACCGTGCCTGTTCCTTTGAGGCACAGGTGGGTCGGGCCTGGATTCCTCCGAGGTTGTTGCCACTTGTTGGAACGTGGCCAGATTCATTGGTCCTGGTCGGGGTGTACATAAGATAGATGGGGTTTTTGTTTGCGTTGCTGCATGTGTGATGCGGCCAAGCGGGGTGTGCAACCGTGTCAAGAGGCTGTCCGCTCCAATCATGGTGGAGAGTGTTCTCCGATCGTGGTGGAGGGACGTGGTTGCCTGTCTGTTCCCGCTCGTTTGCACAAATTGTTCTCTTTATCTCCGGAGTCCTAACACCTTCGGCCGGTGTCTCGACCGAGGGCTAGACTCCGTTTCTTATCTCCCGCCTAGACTCTCTGAAGTCCCTAGCCACAGCCGGAGCCTCCTCGTCGTCTGCCACTGGATCTTCTCTACCTAGCTACGTACCTGGCGATAAGCTATTCAGGTGTAACATAAACGGCCTTCTTTTCGCTTACAGCATTGGTTCTTCGTGCTCACCCTGTTAAACGGTTGCTGCATTTGCACCGTTCCGATATACGCACCGAGACAAAAGTTTATGTTTCTTCTTTGGATTTATTGGATCTATGTCTTTATTTTTTCCCTTTGTACAGCACTCTTTTTCCTACTGCGGATTTCTGCCTCAGGGTTTACCGCAGAGGTTTTAATGAGGCCATCGGGACATTATGTTTTCATCTTTATTTTCATCCTTTCCTGCATTTCTTTTTGTCGTTCGGTCTTCTTTGCATGCCTGCTGCCACCGACCACAGCAACAGGGGAAGTGTTGCAATATCTCACTCGTTCAGCTTTGTTACATGTAGAATTACGCCATATTCCTGTATTCAGACTTTTCACTTTTCCTGCCTTTCTCTCTAAGACAAGACAATACACACAAGACTTCATCGTTCCGTCAAACTTCTATCATAATCTTGACACATTGTTGTCAAAGAAATTCAAGTGATAGGATGTGTAGATACTCCGTAGCTTGATCTTCTCACCACAGGAAGATAACCGCTCTTTATATAAAGATGTAGAAGCAAGTCCATTACCCATCACCGACTCGTCCAGATACCCTGGGTGGCAACTTGCCACCTCCGGTCTAGATGTCGGCAGTGGTAACTTGCTGCATCACCGTGGCGAATTGCTACCTCCACCACCTTGTGACTTCCAGACGCAACTGAGCGGTACGGACTCGCCAGGCCTAGGCAGGCCCTCGACCCATAGATCTGACAATAGTTCATGTTGGTGAGTAGAATGATGGTTCCGAGCAGGTGTTTAAGCACCTTCTACTGCACAGTTTCGGGAGAAGACATGATGTTGATGTGATCTGGGGGTTTTCTTTCGTTGTGATTTCGTGTAGGAGGAGAGGGGAGATGACCAAGTGTCCTTTTGTCAGCCTTCAGGTGGTGGTTGATTGTTTCGAGCTTTTGTGCGTGAGGGACAGCGCAGACTGCACAACAGGATTTATTCCGGCAGAGTGCAGCGGGATGGCCGTAGATCTGGCAGTTGTGGCACTGCTTGCTTCGTCCGTACTATGTGATGTAATCGTCCAGTTGACATTCACAGGTACAGACAATGAGGAGCTGGCGTCCATTGCTGGCTTTATTGATGGTTCCTGTAAGGTTATAACGACTGTGGAGTTCGCTTTATGCTCCAGTACGTTGTTGGGGGTGAGCAATGGTGGCTTCTGTCCTTGAATCAATTGGCGGTAGTTAGCTGAAAGGCTTTGTGATATTTCAGGAATGGAGAGGTGGGTTGGCACGCCATGCAGTAGGCACTGGCTGAATACTGCATGGCTGAACCATTTATTGATTTCCACCTTCTGACATTGTCCAATATAGGAGAGGGCATCTGTGATCATCATGGTGTAGTCCTCATAGATCAGGTTGTTCAGGGTATTTCCAATGGTAAATATGATGTTGCCGTGGAACGTGACTCGCGCCCGGAGGAATGCAGGTGCGAGAACGTCTTTGTTGTCAACTATCGCGGAGTTGACCCAAAGGAGTGCTGTATCTGCAATGGTCTGCCGTTCGCAGTAGGTCCTCTCGTGGTGGATGCCATTGCTGGAGTCAACATCACCACCCTAGAAGTAGCATGTCACTTCACGTTTAGCTTGCGGATACTTCGTCGGGATGAGCTTTGGTGGGGTGGCCTTTGGTTTTTGGATCTTCGGTGGTACGGTTTCCCATCCTTGGAGGTCGGTGGATGGCATCTGTAGTGTGACCGCTGCCACTACAGGGGTAGCGTTGTTGGCGGTGGTAGTGGTTTAGGTGGCATTTTCGGCAGTTGCCTTCTTTGACATCATCTTCTTCAGCACTTTCTCAGCCGGGGCTGTGGTCGGTACAGTTATAGAGGGTATAGGGTGCTGGTTGGTGAGGAGTTGTTGCTGCATCTGGGTAATCCAGGCATTGAACAGGCTGATTTGTTGGTTGTGCTGGCTGGTGGTTTTCTGGAAGGTTGTGGTTACAGACACGTTGACTTCGGCCATAATCCTCGTGTAGAGCTGCTACATAGCGGAGGCCGTGATGGTCTTGAAATCTGCACGAATAGCAGCATGTTCCAGGCTGAGGGGAGATACCAGCTGCCAGGTGTCGGCATTGAAATCGTTGGCAACACCGATTGCCTGGGTTGCCGCCACGTGTTCAGTGCACTGGAAATCCATTTCGTCAATTACTGCTTTGCCGCTGCTGTTGTTTCCATCTAAGTCAGGCTCGGAGCCGACGTCAGAGTAAGAGTCTGTGCGGGAACACTTGACAAGCGAACTGTAACAGTGGCTGGCAGTGGTGGAGAGTAGGAGTTCGGTGATCCTGGCAGTGCTGGGACCAACAAATGTGTCGAGAAATTTATGGGACTGGTGAGAGGGTGCCATGGGACTTGGGGCGTGGTGATGGGGGTGGCAACAGTCAGATACGCAATGCTCGAGATCGCCTCAATGGCGTTGGAGAGGGTGGGGGGGTTGAAATCGAAACCTGGAAATTTCGGCTTTCCAGCAAATGAGGCTGTGGGCCTGCTTCTGGGGATCGTTCTGAGATTGTTCGGGGCTTTATAGATGGTGGGAGAAGATTGTTGTGGTCGAAAAAGCTGGGGGGGGTTCGGGAGAATACACTTTTTATTTCTATTCTGCTTGAGGCCTACAGCCTATATGCACTCCACCTTGCCATACCACCTCCGTGGGGCTTCCATCTTTCCAATCTGCCAAACATAAAATCGCACCCACATGAAGAAATCAAAACAGAAATAGCAAGTGGTGTGCAACAAAGGACAAGGAGAGATGGGGGATTGGTCAAGTAACAGTAAAAGGGAAAATTCCACCGCCACCTATGTACACCATCTTCCTATCCATCATTTATCATTTCATGGTTCGAAGGGGCCAAAGTCTGGATCAGGCGAATCCAAGTCCGAGGCTCCATCTCCCTCCAAGGGTGTAGGCTGTCTGTCGTAAGAGATGTTTTTAGTGTGGTCGAGTCCCGTAGTTCGTAAAAAGTTTCGTAGGCCCAGCCAATTTGCCGGATTCGTGAGGAAGGTGAGAGATTCCAGGTCGCCACTAGTTGAGAGCTGCATCCATGAACGTTACTGCGCAAGAAGGGAACAGTCTCGTAGAAGGTGGTGGGAGGTATGCAAGTCCTGTCCACATGGACACGGGTTGGCAGTGTGGTTCGTGTGTGGGTCAGAGGGTGATCTATTGCTGAAAACCCGCCAAAGTGCACATGTGTCTGCCAGTCAATGCTGTGCATGTGAGTCGGGAAGGTAAATGATGGGTTAGAGAGAGGTAGTTCCTGTTTCCAGCGCTGGAGGAGCTGAGATCGCGCCTGCGTCTGGAACCAAACTTTTGTGGTGATGGCCTGTTGACATGGGGCTGGAAGGGACGTTCCCATTTTTGCAAGTGTATCGGCACGTTTCTTCCCCATAATGCCACACTGGGATGGGCACCAAACAGTACTGACTGTCCAGCCAAGTGATCGGAGTTGTGCAATGCATTCGAGAACGCGGCATGCTTATTCATGGTTGTTTTTGTTGAAGTGGAGTGTATTAATTGCAGCCTAGTTGTCAATGCAAATGAAAGCTGTGGAATAGAGGATGGTGGTGGTGAGGAGAGCTGTTGTCGCTTCCAGCACGGCGTGCAGTTCTGCATCATCGACTTCTGCCCAGTTGCCGAGATGACAGCTTCCTTCTTTGACTCGGAAGAGTTGCTGATTCCCAACATTATAGATTACCCAACCACATCCAGTTGACCCACTGTCAAGCCTAGAGCCATCAGTGTATATGACAATGGTGTGGTTAGGAAGTAAGCGGATCCAGTTTCCGTGCAGTTCTTGGGGAGTTGTTGTTTTGTCGGGGTTAGGAGAGGTGGTTTTCGGTATGCCATCAGCGGTGGAAGTGGATGTACGATTTTCGAGTATTCCAACGATCAGGTGTCTGCTAAGGTCTTAGAGGCGGTGAAGACCGGGAAGGTGCTTGCGTGCTGCTTGATCAGGATGTGGCTGGCCGAGAGTGTGATGTGCAGGTAGAAAGTGGAGTCAAATTGCAAAACGTAGGGAGAGATAGTCGAGATACGCCTCCATTGGGGGAAGGTGTGCCAGTGTGAGAAGCTTGGTAAGTCGGGTGTTGTAATGTAGGCCTGTAATCAACCGTGCTATCGTATTATAGGTGCGTTTCAGGGTGGAAGTTACCATTGGGGTACCACTCCACCATGCCTGAGATGCCCAGAACATCACTGGGAGTAAGGCCGTAAATGCCAGGTGGTGTGCAACATGCGCCGGGATACCTCCTGACTGGTGTCGTAGGAAATTGAAGCTGCCGAGTACCTGGTTTCCTTGACTGGCAGCCATAGATGCGTGATAGAGGAAGCTGCAAGATTCGTCGATATAAACGCCCAAATATTTGATATGATGTTTTGGTATGATGGTGGTATTCATGACTCTGAGGGGAGGATGAGAGGAGAGACTGATGTTTTTGTGTTTGCTGTTGAGGGGGAGGTAGTATCATGCCGGAGATGCCCCGAACATCACTGGCAGTATGGCCGTAAATGTCAGGTGGTGTGCAACATGCGCCAGGATACCTCGTGACCGCTGTCATAGGAAACTAAGGCTGCCGAGTAGCTGGTTTCCTTTATTGGCAGCCATAGATGCATGGTAGAGGAAGCCGAGAGATTCGTCGATTTAAACGCCCAAATATTTGATCTGATGTTTTGGTATGATGGTGGTATTCATGACTCTGAGGGTAGGATGGGAGGAGAGACTGATGTTTTTGTGTTTGCTGTTGACGCGGAGGCAGTAGAGGAGTTCTGATTTGCTTGGTGCGAATGTAAGTCCAAGGTGCAGGCCACGGTGTAGGTGTTGATTGGTTCTGTCTTCCAGTAGGGTATTGGCTTCGGCTATGCTGTGTGACATCTCTACCATGCAAACATCATTAACATAGGATGTATCGGTAGCGTCTGTTGGATAATGGTGGTTCTCTAGCCTAGCATTACTGAAGATGAGGAAAAGGATAGGTGAGACAGAGGAACCTTGAGGGAGGCTGCACTGGTAGGGCTGCAGATCTTCAGACTGTTGATCAAAACCAAATGGCAATTTTTCGATCCGTATTGAAGGCTGATGTCCAGTCGGTCAGGTACATTGGCAAACATCTTTGCTGCATAACTTCTTGCAGTGTTGTTGGGTGGACCTGGTTGAAGGCCCCTACGATGTCGTGTGTAAGAACAGCTGGATACGGTGCACCGTTCGTGGCTGTCTTCTTCTTGCTAATGGCAGTGGCAATCCGAGTAATGGTACGGAGGAGTGCATCCACCGCAGAATTTTCTGGCTGTGCACCCATTTGGAAGGGGTGGGTGGCGCCATATCTGAGAACCGCGCTGGTAAGTCTTCTGGCCACAATTGACTCCAGCAGTTTCCCAAAACAGGACTGCAGCGAAATAGGCTGGTAGGACTTCGGGTGGGCATAGGATGATTTGCCTGGTTTCGGAATAATGACACAGTTGGCCACCTTCCATTCTGGTGGGTGGACCGTGTGAACCAAGCAAGCCTCAAAGAGGAGGGGAAGGATTTCGGGTGCTGATTCGTGAAGGTGATGGAGCGTAGTGTAGCTAATTCCATCATAACCAACCGATGTACCGTACTTCAGATGAGTGATAGTAAGAGACACTTTGCCATTGGTCACAGGATAAGTCTGTTGATACATGTTGAGTTTCGACGTGAGAAAGTTGTGTGGGAGGGGTTGGTGGGGTAGGTTGTTGACAGCAGGGAAAAGAGCATTCTGTAGTGAGGCACATTTGGCCTTAAAGTCGTCTGACCATCCAGTGGTGGGATCAGGCAGTGGTGCATATTGTGGGGTCGGATGGTTTTCCAAAAGTTTTTGGGATTCCTGGATTGTAGCTGCTAGATACGGTATTCAGTCTTGGCTGACCGTATGATGGCCGTTCAGTGTTGGTGTTTCTTCTGGCTGTCTTCTCGGTTTACTGAAGAATGGTTGAGTCGAGCCCATCTGTCGGCCCTCTTGACAGACTGGTTTGCAAGCATTAAACTGTGATTCCACCATGGTGCTTTAGGCTTTCTCGAATGTCCTGAGGGCACAGCCGCATTGATGGCGTCGTGGAGCATAGTTGTGACATTAGTGACGGCTCGCAAGGTGTCCTCTTTACCTTGCAGATTTAACAGATCGATACCTGTAGAGCGAATATGTTCTTCAAAGGTTTTCAAGTTTGCTTTGCCCCAGTTATGTCGGACCGCGGTAGGAGCAAGAGCAGAGGGAAAGGCTAGTGTGACGGTGATTTCGCTATGATCTGAGGTGGTCTCATTGTTCGTTGCCAGTGAGATGATGGAGTTGGTAAAGTCGCAGTGAGAGAGACAGAGGTCTATAGTTGATGGTGTGGTTCCATTTCTAGGGTGGTGGGTAGGCAATCCAGGTTCGTTATGTAGTTGAAAGTTGTTGGATTCAAGCCATTCTGCAAGACTGAGCCTTGCCGCTGATGTTCGTGCCGTCGGAGGAAGTGGACCTTGCGGCCATGCATGTGTGCATTGAGATCTCCCATCAGGATGCATTCTTTTTGAACTGGAATGGTTGATAGCAGTCTGGCAATTGGCTCTGGCCGGCCTGGGGAGTAGAAGTTGAACGAGGTGGGGGTGGTAGTATTGGAATTCTGGGTTGAGGTAATGGTGGTTCCCAGGAAAGAATCCTGAGCCGTAAAAGTCGTAGTTGCGGTGATACCAGGTGTACGACGAACGTACGTCACACATTTGGGCTTCAGGGGTGTTGGATAGAAGGTATCAAAATCTGGTAATGTGGCTGGGTGACTATTTCTGTCGATCCATGGTTCTCACAGTAGACAGATGAGGTTTTTGTTTTTCCGGGCAAAATCCTGTAATGCTGAAATAGTCGTTGCTTGGCCTGACGTACAGTTCAGCAGGTGTATGGACTGAACAGATGCAAGAAGGGCCATCTAATCAGCCACTCCCACCATGGGGGCGACTCCCTGGATGGCTACTGTTGTAGCTGTGGTGAAAGTTCGAGCCTTAATCCGCTCGGGGCAGTTGGGGTCGGTAGCTTTGTATGGGGTGTTGCAGTTCGCACAGCGAATTGGAGGGTGGGTGCATGCAGGGCCCTTCTTACATGCTGGGAGGTTGCAGGGACGTTCTTTGATCTCATGAGGGCTGGTGCAAACGGCACATCGTGGAGATTCGCAGCAAAGGGCGGCATGGTGGCCATGTCGCTGACAGTTTTGGTACTAAGTACTCAGGCCGTATGCGATGTAGTCCTCGACCTGGCATTCTCGTTTGCAGACGACCAGATACTGGCTACCAATATCAGCTTTCTTGATATTTCCCGCAAGTCTTATGACGATGGTGAAGTGTGTCTTGTTTTCGCGTCGATCAGTCGGAGTTAGCCATCGTGGAGTCTGTACCTGTACAAGTTGGTGGTAGTTTGTAGCAATGCTGTCAAAGATTTCGGGCAGGGAAAAGTGGGTGGGGACTCCGTGAAGTAGGAACTGTCTAAACCGCTTGCCAATCTCTACCTTCTCACACTTGCTATGGTATCAGAGGGCATCAGCGATAATCGTAAGATAGTCCTCCTAGATTATGTTGCTTTGACAGTTGCTTGTCGTGAAGATGATTGCACCACGTGTCGTCAACCATGCACAGATGAATGGAGGGACATCAACATCTTTGGTGTCAACAAAAGCGGAGTTAACTCGACAAAGTGCAGCATCTGCTGCAGCCTGTTTCATGGTATGGTCTTGTTCAGAAGGGGCGGTATTGGTTTCATCGGTGGCATAGTAGCATGACACTTCGCGTTCGGCTTTCGGGTAGATTGTGGAGATCAGTTTGGGTGTAGTTGTCTTTTTCCCACCGCCAACCTAAAGAGTTGTCCATCCCCTGGTGTCAGCGTGGCTCAGTGCTGGAGTGGGGCTGAGAGTCATGGTACTTGCTACCACGGCATATGTAGGACCATTGTTCGCAGGAGGGTTGGATGCAGTTTGATTCGTATCCGGCTTTTCCTTCTTTCGCTTTGGATCCTTCTTGGCTGGGAGAGGGTCGGCCATCGTTTTCGCTGTGGCGTGCTGGTTGGTTGCATGACAGGCAAGTAGCTGTCCTTGAAGTATGGAGACGCGGGCATTCAGGGAAAGAATCTGGCCCTGTAGCTGGCTGGTGGTCTTCTTGAGAGTTGCGTTGAAACGTTCGTAGAGCCTGTCCATAGACAATCCGGTAATCATCTGGAAATCGGCACGGAGGCCTGCGTGTTCAGGCGTGAGTGAAGGTGGCAATTCGGACCCAAGGTAGCATGGGTTGTCATCGGCATCACCGAGCGCCTGGGTACTGGTGATAGGCTGAGTAGCAGTGGTCTGAAAGTCCATCTGCTCCATAGTATCTGCTTCAGTGTTATCTTTGTTCTCGGAGTCTGATTCAGGGTCGCTGTCTTCACCGGGGCGCTGGCAGACATGCGAGCGTAACTGCCTTTAGCTTCAAAACTAGCAGGAACCGGAGAAATGTCTTTGGATCACAGGCCGCCGCCGGAGGGGAGCATGAGGAAGGCTGTGACCATGTTGGTGATGGGCGGATACACAGGGTCCGTGATCACAGAGGGGGGGTTGGGTGGCGGTGGTCGAAAATCGAAATCGAGCGTATCAACTCAGCAGCTAATGAGGCTGGAGGCCGAAGCTCAGAGATCGTTTTGAGATTGTTTTCAGGAAAATCGATGGCGAGAGAGAAGAGTTCTGTTCGAAAACG
>Ga0307508_10004311_pt1 | contig 13945 bp, 9 predicted proteins | sample 9_EM_MG_FD_203089 | JGI IMG/M metagenome (GOLD analysis project Ga0307508, IMG submission 203089) | Populus trichocarpa ectomycorrhiza microbial communities from riparian zone in the Pacific Northwest, United States - 9_EM | ecosystem: Host-associated > Plants > Roots > Unclassified | place... | reverse complement strand
TAGAGTAGTATTACATAATAATCTAATCCCCTTTGGATCCCCTGCTAGTACCGCATTCCGCTCCGCGTCCCGCCCGACCGCAGTTGCCCTTACAATATCCAAGGCCAAGAACCAATTGTGTGATGCATCTCACTGCAAAACTCACATTTTGATCCTAATTTCACCCTAGATCCTGAAAATCTTTGTAAATGCCCTCAACCCTTAGTTACTGCACATGGTCTTGGTCATCTCGGTTTGGAATGTTCAAGGAATTTGTCAGAATCCACACTGAACCTTTACTTTAATCAAAGAGCCACATGTTACTGCAATTCTTCTTTTATCATCTCTTTCAATCTTGTTCTGGCCGAAATATTGTATCTCTCTTTGGAATCAACTCTAGAATGTTCATGCCAACTGTGTAAAAGCATAATTTCCATATACTTTAGCTACTTCCTGAAAGATCACGAGGGATCGTGAGAGGTTGCGTCCACTTCATTATCTTGTCATTATTCTTTGTTTTAGGGTTTACTATTTCTAGTAACATATTACCCTTGACCCTAAGATCACATTCTTATCGGTTTCCATGTTTCTATGATGTAGAATGATCTACAGATTAACAATTTTCATGTTATGCAGGCAGCCATTGATATTTGATCACACCTTTAATCACATCAATCTTGTACCGCTTTGGGATTATCACCTCCCACTTTCAGATCAATTGCCTTTTCTGGTTTGATCCCCCTGGCCTCTCCATGTGGTCCATCGTTGGCGCCTGCATGGTTCATTATAATTAAATTGGTATAACACCAAAATTAATTTTAAATAAATATAATACTACAGTATATATCATTTGTTAAAATATATTAAGGTGCTAGATCAGAATTTGGTTGGACTTAAATCTGACAGAACTGATCACTTCTGGCAATTCTGAGCACTTTGACTAGCAAAACTTAATCTGAAAATTCTGATTAGATCAGATCAGATCTTGTGGGTGACAGTAAAGACCTCAGTATTACCACAGGGTTTCACAAATTCTCCAACTGAATTTCAGAAATGTCTGGTGATGGTACTCCAAGACGAAATTACTGATACAGCCAATATATTTATAGATGACCTTCTAATTAAAGGTTCAAAGACTCAATACCTAGATGGAGAAGGAAATCCAGAAGTATTGAAGAAAAACCTGGAATTCGACAATTTATCTGGGAACATGCTAAGATGTTGACCACATTATGCATAGAATTAAATGTGGTGGAGCAACTTTTGCAGCAACAAAGGCTCAAGTTTGCTTGCCCAAAGTTACAATTATTGGTCAAACTTGTAATGCAAATGGATGAGTTCCTGAAAACTCAAAAGTTGACAAAAACCTAAACTGGCCACCTCTTAATACCCCAAAGGAAGTCCGAAGATTTCTGAGACTATGCAGAGGACTTAGAATCTGAATTCCAAACTATTCAAAAATAGTCCGACCCCTGACCGAACTATATCACAAAGGTGCTGAGTTTATTTGGAATGAACAATGCCAAGCTGCATTTGATGAAATTAAATAATTTGTAACCACCACACCTGCACTTCAGCCAATCGATTATACCATTGACAATCCTGTCATTTTAGCAGTAGATTCCAGTACTGAAGCTGCTGGAATGATTTTGTATCAAATGGCTGATGACAGCAAAACACCCAGCTCGATTCCTATGAGTCCAACTGAATCCTGATACTGATTGGGGAGTGAAGAGAGCCTGGGAACCAAGTTGATAACAAGGATAGGGCATCCTCTCTTATAGACAGTACAAGCAAGCTGTGCTAGGGCAAAGGACAGAGGCTGTGCTACAGCATGAGGCAGTGTCCATCAGCTACTCAGCGGCTGGTACATACAAGAGTCCGTGATGTAATACAAACAGCACGACGTGGGCGCTGACAGTCCGTGAGACGCATACAGCTACATGGGGGGAAGGGATGATGATGAATGAAGGCGCGTGTCGTAGCCCTAGTCTAGGGTAAGGGTGACTAGGGCGGAGCTAAGCATGCTGAGTTTGGACTGAACTCGCGGTCCCCTTACAGATACTCTCAGCCAAAACTAGAGTCATTCAGATTATACTGAGCATTACAGCACTGGAGACTTTACATTATTGGTGTTAAGAATCTGATAGTTGAAGTTGATCCTAAATTTATCAAAGGCATGCTAAATGAACCAGACCTTCAGCCCAATGCAGTTATTAATAGATGGATTCAAGGAATTAAAATGTTCACCTTTGAACTAGTGCATGTACCAGTTGAGCAATACAAAGGACCAGATGCACTCTCCAGAAGACCATTAGTAAAGTAGAAGTAATAGAAGATGATGATGATTTCTGGCTAAATGAAATTGCACTAATGACATATATTCCTTACCGTGATTTTCCACCCTTTTCAAAGATTCCAAATCTTAACTCTTAAATAATTCTACATATCAAAAACAATATTACAAGCCAAGAAAATATCCCATTGTATCAATCCGTGTATACAGATATTGTCCTTGCAATCAAACCAGAATTCGCTGAAGCAATTTGTACCAAGAAAAAGAATCATGAATACCAGAAATACAAGATTGAACCAACAGTCACTAGATTCTGGCTATACGAGACAGAACCTGTAAATGCAATACAGTATGTGATTAGTATTGGATCAACCAAAACTCCAGAACAAGTTCAGGATTCAACAGGACTAGAAAATGATGACTTTGATAAAGGACTTAAAGAATCAAAGTATGGCTACCCTATCTATGGAATGTGGCAGCTCAAAGAACCACTCCCTGGACCACTTATGAAGGAATTAATTGGTATTTCTCCACCACACTGATATGAATACACCATGACTGAATTGATATCACAACACTCCATCAAATCAATGAGGCAGATATTCTGTTCAAATTTGACTCCCAAGCAATACACCAATCCCAAGTATATGCAACCTGAAAAACACAAGAAAATAATCTGATAAATATCTGACCCAATAGACGGAAATTCTTCGTCAATTGAGGCACTACTGTTACTGTGTAGCATCTTTGTATCAGAAAACGCGATCGAAGTTGCAACAGTAGTGAGAGAGAGATGACGGAAAGTGGAGCCATTGTCCGAGTTAGAAATGGTTGAGAGATTGCTTTTTGAAGCAGCCGTTGCACTTTGCTAGCACCACTCAATCCAGTTCGTAAATTTTTGTTTCAGTGCTCACTGAGCTGGATAGGTTTTGGAAGGGCAAGTGGATAAGCTCGTTGCTGAGAGCAAGAGTGAGTGCAAATGTGGAAGTGTTGTTGCATAAGTTGATAGAGTAGATTTGATTGTCAGCATGGAGTCGAGAGCAGAGTCTTTGTTCTGAAACATTTGTGGCTCTTCTAGAGCTATATCAGTGAGAATTTGTAGGCTGGCCCATGAGGTGGGCATAAGATGAAAAATGAGGAAACAGTTTGGATTTGTAATGTCTTTTTAATGTAAATATTTGTTTGATGAATTTGACATGCAACAGATAGTGAGAATTTCTACATCAGTTTTCCAGATCAGAATCTTCGGATTCAGATTCAAATTTGGAATCTCCATTAGATTGTTCTCTTTCATTTATCTGTAAATGGTAGTGCATGAACTTATGGTCTCGTGTTATGTATGGCAGAATACAGAAGGCTGTATATTTGTATTGTAGAATTGGTCCATCCAATTCCTGTAGTTTATAATTTCCACCATTAGTACGTTTGAATACTTCAAAAGGACCGAGGTATCCTGGTTTGTGTTTTTGGTCATGGGGCATCTCTATTGCTATATTGTATACTAGCACTAATTCACCTGGTTCATATTTTGTCCGACTCAGTTGCTTGATAAATCTTCTTTCAAATTGTTCCTTAGATGTAAATCTTGTCTTTTGTAATGTTTCCACGGCTCATGCTACATCATCTGAATGTTTCTTAAGTTGTTGTGCTCTTATAACTAACAGATTCTCAGTTTGCATACCAGATCTAAATCCTTTGACTAAAACAGTAGCTCCAGACAGCTTATGGACTGATAGCCAACTGGCAAAGCTATCAAGAGATGAGTGGGGCTTGTTTTGATAGTGATTGGAGTTTTAAATAGACCAACATGTGACTTTTTGTTTGCCTATTTTTACATGCTAGAACCTCAAAACTTTCTGGCCTCAAATAAAAACAAGAATAAATAATGATGTTTGCCAGTGTGCTATTTAACCTGATCTGGAAAGTCCTGATATTGGGCTATCCACTGGCAAAAAGTGATCTATTTTTAGCTCCAACTGCCGGCTCTGAAAATGTATTTTGTATTCTTCTTGCTATTTATACCATTTAATCACATGATTTTACCAGATATGGAGAGCTCCAATGCAGGGTTACCAAATTGGACAATTTTCTTTTTTTGGAAATAGTGCCAACTGAGAGTGACTACCTACATATTTGGTAGTCTGCATGCTAGTTGGTGCCAGTTGATAGTCCTGCTGTACAAGCCACATCACAGTTCACTTGGCTGCCTGAATGCATCATAATCACCTTCTTACTGGCCATTCTGATACATGAGGGATGCCATTCATTGAATCTCATAAAGTTGGAGACAGAGCAACAGTTTTTTTACTATGCAACTGTGACATGACAATTTTGTTATCTGGGCAATTGGAAATCTCCTCTACTATAGGTTCTATGTAGCCCCAATGTTTCAAGCCGCTTATTCATTTCTGTAATTGGCCAAAAGGGATTGCAATTTTCAAGTCCTGTAGAGGTCCAGAACATTTGGCTGACATGATACAATTTGCAACCATGCTGACCAGGTATCCTTCAAGACTTCAATGAATGGCTTTATGTGACTGTCCCAAAATCACTCCTGTAGCACGAGTTCAATGCAGCATTGGAGGAAGGACTTGATGTGGAGTTGAAAATAGAAAGCCACACGAGACATGGAATAGAGGTTTTGAAGAGGCAAAGTCACCAGTAACGAGCTCAAAGTCACCTCTGAATTCATAAATGTTGAGCAGAAAGTGAATTTCTCTACTGGAAATTTTTGTATGGGATTGTGAATTGGATTTTTCTCCCAGGAGGTTCCACAGCAAGAGTTGTGAATGCTCAACCGTTTTAGTCAAAATATTCGCCTGAGATTCTGGAGGCTTTGTCCACAATAATCAATTTTCATGTTCTTTAGCATACAAGAGTCAATTTCTTTGATATTGATGTTCCGGTGTGTCAGAATTAGTGACCTTTGTTCAAGGTTGTGTTGGTGATATAAGCTGTAGATGCCAACAGCAGTTTAATAGGTCTGATGTAATGTCAAGTTTGAATCCAGGATAACTGGCATGACAGCTTGGGCCTTGCTTTTAATTACCTGAATGTATAAACATTGCTATAAAAAAGTGGATCTGTGAGCTATAACAGAACATGCTGTGGTGTTGAATAAAACCCTTGTTGAGTGGACTTTTCAATTGTGCATAACTTTTCCATTCCATGCTCCATTCACTTTGTCATATCCAGCATCTCAAAGCACCTGTAAGATTTCCTTGGCCTTCCTCAAGGAAATAACAATACTATACGAGCAAGGCTGAAGCTCCAGTACAGTATCCTATTCACGAATGCACCTGTCAATGCTGCATGAATATTGTAAACACTCCTAATGAACCTTGTTGATACAGCAGTTCAGCATCTGGAATCAGAGGTTCCATTTATGCCTTGTTATATTGCTCCAATCGCTGCAGACTTAAGCTGAAGTCATAAGAGTTGTAATCTCAAAAAAACTGAAGATGATGGTCCAGATATCAAGCATTGCAAATACAAATTCTTGTAAAGCCATGTCTGCTGATTATTGTTGTGGGGTTATTTTTGTCAATTCAATTTACATCCAGATTAAGCACCTCAATGTATTAAGTAAAAATGTGACACAGTATGAAACATAGAATATCATTTAACAGCAGTATATGTAGCATAAACTACTTATTATTTATTCTACACCAAGTAAATATGAACTATGCCATTAGAACACAGGTGCTCTTCATGTCAGCAGCCCATCTGTAATTTGAAAGATAGAGTGATTTGCTTCTTTCTCGGTCAGCTAAAAAAATGAGCCTTTTATCATTTTTTTAACTTATACACACCTTATAGAAATGATAGATATAGAATTCACCACAACTAACTACCCATTTCTCATATTCCACATCAGTCAAGTGGAAAATCCCTGCTTTGTGTGCTGGCAGACATGGGACCCATTGTGTGGAATTGATATTATATGGCCTGATTTTTTTGTCACCATTGTAAACCTAATATTCAGTGCAGTCAGTTGCAAAGAAAAGGCTGCAAATTGTTGTCGACATTACTAGTAGAGTTGTAAGGGGTTAAGAAAGGTTAAGAAAATTAGCAGAGATGCCCTATATTTTGTCACAAACAAATGGTTTAAAAATAGAAAATTTTGCACTAGAGCTGTGGATTTGGCTAAAAGAACAGGAATCAGTCAGTACAGCTACTTGCAAGTGTTCAAAGTGTGCCTTTAGGCACTGTAAGCTCATAAATCAGGGAGACATATAGGCAGTAGACTGGCCATAGGCAGTGGATTGCCTTTGGGCAGTGGGCATCTGGCCAGATGATACTATCAACAGCTAGGTGATGTAAACAGCTGTCAACAGTGTTAGGAATGGCAGTCGGCCAGCTGACTAGCCACTGGCAGTGAATTTTTTCAAAAAGAAAATTTTTAAGAAAACTTTTACCAGAAACTAGCTCTATATTGGGGCATTCCAGATCTGGTAAAACCATGTAACTCTGGCCTCAAATATAAACAAATAATGAATCAAAATGTGAGCCAGTGTTCTATATTTAGCTACTAATTACAATTGACAAACCATTTTCTAATCCCCTATGTCTAACACCCAAACCCCTTCTAATCTCTAACACCCTAATCCCCTAACCTCCAACACCCTAAACACCCCTATTCTAAGCTAAATTATTCTATTTTTAGCTTATACAAATGTTCTATTTTTAATTTATATAATATAATATATTTTTAAATTGACTGCCTATCATGCCCCCCTCAGCGATTTATGAGCTTGAGGTGCCCAAAGGCACACTTTGAACACTTCAGATGGCCTTTTCAAGTGCAGGAATTTCATCCAATAGATAAAGGTAGTGTAATGTGGGCTAGGAATAGCCTTCTTTCTGGACCAAAGATTGATGTCAAACACTTAGTGCAGTAGTTGGCAGCGTGAGATGCTAAATTCAGTGCCAAGATGGTCAAAGCAGTGGATTAGGTGAAACAACTGGTGGATGCATAATATATATACAACAAGGTGAAATGTCTCTGCCTATATTTGTCAGTGCAGGCAGAAACGGAAGCCAAGGCAGATGATGACCTGAGAAATCAACTCTAGTAACAAGGCCTCACCATAACTCGCTATGTAATTAAGGTGACCAGGACTGCCTTTCTGACAAAGAACCTCTACAGTGCGCATTTGACAGTTGAAAGGATAATGCATGTCATAAATTTCATCGACATTGTAGCCACATTCGCACAGGTAACTGGATAAGCCTCAGTGACCCAATTTCAAAACATAGAAATCCACATCATTTGACATAAAATGACTGGCTTGAAAGATGGTGAGTGCAGCACAGCCGGAAATAATAGCACCTGATTCTTTAGATGCATGTTGCATGGTCTTCAGAGTTCCGAGGTGGAAGCGACGCAACAAAACTGAGAAATGTCCACCGACCAGGTCGGTAGTGATTGTCTGACATGAGTTTGAAGGAGGGGGCTTTTATGAATCACTCATACTTGGTGCTAAACAAAAAATAGCAAGGTATATGAGAAATGGAATTTCAATTCAACTGAAATCAAGAACAAATGCACTATTTCCTGGTGACAACTTTGAAAGCCATACTATCAATGCAACAAAGGCAAACAAGTCGATGACTGCAGACATTGAGATATGTCTGAAGACTAAAAGTATGGTGGTTTTTTTTATTTTTAAAGTTAAACACTGCAACAGACTTCCACACCACATGTACATTCTCATCCACCAAAGTTTTTGATGTTGAAAACAAGCCCACTATTCTTTGTAAATGATACAATTATATAGTCTATCACTGTATATGTGGTCCCTGCCTGTCCACCTGATTCAAAATTTGTCCACCAGACAAAAACCTTCATTTTATATTATGAATATGAAACATGATCAAGGATTGAAAGATCCCATGAAAGTGATTCAATCCAGCAGAGACTGTCATTCATTTGAATTTCACAGAACCCCCCTGTCCTTTGACCAGAGTTAGAGATACATAAATGGACTTTTCTACATATGAGAGAGGTAGGGAAGATAGGTTGGTGCTGGGGTATTTTTTCTATTTACACTCCAGTTCTCTAATTAAATCTAGGGTCGCTTGGCTTGAACATCCACTTTGAACATTATCTGGGAATTTCAGATGTAAATCAAGACCTAATATCCATTATGAGCATCACTCATGAAGAATGCAACTATAATCCACCATCCACAACACTGTCTTTCTCCCTAGTTGACACAACATATTCAGAATAGTTGTACCACTTATACAAGTCAGTGGGCCTTCTCAAATGTCTGTGCTTCACAAGGGAATGGGTAGCCAGGGAAAATCAGAATAGGCAACCGCAATCGTTCATATTAAATTACTTGATGTTATAATGTTGAATGAGCTGAAAGTGCTTCTTCCCTCCTCAATCTTCACTTGTACCAGGTAGTGGATCTGCTGCAATAAGAAGGCTTCCACTATAGATTGGGAAAGAACCTCCCTGCATTCCATATAGAATGCATAGTTGCTGTTTACGTGTTTCAAGATTCCCATTGCCTGCTCTTGTCTATGAGCCCAAATTTTGTACATGCTTCCTGTTCAAAATAGTACAGGCAATAGAGAATATGGCCCAATGTCACCACATTAAGCAGGAAGAGGAGGGTAATGACTTTCTTGAATGAAGACATGTCTGGAAGGTGGTGGGCCTGTTCTATGGAATGAATTTCTGATTTAGAGCGAGTTTCAGCATCCAAGTAGAAAAACCTATGGTACAGTTTGTTCAACATTCTCAATAAAATGTGAGTGGATGAAAGTGAGTAAATACCACCCACTGATTGTCTCATCATTTGCCAAAGAAAAGTATGCACTCCCTGTGAGATTGAGTGGCTTAGTGTCAATACGGCATATGGTAACAGTGGAGGTATAAATCTGTGGTAACATAAGTCAGCAGAGGAAATCCTCAGAGCATAATGCATACATCATTGAACCAGGGGCAACCAGAATGGTCTCAATGCTTCAGCTTTTGTCTGAGAGCCATTCAATGGGAGTTTATGAAGGTCTGATAAGCTGTATTGACCTTTCTTTCATGCCAGCAAGTACACTTAATGTCCAACCCTACTTGTGATATGAGTCACTGAACCTTCTGGTCCTATTTGGAAACTGTCTATAGAGTGCTTCAGTGTGACATGGCAGAACAAAGTGGTTGAATTTGGATACTGCCTATGGCAGAAAGGCTGGTTGACCATGGTATAAAAAGCGATATGGTTAGTGAAATTGTGTTTCAGTTCAAGTGATGTGTTAACAGCTGGAATGTCACAGCATTTGATTATGAAACCACCATTCATTGTGGAATGAAGAAATGTGGTTTTTAAATCTGATCTGAATGTTTTATCCAGACCAACCTTTAAAAATTCAGCTAAAAACTTCAAGTGATGTGTTAATAGCTGGAATGTCTCCAGCCTACAGGTAGATATTCTCACCACTTTCAATCAGAGATATTGCATTTATTTCTCTTGATATTTCAAAATCTTGTTTCTGCAACGCACTGTCCGGCATTTACAGCAGGACTACCAACTGGCACCAACTAGCATGCAGGCTATCAAAATATGTAGGTAGTCACTCTCAGTTGACAGTATTTCCAAAAAAGGAAATTGTCCAATTTGGTAGCCCTGCATTGGAGCTCTCCATATCTGGTAAAATCATGTGATTAGATGGTATAAATAGCAAGAAGAATGCAAAATACATTTTCAGAGCCAGCAGTTGGAGCTAAAAATAGAACAATCTTTGCCAGTGGATTGCCCAATATCAGGACTTTCCAGATCAGGTTAAATCATATGATTAGCTGCTTTTATTAATAAACAATTGGACTTACTACCATTTTTAATTGCTTGCCTTATTTAGATAAAGGAGCTTATAACACAAAATAACATAGAGCTCCTAAATATAGCACACTGGCAAACATCATTATTTATTCTTGTTTTTATTTGAGGCCAGAAAATCAAAGTTTTGAGGTTTTATGAATCTAGCCACCATGGCTGTTCTATGTTGAAGAACACATTCAAATTTTGAGCCTGATCTCTATATTGCATAGCAGATTTGGCCAGGCTTGAAGCAAATTGTATGCCAGTTTGCAGGAGAGAGGATGTTGATGTGATAGCCTGTGGTTGGTTTATGAATTGTGTTATAGTCACTCTTAGTGACTGTAAAACAGACGAAAATGATCCATGAAATTCCTTACCTCTAAATAAATCATCCAATAGACACACTTGTGCTTTAGCAGCTTCTGGCGAGATGGTTTCATGGCATGGCTGGAAACACCTTCATGAAGTAGTGAAGCTTCATCAATGATCCCTTTGTTAGTGCATTTGAGAGTTTCTGAACTGATGTTAGCTTATAATATTTGAAGATCAGCTCAAACTCACTATGAATACTGGGAAAGTATTATAGAAGGCCTGGAAACAATGTTTCTCCTCTTCCTTACTCCCATGAAACAACTCACTCTGCCAGGGAATGCTTTGAGAGGATTCTTGGTAGCAAAAATTTTCAGGCATGTTGCAAATTTGAGAAGGGTCTATGTTGGTATGTTGAATGCAGTTCTGGCGGACTGTCAGGTGGTGTGAAAAAATGACATAATTAATGTATTAATTAAAATAAGGTAGGGTGCAGATCCTCACATGACTCTTGTACTTTTAAAGAAAAAAAGTAATAGCAGTCGATAATTGACAAAATAAAAAGTCTAGTTGCACAGGATTTTCGCTATTGTTAGATTTTTTATATCGTCTTGTAGTGAGTGCCATTCATTTTACTACAAAGGTCTCCATATTTTTCTGTGCAAAATCACCTGCAAAAAGCGAGTGGTGGAGCATTTTCTTTTCCTTTAAAATTGCATTAAAATATTGTTGGTGTCAAGGCAATGTTGAGTATGCTAACAAAATCGTATGACTTGCAGGAAACAGCTGCAGTTTCTACTGCTCTGGGATTTGAAAACATAGGACTCCTATGCCTTGTGGGATGCACAGCTTGAGTTAGTTTGCAAAAGAATAATGTGACTCGACCTCTAACTGCACATATGATTTTCCTCATCACAACTGTGCACTTGCCTTGTAGGAGGGCTCACTAGCGCAAAAATTCACTTTTCACAAAGGAACTAACTGCAATTTGTTTAGTAGGTTATAGACTATAGAATAGTATAAGAAAACAGGTACTAGTATGTGTATTAGAGTTGCCATAAGGCATGGAGTAACAAGGACTTGTTGATGAAATTGATGCATATGAAAGACAGCTCTGAGGGTGGGCCAGCAGGTTCTCACAGGTCAAGAACAATGGAGAGTGAACCACACCTGCCCACAATCACTACCAATGACAGCTGACCTTGTTTGATAACTACAACCACTCAGGCTGCTTCGACTCTGTGAGTTTTGCACCATTTTGTACCATCTAAATTGTATCTAAAACACATTTTTCAGGGCTTTTAGATGCACCCAAGATGACAATAAGCACCCATCATGTTGGGAAGTTGTGTCTGGAAGTGATCAACTGGGAGGAGAAAACACGGTTTGTTGCATTACTCTGTGAGTTTTGCACCATTTTGTACCATCTAAATTGTATCTTAAACACATTTTTCAGGGCTTTTAAATGCACCCAAGATGATGATAATCGGCCATCGTGTTGTGGATTTGTATCTGGAGGTGATCAGCTGGGACTCAGGAGGAGGAAATATGTTGCATTACTCTGTGAGTTTTGCACTGTTTTGTACCATATATAAATTGTATCTAAAATGCATTTTTCAGGGCTTTTAGATGCATCCAAGACAACCATAATTGACCATCACGTTGCGGACTTGTATCTGGAAGTGATCAGCTGGGAGGAGACATGGTTTGTTGCATTACTCTGTGAGTTTTGCACTGCTTTGTACCATCTAAATTGTATCTTAAACGCGTTTTCAGGGCTTTTAGACGCACCCAAGACATCAATAATCGACCATCACATTGGCACATCACTCAGTGTGCGGTTTTTCCAAGTGAGCCAAATTCTGGATGCAAAACACATCTTTTTGGAAGGGTAATTATACAACATTGACCTTATTTTATATAAAGTGCTTGGTACCAGTGGATATAAGGCTCTTTTTGCCATACATTCTCTCCCTTACAGTATGTTATAAATGTTTGAAATACGTGTGTAGTTTCAAAAACCTTCATAAAGTGCGCAGTTGGGGGTTGAGTCACGTTATGTATGAAATTGATATTAGTAAGCTGGAGCTACATACTTGTTTCCTTTTGCAGTGTTGCGTTTTCTTTTTCAAGAGTCTGTCACGTCTTTTTTCATGAAGGGTGGCATGGGAATTGGTGGTTACAACTGAAGGAAGCCTACCTTTACCAAGTCTGATCACGTTAATATGTAGAGTTATGGGTAAATCAATTTCAGCAAGATCATGAAAAACTTCCAGTCTAACTTTGAGTAAATCATTTGACTTTAAAAGACACTAGTTCTAACCAGTGAAATAGGCCATTCACTGCAAATTTTTCGATGAATAAGCTTTAAGGTCCTTGCACAACACTATAAAGTCATGCCTTGTTCGAAGGCCATGAATGAAAGTCACACCATGTGATGCATCACAGCATGTTGTGACTGGAAAAACACTGTAGACACTTATTTCAGTGGACATGCCATAAGTGAGCTCATAGATGCAGACACATTTACATATCATATACATATCTAATTTTAGTGGATGCCATAAATGGGTCTGCAGATGAAGAACCCTTTATGGCATGCTAAAATTAGATTATCTATCGATCACTATTGCCAACTATGACCATGCAGCGCTGACCTTAGTGCTTAAAAGTCTGGTCTGGTCCGGTTATTTGCCCTTTTCGGCGCTAACTGAGACCGAGACCAGTTAGGTAAATTCTCCAAAGGGAAAATAACCTAACTGAATTAGCATTGGTTCGCATCAGTTATACAACCGGTTTTAACCGGTTAAGGTTACAACCAGTTAATGACTGGTTGTAACTGGGTTTTTCTGTACAAAATATGTATTAATTAATTATAATCTACATTTACTGTATAAAATACATGATGGGCCCAGTGTGTGGCGAGGTGCACACCACCAACGAAAACGAGCAACACAGTTGCTCGTTTTCGTTGGTAATGGGTAGTGGTGAGGCATGGCGGGGTGCTGAGCCTACCACCACCAAAAACGAGCACGCGGTTGCTCGTTTTTGGTGGTGGTGGGTGGGGTGAGGACATGGCGGCATGCTGAGCCCACCACCACCAAAAACGAGCCACGTGGTGGCTCGTTTTTGGTGGTGGATGGTGGTGAGGGTCTGGTGAGGTGGTGTGGTAAGGAGGCGTAGCCGTAGGGTTGTGACTGGCGCGTTGAAGTGTCAAGAAAAGAGGTGGGAGGGGTCCAAATCTCCCCACTACATTACATATTGTTAGTGTTAAAATAAGAAAGAAAAATATTCGCGGCGCACCTTGGGTGCCTGCGTTGTCCTCTGCTCAGGTGTGTTGAACACGGCGCGGATGGTGGTTCAGTTTATTATAATTTGACGTGGCTGTAATGCATATTGTGATGCATTCAGATTATGGCACTTGAAATTTGAAGCAAGATCTAACCACAATTCCTTAAATTTCTATTGAAATAATTGATATTATAAGAAAATCAACAATTAATGCAGTTTTTGGTATGGAACTAAGCTATAATTT
>Ga0307508_10004310_pt1 | contig 13946 bp, 14 predicted proteins | sample 9_EM_MG_FD_203089 | JGI IMG/M metagenome (GOLD analysis project Ga0307508, IMG submission 203089) | Populus trichocarpa ectomycorrhiza microbial communities from riparian zone in the Pacific Northwest, United States - 9_EM | ecosystem: Host-associated > Plants > Roots > Unclassified | place... | reverse complement strand
GATGTGCGCGCCTATCGCAGCGGGCGGCATGGCTACAGTGCATCTCGGCAAGCTGCTCGGCCCGGTCGGGTTCTCGCGGGTGGTGGCGATCAAGGCGCTGCACGCGCAGTTCGCAAAGGACCCCGATTTTCTGGCCATGTTTCTGGACGAGGCGCGTCTGGCAGGTCGCGTGCGACATCCCAACGTGGTGTCCATCTTCGACGTCGTGGTGCGCGACGGCGAGCTGTTCTTGGTGATGGAGTACGTGCCGGGGGAGTCGCTGGCGCGCCTGGTTCGCTTGCTGACTGATGCGGGCCAGCGCGTGCCGCTACCGATCGCGCTACAGGTGGTGGTCGGCGCGCTGGACGGCTTGCACGCAGCGCACGAGGCCACCGACGAGCGTGGGCAGCCGCTCGGCATCGTGCACCGCGATGTGTCCCCGCAGAACATGCTGCTGGGCGCGGACGGTGTGACACGCATCCTGGATTTTGGCGTGGCCAAGGCGGTTGGCCGCATGCAGGTGACGCAGGGCGATCGCTTGAAGGGCAAAATAGCCTACATGGCGCCGGAGCAGATCTTGCGGCAGCGCGTCGATCGCGGCGTGGACATCTACGCCGCCTCGATCGTGCTGTGGGAGCTGCTCAGCGGGCAGCGGCTGTTTCAAGCAGAAGACGAAGTGGCGACGCTGCATTTGGCGCTCGAGCAGCCCATCCCGAGCCCGCGCCAGCGCGCGCCGGAGCTGCCAGCACGTGTGGAGGAGCTCGTCATGCGCGGCCTGGCGAGACAGCGCAGCGACCGCTTCGCGACAGCCCACGATATGGCGCGCGCGCTCGAAGCGACCGGTCTGCTCGCGCCGACTCACGAGGTCGGAGCCTGGGTCAGGCAGGTGGCGCATGCCCCGCTCGAAGCTCGAGCGCTGCAGCTGAGCAAGATGGAAGCGGCCTTGGTCGGTGAAGCAGGAGGTCACGTCGACGACGAGCAGTCAGCGAGCGAAGCCTCACTGCTGCGCAAGATCGACGGGCGGATCCTGGCTGACGCGAGCACCGAGATCAGACCGGCGCTTTCTGCCGTGGCGCCCGCCGAAGCCGATCGTTCCGGGACTCGCCTGCGTCCGGCGCTGGCGCTGACGCTGTGCGGCTTGCTGGCCGTCGCGCTCGGGGTGCATCTGGCGACACGGACACCACCGGGAGCCTCCGCTCCGGCTGCAGCCAGCGCAACGCCAGCTCACCTAACCGTGAGGGCGGCGGTCGCGCCGTCTGCTGTGGTAGCGACGGAAGCAGTCGATCCACCGATACCGGCGCCGGCCACGCAAACGACGAGCAAAGCGCGGGCGCTGCCGCGGCGCGCGCCACTGGCCGCACGCACGGCAAAACCCAAAGTATTGTGCAGCGAGCCGTTCACGATCGACGCGCAAGGCGTGCGCATCCCGAAGCGTGAATGTCTATGAAAGAGCGCGCCCTTTGCCGAGCTTTGTTGCTGGTGCTCGCCACGTCGAGGCTCGGCCACGCGCAGCAAGCGCAGACGAACGCGGACAATGACCTAAAGAACCGCTGCGCCGACGCCTACGAGGGCGCGCAACGCAAGCGAGCCCTCGGCCAACTGCTGGCAGCGCGTGAAGCGAGTAGCTTTTGTGCGCAAGCTGACTGCCCGGAGCTGCTGCGCAAAGACTGTCGCGATTGGACATCTCAGTTGAATGATAGTCTCCCGTCGATCGTGGTCGACGCGCGCGCGGCCGACGGTAGCCCGCTCGCAAACCTGGCGATTGAGCTGGACGGCGCGACATCGCTCAGTGCCGACGGTAGGGCATACGCCGTCGATCCCGGGCGGCACGAGCTGCTGCTTTCGGGGCCAGGGCTCCGCACCCGGCAGCAGCAGATCACGGTGCTGGTCGGCCTGCGCGAGCAGATCGTGCGCGTCACACTCGACCCGAGCGAGCCTGCGCGGCGCAGCTTTCAGGTACCCAGGGCGTCTTACGCGCTCGGCGGTGTGGGAGTCCTCGCGCTCGGCGGCTTCACGTTCTTCGCTGTATCCGGCAAATCACTCGAGAATCAGCTGCAAGAGTGTAAGCCCGCTTGCGCCGAGTCACGGCGAGCACCGATCGAACGCGACTACCTGATCGCGGACGTGTCGCTCGGAGTCGGTTTGGTCGCGTTGGGGCTCTCGGCTTGGCGCGTCCTTTCGGCAAATCAGGCCCGGCCCGCGCCGCTCACGGCGCTGAGCGTGCAGGCTGGAGCAGGCGTCGCTGGCGTCGGCTACGCGCAACGTTTCTGAGCTACTTCGACGGAGGCTCGGTCGGCGGAGTGCCGCTCACGAGCTGTCCGTCCAGATGCACACTGAGGTGGCTGCCGTCCAAGAAGGAGTAGTCGTCGGTTTGATAGAACGTGCCGGGGCCGAAGTCGGCGTCGTGCACACCCACCTTCACGACGCCGGTCGACGCGCCGCCGCCCAGCTCTCCGGCGTCGCTCAGGAAGCCCACCGACAGGTAGGTCCAGCCGTTCGGCGTGATACCGAACGAGCCCACGACGTCGCTGTCGGCCTTTGGCAAATGGGTAGTGGACAGCACCTCGAACTGTGGCGTCACGCTCTCCGGCGTGAAGTAGTAGCGCACCTCGATCGCGCCGAGCGCGCGGCTCGTGCTGCTACGATTGGTCAGCGTGAAATCGAATTTGATCCACTTGGCTGCCGCAGGATCGCTGTCGGAGTCCGCCGCGTCCTCATACTTCAGCTCTAGCTCGTCACCGCACACACCACGCCAGCAGGTTCCACGCGCGCACTCGCTGTCGAGCATGCAAGCGTCTCCAGCACCCGCGCTACCGGGACCAGGCGTCGGCACGGCCCTATCTCCACCCGTCCCCTCGCCGGACGCGCCGCACGCGGCTGGTCCGGAGCACTCGAAATACGGGTCCAGGGAGCGCAGGCTGCACGCGCTGGAGAGCGCCGCCCCCAACAGCCACAGCGCGCGCAAGCTCCGCGCCCGTGTTCCGGCAAATCGCACGCGCAGCACGTCGCGCAGCTTCAGCCGCTCGCGCGACAGCGGGTTCGGGTGGGCCACGAGCTTCGCTCTATCAGCTACGCTAACAACCGCCAACTGGCTGGAGGGTTGGTCGACCTAGTGGCTCTGACCCGGGGAAGCGCGCGATAACTCAACCTTTTTTGCTACGGACGTCGAGGCGAAAGAAATCGCACCGCGACATGTCGAGCGGGTAGGGTCGGCTCCGTCGTTGCTGCGAGGCACCCTCACGCCTCCCAGAAAGGCATCGAAATATGTCCCAAACCGTCGCTCAAAACGCAACTGCCTTGTCTCCGCGCCGGGGTCGCAGCGTCGCGGCCGTGCTAGCGGGCTTCGTTACGGTGCTCGTGCTGTCGATTGGAACCGACGCCGTGCTCCACGCCACCCGCGTCTTTCCGCCCCTGAGCGTGCGCATGAGCGACGGGCTTTTCTGGCTCGCAAGCGCGTATCGCTGCGCCTACACGGTCCTCGGCGGCTATGTGTGTGCGCGCCTCTCGCCATCCGCGCCCGAGCGACATGCCCTGATCTTGGGCGGGATCGGCTTCATCGCAGCCACGCTCGGTGCCGTGGCAACCTGGGGCCGCGCGGATCTCGGCCCAGCATGGTACCCGCTCTTGCTCGTCGTGACCGCAGCGCCGTGCACGCTCGTAGGCGGCAAGCTGTCTCACGCCGCTGGCTGACGTCAGCGCTTGACGCGCAATTTGGTGTAGATGCCGAGCTGTTGCCCTCGGCCGATCGGATGCTCAGAAGTCCCAATCGGATGCTTGCCGAACCCGGATCGTGTCACGGCGGAATACCCGGCTAAGAAGCTATGACATTCCCAACTGCCTCGCGCGAGCGCGCGGCTGCCGACGGCTGAAGCCGCTTTGTCCGGCACGCGCTCCGCGGCCGACGGGTCTTTGAATGTGGCGCCGTTGTGCGACCATTGATCTACCGGCCCATGCGCCCCAAGTCGTCGTTTTCTAGCCGGTCGCCCTGCCTGGGGCACATGGCGTGCGTCGCGGCGCTGCTTGGCGCCGCAGCGTGCGACCACGCGCGCTCCGCGCCTGAGTCGCCCGACGCCGTAGCCGGAGCCGGAGCCGAGGCCGGGGGAGGCACGGCAGGCGCTTCCGCCGCATGCCAGACGCCTGCCGCGCCGAACGCCTGGGCGGCCTGGGTGATGCCGAATCCCGCGGCCAGCATGCTACCGAACCCGGTGAGCTACAGGCTCTCCAGTAGCGGCAATCAAGTCACCGACGACGTGTCTGGGCTCACCTGGCAGCGCAACGTCGATGCCAAAACCTTCGGCTGGGACGAAGCCAAAACCTACTGCGCTTGCTTGAGCATCGACGGCGTCGCAGCGTGGCGGCTGCCCTCACGCATCGAGCTTGCCACGCTGGTCGACTGGACGACCGTCAGTCCGTCGATCGATACGAGTGCGTTTCCGGCGACGGCCAGCGAGAATTTTTGGACCTCGTCGCCGGTTGGCAGCGACGAAGGGCTCGTCTACCTCGTCTACTTCGACAACGGCCACACCACCTACGCGACGACTGACTACTCGTACCACACGCGCTGTGTGCGCTCGTCAGCCACGGCGCCGGCCGAGCGGTACAGTCTGGAGAACGGCAGCGTTTACGACACACAGACCAAGCTCACCTGGCAACAAGCGATCCCGCAGGCGCTCTACGCTTGGACCGACGCCGACGCCTACTGCAAAAGCCTGACGCTGAGCGGCAGCGGCTGGCGCTTGCCGTCGATCGGCGAGCTGCAGACGCTGGTCAACGAAACCGCCAACCCTGCTATCGATTTGACCGCGTTTCCACAAACACCCAGCGAATACTTCTGGTCGTCGTCAGCGGTTGCAGACGACGCTTCGCGCGCCTGGACCACGTTCTTCACGAACGGCAGCACGTACAGCTTCCCCGCGACGGCGACCAAGAACGTCCGTTGCGTGCGCTGAAGGGCGTGCGACGCCGTGCCCGAAGCTAGCGCCCGGCAGCTACGCCTTGAGCGCGGCCACGTAGGTCTCGGCGGCCTCCTTGGCCTTCTCGCGGGCAGCGCTGAACGCCGCCAAGAACGCTTTGCCCTCCTGCGTGTCTGCATCCGCGAACGGCTTCAAGGCCGCCATGTCGGTCAAAAATCCCTGAAGCTCTCGGCGCGCGTCGTTCACGTTGCTCATCGGCGGTCTCCTTCGGCTGGTCCCGGCACTGTTAGCCCAATCTGCGACGCCGCGCACTCTCGGCCGGCCTTCCGACTCTGCTAGCGCACGCGCCCGGCTCGCACGCTAAGCTCGGCTGCGTGAGCCATATTTCGCTGCTGGGGCCCGATGAGCCGTCGCCGGTCGAGGTCGTCGGCGAGCAACGCGGCGCGCCGTTCGTGATCCTGTGCGATCACGCCGGCCGCAGGCTACCGCGGGCGCTCGGTAGCCTCGGCCTGTCAGCGGACGCGCTCGAGACGCACATCGCCTGGGATCTCGGCGCCGCAGACGTCGCTCGCCGCCTAGCAGACGCGCTCGACGCCCCGCTGTTCCTCCAGCGCTATTCGCGGCTGGCCATCGACTGCAACCGTCCGCTTTCGGCGCCCGATTCGATTCCCGTGACGAGCGGAGGCATCTCGATTCCCGGCAACCAGCGGCTCAGCCGAGCTCAAAGCGAGGCGCGCGCCCAAGCCATTTTCGCGCCGTATCACGCGCGCATCTCAACGCTGCTGGCAGAGCGTCCGCGCTATGCGCTGGTGACGGTGCACAGCTTCACGCCTGAGCTGCACGGCGAACACCGGCCATTTCACGCCGGCGTGCTTTACGAACGCGACACGCGCTTGGCCGCGCCGATGCTCTCGCTCTTGCGGCAAGAGCCAGGCCTGCTCGTCGGCGACAACGAGCCCTACCAGGCTAGCGCCGCCACCGACTACGCGATCATCGAGCATGGCGAACGCCGCGGCGCGCCGTACGTGGAGCTCGAAGTGCGTCAGGACTTGGTGGCTGACGAAGCCGGCCAAGCGCTGTGGGCGGAACGCTTTGCGCGGCTGCTGCGCATTGCTTCCAGTGCGTTTCATTCTTGAAAAGCGCCGAAGAAGCTAGGTGGCGCGCCGGGCACGGGGTAAGCGTCGTGGCGGAGGCCCCTGTTGCAAATTCAAGTTGGCTACGAGCTGGTCTACGATTTTCCGCAGCCTACGCCGCTGATCCTCGCGCTCAACGTGCACTACAGCCGAGCCTCCGACATCGTGGTGCCCGACCACATGCACGTGCAGCCCTCCGTGCCGATCGCCAGCTATCGCGACGGCTTCGGCAACTGGTGCAATCGCTTGGTAGCGCCGAGCGGACGTGTGATCATCTCCGCCAACGGCGTCGTCAGCGACCAGGGCTTGCCCGATCCAGCGTGGAACGACGGCGTGCAGCACACCGTGCAGGCGCTGCCCGAGGACACGCTCGTTTTTCTGCTCGGCAGCCGCTACTGCGAGACCGATCGGCTGTCCGAAAAAGCCTGGGAGCTGTTCAGCTCGACGCCGCTCGGCTGGGCGCGCGTGCAAGCGGTGTGCAACTTCGTCCACCAGCACATCGAGTTCGGCTACGAGCACGCTCGCCCCACGAAAACGGCGTGGGAGGCCTTTAGCGAGCGCCGCGGCGTGTGCCGCGACTTTGCGCACTTGGCCGTCACGTTCTGTCGGGCGCTGAACATTCCGGCGCGTTACTGCACCGGCTACCTCGGAGACATCAACATCCCGCCGCCTCACGCGCCCATGGATTTTGCGGCCTGGTTCGAGGTCTACCTCGGCGGCGCGTGGCATACCTTCGACCCGCGCAACAACGTGCCGCGCGCCGGTCGCATCCTGATCGCACGCGGACGCGACGCCGCCGATGTCGCGATTGCCACCACCTTCGGTCCGAACAAGCTGGAAAGTTTTCGGGTCTGGACCGACGAGCTGCACGCTTAGCGCAATTACTGAAAGCTTCCGCTCTTAGGGCACCAACCGCGGTTTTGCCGTCTTTTCGGACTAGACAGCGGCAGAAGATCGCTGGATCGGAGGTCGCCCGCATGCGAGAATGACGCTGCGTTCGGGTAGTGTCGTCCCTCGATGAGTGCCGCGGCGCAACGAACGAAATGCCTAGCCCCTTTCTCGAGCGCGCTCTGCGTGCGCCCAGCTACGGCTGGTCTCGCGCCGGAGAGCTGTATGTCCCGACCACTCGTGAGATCTTGCGCGAGTGGTTGGGTCGGCTGAACCTGCTGCAAAGCCGCAAGGCGTGGCTATCGGTCACGGTGTGGAGCTTCACGCTGCTGCTCTTGCCGTTCGGCGCCGTGTTCCTGCTCCACTACTTCAGCTGGAAGCTGATGCTGGTCGGATTTCTGTACAGCATGGTGTGGCTCGGTACCCACGGCACCGTCTACCTGCACCGCTTCGGCACGCACCGCGCGTTCATCTTCAAAAATCGCTACTACCGCTTCGTGTGCCAAAATCTGGCGCTCAAGATCGTGCCCGAAGAGGTGTACATCGTCTCGCATCACGTTCACCACGCTTACTCCGATCTACCTGGTGACCCGTACAACGCGCAGGCGGGCTGGCTGTACTGCTTCTTGGCAGGCGACATTCACCAGCAGATCAACCCCGCGCTGTCGAAGCACGACTACGTGCACGTCACCGGCTTGCTCAAGCACACGGGCCTACGCCCGAACAGCTACGAGCAGTATCAGTCGTGGGGCTCGGTCACCCACCCGGCGCGCCTGCTCACACACTACGTGCTCAACTGGGCGTTTTGGTACGGCGCGTTCTACCTGCTGGGCGGCCATGCCTTGGCGACCGCGCTCTTCGGTTGGGCGGCGGTCTGGGGCATCGGCATTCGGGCCCACAACTACGATCTGCACGCCGGCGGTAAAGACCGCCGAAAAGCCGGGCGCGACTTCGACCGCAAGAGCCTAGCCGTCAATCAGCTGTGGCCCGGCATGGTGGCCGGCGAGTGGCACAACAATCATCACTTGTTTCCGACCAGCGTACAGGCCGGATTTCTGCCCTGGCAGCTCGACTCGGCGTTCGCGTTCATCCGCTTCTATCGGCTGCTTGGCGGTGTGGCGTCGTGGCGCAACTTCAAAGACAAGTTCTACGAGCGCCACTACCAGCCGTATCTGAGGGCCCAGCTCGCCAAGCGCCGCTCCGCAAGCGACGCGGTGAACGGCGACGCGCTCGGCAGCGATGCCGAGTAGCGCGAGCTTCAGATACCGCGCACGGCGAGCAGCGCGGCGGCCACGGCGGTCCAATCGAAGCTGGGCAAACCCAGCTCGGTCTGTTGCTCGGACCAAAGCGCTGCGACTTTGCTGAGCGCCGCCTGCTTCGTCTCGGCCGAATCAGTCACCGCAACGGCGTCCGACGTGCCGCCCTGCTGCGCCGCGACGTGCCAGCTGCGGCCACCGCCACCCGCCGACTGCGAGGAGACTCTGATCTCCAGCTTCGCGTCGGCGCTGGCAAGCTCGTAGACCATTTCGCCGGCGCTGTGGTACTGCGCGACCACTTTGCAAGCCGTGGATGCCATCACGAGTTCTTCCGTTCGCCGCGGCGCTCCGCCGTAGCGCTGGCCGCCGAGACGGCGGCATGCCGAGATTTGGCAGCCAGCTGCCAGTCGCGCTTGGCGCGTTCGTAGGCACCGGCAGTGGCGGTGACGAGCTCGGTGTGGCTGAGCGGCGGCAGGCCTTGCTCTGCCAGCTCGCGCGTCAGCTCTTGCAGCACGCGCATGCGTGCTTCGGGAACCGTGCCGGGCCAGCCGCCTTCGAGCCTGCGACCGCTGCTCACGGCGTCGTGACAGGCATCGAGAGCCCAACTTGCGCCGAGCGCCAAGGGACGATCTTGAATGAGACGGTTGCGACGCTCTAGATCGCTCAGCGCCTTGCCCCCAGTCTGGGCGTTCGCTTGTTTCATGAGACGTTACACGGTAGTGACGAGGCGGATTCACGATCGCCGACACCGAGCATCGATCACGTCGACGCCGAGGGGGCAGCTATCCTGCGCGTTGCGCCGCTCCAACGTGGAGCGCGCGGCAGTGAATCCAGGAGGTCCGAGCCTAGCACGCGGGGACCGGTTACCTTCGAAGTTTCGTGCCTTGCCTTGCTCGCTCGTTCGCGCGTTCTGGGCAAGGCCCGGCCCGGACCGACGCACGTGCTATGCTGATTTTTTGGGTGTACCTCGGACGCGCCGAGCACGCCGCTTCTGTTTCGAGCGGCCGCCTTGCTTGCCGCCCGCCAAACGTGTGACTCCGACTCCGAAGGGTAGCCATGCAGCAAGTAGCCACGAGCCGCGAGTTTCCGAGCCTATTTGGCCACAAAATGCGCGCAGACTGGGGCGTAGGCGTGCTTTCGGGCGAAGAAGACGGCAAGCGCCGCTACCTGTTCGAGGACGGCGAAGAGCGCATCATGGGCGCCGGCGGCATTCAGCTGATGTTCAAGGTCGAGCAGCCCGATCGCGATCAGCAGGCCACTTGCGCCCGGCTGATGGCCCTTTTGGCCAAACGCGAGGGCCGCAGCGAGTCGGCCGAGGCGGCCGGCGCGACGACGGTGGTCAAGCAGCTCGAGCGTCTACACAAGAAATACCAGACTGGTTTTTTTGGCAAAGAGTGGCGCTCGGACGAGAAAAATACGTACGCCCGCCAAACACGCACCACGACCGCGCCGAAAGTCCAGGCCGAGCTTTCGGCAAAGAACCTGGAAAAGCTAGAGCGCGCACAACGCTACAACGAAATTTGGGGCCTGGTCGTCAAGCTGCTCGGAGAGAGCGGGCTCGTGGCGGGTCAGCTCAAGTCTCCGTCGAACGTGGAGCAGCAGCGCTTGCTCGCCGAAAGAACCCGCGAGCTCTTGCACGGCAGCGACACCTACGAGGCGCGCTTCGATCGCTTCGTGGCCGCTTACGAATCAGCGTTGCGAGAAGCGCCCAGCTGGCAAGCCGCGACCGCGCTGCCCGCACTGATGTCGCCCGTCGATCACGTTTACGTAGAGCCGACGTCGTTTCGCAAGCAGCTGAAGGCGCTCTCGCGCTACAGCGCCTTCGCGGCCCGCCCGAACGGCGCCGCTTACACGCGCTGCCTGGGCATGGCGCAGGCGCTGGCGAACATGCTCGCGGCCCGTGGCGAGGTTCCGCGCGACCTGCTCGACGTGCACGACTTCGTACGGTTTACGGTTTAGCTCGCGTCACCAAGGGCACAGCAAATGATTCGTATTGGTCACCGCTTCATGACCGGGCAGATTTGTAACACCACCGGCAGCTACGAGTTCGACGGCTATACCGACGCTAGCTTGTCGCCGCTATTGATCGATGACGAGAAAAACATCGCGGTCAACGCCGGCAAGCCATTTCCTACCGCGTCAGTCGACGTCAAGAGCGCCTATTGGAAGTTCACTGGTTGGGAGTGAGCGGTGCGCTGGCAGCACGTCTGCGCTGCGTCAGCCGCTCTCGACCTCGAGCCGCGCCAGCAATTCTTGCGCTGCTTTCAGGCGCGCGCAGGCCTCGTGCACCGTTTCGGACGCGATCATCTTCTCTGAACGCGGCTGCGATTTCATGCGCTCGAAAAGCGATTCCAGGGCGACGCGCGCAGCTTCGATGCTGAGCTTGGCCACCACCACTTCGTCCGGAATATTGCCAGGCATTCTGCTATCCTCGTCTCGCTCGGGAGCGCTAGCGCCTGAACAGACGCGCCCCTCACCAGGCCACGGGAATCCCGCGGACGCAAGGCGAGCCGGCCCGAATTACACGAATATGACGAGTGTCCCATCACCCGCTCGGAAGCGCTCATGAAAGGCTCTCCCTGGCAACCAACGCTCGAGCGCGTGCTTTGTGCGCTCGACGTCGAGCAGCCCGCCTTGAGCGCGCTTACGCTGGCGAGCCTGATCGCCAATCGCTTCGAAGCAAAGCTCGAAGCGTTGTACGTCGGCAAGAGCACGGGCGCGGCTGCCTTCGGCGGACCGCTCACGTCGACAGGCCGAGTCGACGAGCTGATGAGCTCGCACAACTCCGAGCAGCAATTGGAAGAAATCGTGCGCGCGCTGGGGCACGAGCTGCCCGCAACGACGCGCTTCGTGCTGGGCTCGCCGGCACCTGCCATCCTCGAACACGCGGAAAAGGCCGGCTGCGACCTGATCGTGCTCGGTGCGCGCCAGCGCTCCGATCTCGGCTGGCAATTCCGCGACGACGTGGCGCGCGACGTGGCGGCCCTGGCCTCGTGCGCCACGTTGACGGTGCATGAACGCGACGCGCCCGACAGCATCGAACGAATTTTGGTGCCCGTCGACTTCGGCTCCGTCAGCAGCAGCGCGCTCGACTGGGCCGCGTTGTTCGCGGCCCGCTTCGGAGCCCAAATACAGCTGCTGCACGTGGTATCGCGCGAACGCTCGACGACCCGCGGCGTCAACGTCGAGAAGAACGTGGTGCGCTCGTCCAACGTCCCGCCGGACGTCGCGGCCGAGCTCGCGGAGCTGGCAGCAGGGCTCACGCGGCACGGCATCGTCGCCCAAAGTGAAGTGGTAATCGCCAGCAACATCGCCAACGGCATCGCCGATTACAACGATCGCGGCGAGTTCGATCTGGTGGTTTTGGGCATGCGCGGTGCTCCGCAAGGTCCCGCGCGCTTGACGCGCGGCATCGTCTCCACGCTGCGTAGCCGCATGTCGATACCGGTGCTCACGCTGCGCGCACCGCAGCGCGACGACTCGCGCGTCGCTTCCGGCGACTGATTCGACCGATCAAGCAATGGACCCAGAAACGCCTTCCCCGACCAGCGCTCGCAAAGTGGCTTTCGTCGGCAACTATTTGCCGCGCAAATGCGGTATCGCAACCTTCACCACCGACTTGAGTCGCGCCGTCAGCCAGCTCTTACCCGGCAACGACGCGTTGGTGGTGGCCATGAACGACGCCGGCCAGAGCCACGAATATCCGCAGCAGGTTCGCTTCGAGATCGCCGAGGACGAGCTCTCGGCCTACCGCCGCGCCGCCCAATATCTGAACGCCAGCGGCGTGGAGGTGGTGTCGCTGCAACACGAGTACGGCATCTTCGGCGGAAAGTGCGGCAGCCACGTGCTCACGCTGCTGCGCGAGCTGCGCATGCCGGTGGTCACCACGCTGCACACCATCCTCACCAGTCCCTCCCCTTTGCAGCGCGGCACGCTGGATCAGGTCATCGCACTCTCGGAGCGCGTGGTGGTGATGAGCGAGCACGGCGCCAATACCTTACGCGAGCTTCACGGCGTACCGGCATCTCGCATCGACGTCATCCCGCACGGCATTCCGCTGGCTCCGCAGGGCACGCGCGGCAAGGCTCCGCTCGGGTTCGGAGACCAGCCGGTGATTCTGACGTTCGGCTTGCTCTCGCCGGACAAGGGCGTCGAATACGTGATCGATGCCATGCCCGCGATCTTGCAGCGGCATCCGCAAACCATCTTCGTCGTGCTCGGCGCCACGCACCCTCATGTCAAAGAACGCCACGGCGAGGCCTATCGCCTGGAGCTCCAGACTCGCGTGCGGCGGCTGCACATCGAGGCCAGCGTCGTGTTTCACGATCGCTTCGTCGAAGACGACGAGCTGGCGGAGTTCCTGGCCGCCGCCGACATCTACATCACTCCCTATCTAAATCCGCAGCAGAGCACTTCGGGAACGTTGGCGCGCGCGGTCGCGGCCGGCCGCGCGGTGATCTCCACGCCGTACTGGCACGCGCGAGAGCTGCTGGCCGACGGCCGCGGCTTACTCGTGCCGGTGCGAGATTCGGCTGCGATCGCGCAGGCAGCCAACGAGCTGCTCGGCAACGACGCCGCCCGCGCGGCGGTTGGCGCGCGCGCCGCCGAGCACGCGCGCAGCAGCTCTTGGCCGGTCGTCGCGCAGAGCTACCTGCGGAGCTTCGCGCGCGCTCTCGAAGGCCAGCGCCAACGACGCAGCTTGCCCGCGGGCTGGCCGCTGGCAGCCACGGCGGAGCTGCCCGAGCTGAACTTCGATCACTTGCGCGCGCTGACCGACGACACCGGCTTGATCCAACACGCCACCTTCGACGTGCCACGCTACGAAGAAGGCTACTGCCTGGACGACAACGCGCGCGCGCTCTTGCTCATGACGCTGCTGGAAGAGGTCAGCACGGCTCGCCCGCGAAAATTTCGGGAGGCGACCGCGCGCTACCTGGCGTTCGTGGCCTACGCCTTCAATCACGCCACCGGACGCTTCCGAAATTTCATGTCTTACTCGCGCCACTGGCTGGAAGAAGTCGGCTCCGAGGACAGCCACGGTCGAGCCGTGTGGGCGCTCGGAACGGTGGTGGGCCGCTCCGCGGAGCCGAGTCGTCAAGGCCTGGCGCGCGAGCTGTTTCAGGCTGCGCTGCCGCCACTCTCCAGCTTCTCCAGCCCGCGCGCCTGGGCGTATTCGCTGCTCGGCATCAACGAATACTTGCGACCTTTTCGCGGCGACAGCAGCGTCGAGGCGCTGCGCGTGACCCTCGTGAGCAAGCTGTGCGGTTTGTACGAGCGCAACGCGTCGCCGGGCTGGTCCTGGTTCGAAGAGTCGGTCACCTACGAAAACGCGCGCCTGTCACAGGCGCTGATCGCCTCCGGTGAAGCGCTCGGCTCCGAAGAGATTTGCTCGGTCGGCCTGCGCTCGCTCGACTGGCTGGCATCGATGCAAATCTCGGCCGAAGGGCATTTCGCGCCCATCGGCTCGAACGGCTTCTACAGCAAGGGCACGGCGAAGGCCGAGTTCGATCAGCAACCGGTCGAGGCGGCAGCCATGGTCTCGGCCAGCTTGGACGCCTTGCGCGTGAGCGGCGACGCACGCTGGGCCCGCTCCGGGCGCAGCGCGTTCGACTGGTTTCTGGGGCACAATCACCTGCGTCTGCCGCTGTACGACGCCTCGACGGGCGGTTGCCGCGATGGCCTGCACGCCGAACGCCTGAACGAGAATCAGGGCGCCGAATCCACGCTATCGTTTTTGATTGCGCTGCTCGAGCTACGCAACGCCGACGCCGCCAACA
>Ga0307508_10004309_pt1 | contig 13947 bp, 12 predicted proteins | sample 9_EM_MG_FD_203089 | JGI IMG/M metagenome (GOLD analysis project Ga0307508, IMG submission 203089) | Populus trichocarpa ectomycorrhiza microbial communities from riparian zone in the Pacific Northwest, United States - 9_EM | ecosystem: Host-associated > Plants > Roots > Unclassified | place... | reverse complement strand
CCCGGGGACCGCTATGCCGACGCCGGGATCCGCGCGCGCTGGGTGGAAGATCTCCTGGCCCGTCTGCGTACGCTCCCGGAGGTGGAGGCCGCGACCGTCTCGGACGACATCTTTTCGTATCTGAGCGGCGGCCAGGCAGATCTTCACGCGGAGACACCGGGTTCCGCGCCCCCCGTGCGCGTCTTCTTCAACAGCGTGGGCTCGGACTATTTCGCGACCCTCGGCACCCCGCTCACCAGCGGGCGCGAGCTGACGAGCGCGGAGGTGACGGCGGGAGCGCCGCTGGCGCTGGTGAACCAGACGCTCGCCAGACGCCTGTGGCCGGACGGGAATGCGCTCGGCCAGACGGTATGGCTGCAGCGCGGCGCTCTCCCCGACCGCTTCACCGTGATCGGCGTGGCCACGGACATCCGTCACCAGCGGTTGCGCCTGCGCCCCACACCGAGCCTCTACATCCCCTTTCGCTACGGCCTGCGGCGGCGCGTGGGAATCATGCTGCGGACGAGCGGCGATCCGCAGCGGGTGGTGCCGGAGGTGGAACGCTGGGCGCACGCGGCGGATCCGCGGGTGCCGGTGTTCTACACCGCCACGCTCGAAGACTTGCGCGAGGTTTCCATCCTGCCGGACCGCCTGTCCACCCAGTCCGCGCTCCTGGTCGGCGCGGCGGCCTTTCTTCTCTCCCTGATCGGCGTCTATGGCGTGCTCTCGTACACCGTCAGCCTGCAGTTGCGGGAGATCGGCATCCGCCTCGCTCTCGGCGCCCGGCGGAGCGAGGTGATGCGGCGGATCGTCGGCCGCGGCCTCGTCCTCGGGGTCCTCGGCATCGCCCTCGGTCTCGCCGGTGCGGTGGCGCTCGGACGCCGGCTCTCGCCGCTTCTCTATGGCGTCGCCCCCACCGATCCGTTCAGCTACGCGGTGGTCGCCTTCGTCGTCCTCGACACCGTGTTCATCGCCTGCTGGCTGCCGGCCCGCCGCGTGCTGGAGGTGGATCCGGTGGACGTGCTGCGCAAGGAGTGAAGTTGTCGGCTTGGCCGCAACGGCCGGGAGCGGGGCGGCCCGGAGGGTCGCGTTTCCTTAGCCCAGCCCAACGGGCTGGGTTTGCAGGCGGGGCCGTCCACCCCGGTTCGGTCCCGGACGGTCGGTTCCCCCCGCGCAGGTCCGGCCATCGTGACGCCGGACCGCCGCATGCGCCGGGCATCGCGGCGCCGGCCCCCACAACGGACCGATGGTCGTAACGCCGGACCGCCACAACATTCGGACGGTCCGCCCGGCCCCCAACCCAGCCCGTTGGGCTGGGCTAAGGGAACACGGCCCTCCGGGCCGTTCGCCCGGGCTCATTCCCACACATAGCGCTCGTCGTAGGGAATCTGATAGCGCTCCAGGACCTTGCGGAATTCGTCCTGGAAGGATGTCCGCCGATCCAGGATGCGAAACGATTGGGGCATTCGGTTTCCTCGGTCGGGCGGCCCGGAGGGTCGCGTTTCCTTAGCCCAGCCCAACGGGCTGGGTTGCAGGTTGGGCCATCCATCCCGGTTCGGTCGCGGACGGCCGGTTCGACATTCACCTCTCGACGTTCGGCTCGGCGGAGATTGATGATCCTTCGCGCTTGGCCACGATCAACAAAGGCCACGTAGTCAAACCGGCACCCCCTTCCGCCAGCCGAGCACCCGCACCGACACACCGGACACCGCCGTCACCGCCCGGTCTTCTTCCAACTCCAGCTTCGGATGCCGGGGAGGCTCTCCGGCGGCGACCGCGGTGATCAGGAGGAGGCGTCCGCCGGGTGCGAGGCGCGCCGCCGCGTTGTCCAGGAGGATCGGACGGTTCCAGGCGGTGGTGAAGTCGAGGTGCAGCCAGAGGTCGTTCGGGCTGCGGTAGGACGGACCCGCGGAGGAGAGACGGCCGCCGAAATGGCGGCGCGCGGCGAGCAGGAGAGTCTCGGCGCGGGAGTCCTGGAAAGAGACCTCCACCGCGCCGGCCGATCCGTCGTCGAGGACGGCCAACAGCGCCGCGACATCCGCGGCGGAGAGAGGGATTCTGACCGCGACAGGCGATCCGCCGGCCGGGCCGGTCATGGCGGCGAGATCTTCCCGCAGGCCGGCCAGCGCACCCTCCAAGCGCGCCTGGCGGGCACGCAGGGTCTCCTGGCGGTCCCGCAGGTTGGCGAGACCGCCACCGCCTCCGGTTTGCAGCTCGTCGAGCGCCCGCTGCATCTCCGCTTGGGCGCTACGCAGCCCAGCGAGCTCGGATTCCAGGACGGCGACCCGGCCGCCGGGGCTGTCGAGAGCGCTCAGGCGCTCATCGAGCCGAGTCTGGCGGTCGAGCAGCGCCCGGAAGAGATCGCGCTGGAGGTCCGCCGCGGTGCCCAGGTCGCGGACGCGGCCGGCGGTCCGGCGCAGGAAGGCGAGCGACCGCGTCACCCGGCCGCCGGAGCTGGGAGCGTCCAGGCCGGTTCGGGCGCGCACGTTGTCCCAGCGGTGGAAGGCGTCTTCAGCGAGCTCAGAAGAGATCAGCTCTGGCTGGACCGGCGGCTCCCCCCTCCCAGATCCTTCCAGCTCGCTGGGCTCGCCCTCAGGATGACGATCTGGAGGGCTGACGAAACGCGCAGCGGTGTCCGCCTCGGCGGCACGGACCCTTGCTCGCAGCTCGTCGGACGGCCGCGCCCAGGCATTGTCGGTGGCCGGGTAGCGCTCGGTCTTGCGCAGGGCGAGTGCGACCGGAACGCTGACGCTTCCCTCTTCCACCGCGACCAGCCCGCCGGCGTGCCGCGGTGCGGTGAGCGTAGTCTCCGGCACCTCGAGGGCAGGCTCGTCCACCGGCTCCAGGCCGCTTGCCGCGATCACCCAGCGCCGCAGCTCGTCCGCCGACAAAGGGATTCCTTCTCCGGCGATCCGCAACGCCGCCGACAAAGTGAGGACACCGCCGGGCGCGAGCACGCGGCCCATCTCGAAAAGCGCGGCGGCGATCTCCTCCCGGCTGCCGAAACGCTCGACCTCCGGCGCGTAGATCGCGGCGAAGGCACCATCCGGGAGCCACAGGACGCGGCCGTCCATCGCCAGCACGGTCAGCTTTTCACGCGCGAAGGGGAGCGGGCAGACGCGGTCGGGAGCAGTGAGCATCAGCGCGCCCGGATTCAGCTCGTTGGCCGGATCCAGATAACGGTCCACCGCGGTCACCCTTCGGGCCAGGCCGGTCAAGTGGAAGATCGGCATCTCCGCTCCGGCGCGCACGCAGAGCACTTCGGCCGCGGGTCCCAGGGCGCCCAGCTCACGCAACGCCCGTACCGCCATGGCACCCCGCCAGTGCTCACGCCCGCCGTCTTCGGAGAGAAACGGGAAGACCTCGCGCGCCACAGCCTGGAGAGCGGGATCGGCAAAATCGTCCGGCGCGCCGGCCCTATTGAATGGAAGGGCGCAGAAGGGAAGACTCCCGCCCTTGGAAACGGCTCTCTCACTCATCGGGCTCAGGCTCCTCGGTCCGCCGGCCGGCCACCTCATGGAGGACGCGGAAGTAGCCGTCCGCCATGCGGGCCGGCGTGGCGTTCTCCTGCCAGAAGCGGCGGGCCGCCGCTCCCATCTCCCGCCGCCGCGCCGGGGCGCGCGCCAGGTTGATCAGGTGCCTGGCGAGCGTATCCGCCTCTCGGTCGTCCGGCGCCACGCGCAGGCAAAAGGCCGCGGGAAAATGATCCCAGGCAGCGACATCCGTGATCACCACAGGCCTGCCGGCCGCGATGGCCCGCATCAGCGTCGCCGACATCTGGTGACGGAAAGGGTAACGCAGATTGACCACGGCATCGCAGGCGAGAAGAGCGAGATTGAAATCGCGCCGCGTCACCCGGCCGAGCAGGCGCACCCGCGCCGCGATTCCGAGATCCGCCGCCAGCCCGGCGACCCGCTCCCGGTAAGACGGATCGGGGAAGCCGCCGGCGATCAGCAGAACCGGGTCCGTCTCCGCGGCCTGCTCGGCGAGACGGGCGAGGGCGCGCACGACCGCTTCCAGCCGTTTCACCGGATCGGCGACTCCGAACACGCCGACGACGAACGCCTCCGGCGCGATCCCGAGGCGTGAGCGAAGGCCGTTCCAACCCCCGGCCGGCAGGGCAAGCCGAGGGTCTGCGATGCCCATCGGGAAGGTGAAGATGCGATCGATCGCGTCCTTCTCCAGATACCTTTCCGCCAGCTCCGCCGCGGCGCGCGGCAGATGGACGATCGCGGCCAGACTGCTCGCCAGGACCCCACCCAGGAGAGAGTGGCGGTTGAAGAAGTCTTCCAGGCGCTCGGTCAGCGCGGCGGGATCGACAGTTTCTTCCATCAGAGTCAAATACTCGGCCGCCACCGCGTCCCCGTCCGACGCGGCCAGCTCGCGAAGAAAACCCTCCTGATCGTCCCAGACGGAGCGTGCCCGATGGATGAGGGCACCCCACGTCAGATCGTGCAGGGTGACGATGCCCGGCCGGGCGCGCAGGGCCTCGGCCATATGGAAGTGGAAGAACGACGCACCGAGCTGATAGAGGACGGCGTCGAACGGCGCCCGCCGGTCGCGGCGCGCGAAAGCCGTCCAGGAGCGCACCGGCGCGAGATCCGCCATCTCCGGACCAGGCACCGCGCCGTCGCCGGTGAACACCTCGACGTCCGCCCGGCGGACCAGCTCGCCGAGGAGCTCGTGGCTGTAATCCGCGATGCCGCTCTCCTGCGGCGGCACCGGCGTCCAGAGCGCGAGCCGCAGCCCTTTGCGGGGACGCTCCACCGCCGCGGCCTCTGCATAGGCAGATTCATAGGCTGTGAGGGTCTCCCGGCCGAGATCTTCGGCGCGGAAGCCGGCGGCGCGTTCGACCGCGCGCTCCCCCAGCTCCCGGCGGCGCCCCGGATCGAGCCGGAGCGCCTCCAGCGCGCGCGCGATGGCGGCCGGATCTTCAGGATCGAAGAGCACGCCGGCCTCGCCCACCACCTCGGGGAGCGAGCCGGCCGCAGCAGCAGCCACCGCCGCGCCGCAACGCATCGCCTCCAGCACCGGCAGCCCGAACCCCTCGCTCCGCGAAGGGTGGACGTAGACCGCCGCCGCGCCATAGAGGGCGGCCAGCTCTTCGTCGGTCAAAAAACCGGTGAGGATCACACTGTCCGCAATCCCCCGCTCGAAGGCCCAGCCGCGCACAATCGCCGCGTCGGCAGGATTGAGCTCGCAGGCGAGCACCAGCGGCAGCTCCTGATGCACCGCGGATGGCAGGAGCCGCCAGGCGTCGAAGAGGCCGCGCAGGTTCTTGGCGTGGTGAAGGTGCGAAACGGAGAGAAAAAAGGCGCCGGGCAGGCCTGTCCGCTCGCGGAGGGGGGCCAGGACGCGCTCGCGCTCCGCTTCCGGCAGCGGCCGGAAACAGGGATCGGCGATCGGATAGGCGACGCGGATGCGGGCGGACGGCACGCCGAGGAAAGCCGTGACCTCGCGTGCGCTGTGCTGGGAGATGGCGACCAGCCGGCGAGCGCTCCGGACGGTGCGGAGCGCCCGCTCATAGAGAGCCCGCCGCCCCGGCTCCTGGTGGTAGTGCCGCGGATAGACGGCCGGGATCAGGTCGTAGTGGTTGGCGACCAGCGGGCCGTCGAGCACGAAAGGAATGAGCTCGTCCAGATCGCACGGGGTGGTGAGATGGAAGACGTCCACCTGCTGTTCATCGATGACCTCTTGAAGCTCCTCGGTGAGACGCAGCACAGAGTCCGGTCGCTCCCACCCCCGGCGCGCCCAGGTCAATGGCGGCAGCCAGGCGATTTCAACGTTTGGGGCGAAAGCTTCCGGCGGCAACGCGGAGATCTCCGCGTCCTCGCGGCAGAAGAGCACATAGTCATGAGAAGGGTGATCCGAAGATCCGAGGCGCAGCACCTCGCGGAGCTGCTGGCGGGAGTAGCGGCCCATGCCGCGGTGGACGGTCAGCGCTCCCCCGGAGAGCAGGCGAAAATCGATCCCGATCCGCATTGGGAGTCCTCAGGAACGCCAGGCCATCACGGCCGCCATGGCACCGGCGCCGGCACCGGCATCGTGGCGGTCGCGATAGTCGTGATCCTCCACGGCTTCTTCCGGGATGGGCTTGTAGATCGCTCCGTCGAAGCCCCAGTAGCGGATCTCGTGACGCCAGTCCGCAAACAGGCGGTGCAGGTCGGCCGGGCTGTACTGGCGGTACCAGGAGACGAGCTTGCTCTGCCCCGCCGGCACCGTGACGATGGCCGGCGCGCCGGGTTTGAGCAGCTCCCAGACCTCCGCCAGGGCCAGCGCGTCGCCGCGGGGGAACGGCTCCTGCTCATAGCACGGCAGACCGATGTGCTCGAGGACCGAGATCACCAACACGGCGTCGTAGAAGCCGCGGCGTAGCGTGTTGCCGATCAGGCTCTGATGATGGAACACGGCGCCGGGAGGAATACCCGCGCGGCAGTCGCGGGGATCGAGGCAGTGCAGCTCGCGGTCGACCTGCTGGATGACGCCGAGGTACACCGCCTCGCAGCTCCCGACGTCCAGGATGCGCCCGGACTGCGGGAGCTGCGCCAGGCACCAGGGAATCTCGATGACCCGTTCCGTCGTCATATCTTGCGTTTGCGCGGCTCCCGCCGCTACGCTCCAGCGGCGCGTGATTCTATCCCGCAAGACAGCGCGCAAGCCAATGCCCTCTCTCTCCGTCGTCATTCCCACCCACAACACGCGCGAGCTGACTCTGCGCTGCGTCGCCTCACTCGCCGCCGCCGGGGTGCCGGGTTTCCAGGTCGATCTGCAAGTGATGGTGGTCGACGATGGCGGCACGGACGGCACCGCCGAAGCCCTGGAGACTGCCGGCCCACATCTGGAAATCCTCCGCCTGTCCCCCGCCGCCGGCTTCACCCGCGCTGCCAACCAGGGATTGGCACGGGCGCGCGGCGACGTCCTCCTCCTGCTCAACAGCGACACCGAGGTGGAGCCCGGCGCCTTCGTTCCGCTGCTCGCGGCCTTCGCGCGGAATCCGCGGCTGGGAGCGGCCGGCGCCGTCCTCCATTATCCGGACGGCAGCCCCCAATGGAGCGGCGGACGCGCGCCGGGCCTGCTCTGGCTCTTCGCGCTGGCAAGCGGCCTGCCGGTGCTCCTCGCCCGGTTCCCCCGCTGGCGCCGCGTGAAGCCGGTGGGCGCACCTCCCGGCGCGGTCGAGTGGGTGACCGGCGCCGCTCTGGCATTACGGCGGAAAGCCTGGGACGCGGTGGGGCCGATGGACGAGGGGTTCCACTTCTACGCGCAGGACCTCGACCTCTGTCTGCGGTTGCGCCAGGCGGGCTGGGCGGTCGAGCTGGTACCTGAATTCCGTGTCCTCCATCACCACGGGGCGACCATCGGGCGCGCTTCCGGCGGGTCCGGACGGCAGAATCCCGAGCTGCTGTGGACTGATCTGCTCCGCTGGGCCGCCAAATGCCGCGGCGCGGCCTGGGCACGGCGGGCTGCTCGCGCCCTCCGTGCCGGCGCGGCCCTGCGTCTGCTCGGGCGCGGGATCGCAATCCCCTTCGTGGCGGCGGAGCGGCGGGCCGGTTGGCGGCAGGAGAGCGGGGCCTTCCGCCGCGCTGCGGCGGCGGTCAAGCTTGCCAACCCCGGGCAAGCGTTATAGAAAGCAGCCTCCATGACCGACGTTCTGCGCTACCGCGACCTGGTCCGCGCCCTCGTGGCGCGCGACCTCAAAGTGCGCTACCGGCGCTCGACGCTCGGCTTTGTGTGGACGATGCTGCAACCGCTGCTCATGATGCTGGTGTTGCGCACCGTGTTCAGCGCGGTGTTCCGCAGCGACTCGATGCGCAACTACGCGGTCTACGCGCTGGCCGGCATCCTCTTCTGGAACTTCTTCAGCCAGAGCATCGTCACCTCGATGAACAGCCTGCGCAGCAATGCCATCCTGCTCCAGAAGCTGCCGGTGCCCAAGGCCGTCTTCCCGGTCGCCACGGTGCTGTCGGGAGTGATCAACCTGCTCTTCGCGATGGTGCCGCTCTTCCTCATCCTGCTGCTGAGCCGCCATCCGATGACGCCGGCCCTCTTCTTCCTGCCGGTGTCGATTTTTCTCGTCACGCTTTTCACCCTCGGCGCCGGGCTGATGCTCGCGCCGCTCGCCGTCTTCTTCACCGACACGGTCGAGATGATCGGTGTGGTGCTGACCCTCCTCTTCTACCTGACGCCGGTGATCTATCCGAAAGACATCGTGCCGGAGCGGATGCGGTGGATCGTGCGTTTCAACCCGATCCGCTCGATTCTGGAAGTGTTCCGCGATCCGATTTTCTACGGCAAGGTGCCGCCCCTGTCCCACCTCGCGGTCTGCACCTCGATCGCTGTCATCGCGTTCGCCCTCGGCGCCTGGGTCTTCCGGCGCAGCAGCGACCGCATTCCGTTCTACGTCTGATCCTGGTCCAAAATGCCCGAGCCCGATCTGCGCATCCGCCTGGAGGACGTTTCCCTCTGCTATCGCCTGGCGAAGCAGCGCATCCCTTCGTTCAAGGAGTACGCCATCCACTGGATGCGCGGCTCCCTGGCCTACGAAAAGCTCTGGGCTTTGCGCGAGATCAATTTCACCGTGCGGCAGGGTGAGACGGTCGGCATCGTCGGGCGCAACGGCGCGGGCAAGAGCACGCTGCTCAAGGTGATCTCCCGGGTCCTCAAGCCGACCGGCGGCAAGGCGGAGATCCGGGGGCTCCTGGCGCCCATCCTCGAGCTCGGCACCGGCTTCGACTATGAGCTGACCGGATTCGAAAACATCTATCTCAACGCGCTCCTCCTCGGCCGCTCGCGCAAAGAGATCGACACCAAGGTCGCCGAGATCATCGAGTTCAGCGGCCTCGGCGACTTCGTCCGCGCGCCGATCCGCAACTACTCCTCCGGCATGCAGGCCCGCCTCGGCTTCTCGATCGCGACCGCCTGGACTCCCCAGATTCTGATCCTCGACGAGGTGCTGGCGGTGGGCGACGCCGCCTTCACCGAGAAGTGCGAGGAGCGCGTCCGCGAATTCCATGCCGCCGGCACGACCGTGCTCATGGTCTCGCACAACCCGCAAGCGGTGCGCGAAAACTGCACCCGCTGCCTCTGGCTCGACGCCGGCCGCCTGCGCGCCGACGGCGCCACGGAAGAAGTGCTCGCCCAGTACTCCCACGCCGGCACCGATCCCAACCAGCGGCCAGCCGGAAAGCTTCACCTGGAAGAGACGAGCGCCCGCTCGTAGGCGGCGATCAGCTCGGCGGTGACGCGGGCCGGCTCGTGGCGCTCGCGCCGTGCCTGCTGCCCGGCGGCCACCAGGCGATCGGCCAATCCAGGCTCGCGGTGGAGACGAGCCAGAGCGTTGGCAAATTCCGGAGCATCAGCGGCCATCAACGCCTGACGGCCGTCTTCCACCTCCAGGCCGGCGAGAGCGGCGGGCGTCGCCACCACCGGCACGCCGCGCGCCCAGGCTTCCAGCACCTTCATCCGCACACCCGAAGCGATGCGCAACGGCACCGCCAGAATGGAGCCGGGGCGGAACGCTTCCGAGCTGTCGCGAGGCGCTGCATGGAGATTCACCCGCGCCGGCGGTGGACCGGCCGGTGCGGCGCCGAACAGATGGAGAACCGCCTCAGGGAGGATTGCCAAGGTGGCAGGCCAGACTTCGGCGAGGAACCAGGCGACCGCGTCTTCGTTCGGAAACCATCCTTGACTGCCGAGCACGACCACCGCGGGATCGCCGGCCAGCGGCTCCCCCGCCGCGGCCGGAAGGTCCGGAAACGGCGCGCGGACCACCGAGATCTCTCCGCCTGAAGCCAGCGCCTGCAGCCGTGCCGCGTCCTCGGAGGTGAGCGTGAGTGTCGCTGCGGTGCGCCGCACCGCCTCTCCCTCCCAACGCGCCAGGCGCCGCGCCTCGATTCCGAGGAGCAGACCGCGTGCGCCACCGGTCCGCCGCGCCGTCTCCCGCCACAGGTCGCTCTCAACGTTTTGCGCTCGCAAGACCACCGGCAGACCGGCTGCGAAAGCCGGCGCCGCCTGCGGCAGAGCCTGGAGCTGTTCAGCGTGCAGGAGATCGAAGTGATCCACGCGCAGGCTCCGCTCCACCTCCCGCCGTACCGCCGGCAGCGCATGGCGGGCGATCGACAGCGGCTCCCCGGTGCGGACCGTGCGCAAAAGAGCCGTCGTGAGAGAAGGGGGCGACACCGGAACGAGGCGCGGCTCGCAGCAGCCGCTCAGAGCTTCGGACACCGTGGCGAGGTCGAACCGCGCCGGGTCGACCGGTGCCACCAGGGTGGCGCGATGGCCGGCCGCGGCCAGTCCTTCCAGCATCGTCCGCAAAAGGAGACGCCCGCCGTCGATCGGCGGCCAGGGGGCCTTGGTGGCCACGACCAGGACATTGAGGACGTTCATCGGGCGAAAGTGAGGCGCAGAAAAAAGAAAGTCTGAAAAAACGTGTGAGATTGGCGACCCGTTTTCCGTCTTATATGGGGGTAATGCTAGCCCGAGCCACTACAGCCACGCCATGGGGCATAGAAGCCCGCCCAGTCCAGGTCGAAGTTGACGTCCACAACGGACTGCCACAGGTCCAGATCGTCGGGCTCGCCGACGTCGCGGTGCGCGAGAGCCGCGAACGCGTGCGAGCCGCGATCAAGAACTGTGGTTTCGACCTGGCCCCGAAGTCCATCATCATCAACCTCGCTCCCGCCGACCTGCGCAAGGAAGGCAACCACCTCGATCTCGCGATCGCCGCCGCGATGCTCGCTGCGCACGAGCAGCTCCCGCAGGAGGTCCTCTACGGCCGCCTCCTCTGCGGCGAGCTGGGTCTCGACGGCACGATCCGCTCCGTGCGCGGCGGCCTCGCCATCGCCGACCTCGGGCACCGCCTTGGCGTCGAGGAGGTGTTGCTGCCGGCAGCCAACGCGGCGGAAGCGGCAGCCCTCGGCTCCGTGCGGGTAATCGCCGTCCGCAGCCTCGCCGAAGCCGTGCAGCACTTGCTCGGCCTGGAGCCGCTCCCGGCGGTCCAGACGAACCCGTTCACCCTCGATTTCACGCTCCCCGGCCCCGACCTCTCCGAGGTGCGCGGCCAGGAGACCGCCAAACGCGCCCTGGAGGTGGCGGCGGCCGGCGGTCACAACCTGCTCTACATCGGTCCGCCTGGCTCGGGCAAAACCATGCTCGCCCGCCGTCTGCCGGGCCTGCTGCCCGCCCTCACCCTGGCGGAGTCGATCGAGGTCACCAAGATCCACTCCCTGGTCGCCGACGAGCCGCCGGCCGGCCTGCTCCACCGGCGCCCCTTCCGCAGCCCGCACACCGGCATCAGCACCGCCGGCCTGGTGGGAGGCGGCAGCGCGCCGCGTCCGGGTGAAGCGAGCCTCGCCCACAACGGCGTGCTCTTCCTCGACGAGCTGCCGGAGTTCCGCCGCGACACTCTGGAAGCCCTCCGCCAACCTCTCGAAGAAGGCCAGGTCAGCGTCGTCCGCGTGCGCGCCCATCTCCAGTTCCCGGCGCGTTTTTCTCTTCTCGCTGCAATGAATCCGTGCCCGTGTGGGCATTTGGGAGACCCGCGCTACGACTGCCGCTGTCCGCCGCCCCTCGTCGAACGCTACCGGGCGCGCATCTCCGGGCCGCTCCTCGACCGCATCGACCTGCACGTTGAAGTGCCGGCCGTCTCCCTGCGCGAGCTGCGCGGCCAGCCGGGTGAGCCTACCACCGCCGTGGCGGCGCGCGTGGCGGCGGCCCGCGCCATCCAGAGCGAACGCTTCGGCCTTTCCGCCGCGACCCCGGTCAACGCCACCATGGGGCCGGAGGCGCTGCGCCGGCACTGCTCCGTCGAGCCCGCCGGCCGCACCCTCCTCGACACCGCCTTCGAGCGCCTCGGCCTCTCCGCCCGCGCCCTCGACCGCATCCTCAAAGTCGCCCGCACCATCGCCGATCTCGCCGGCAGCGACGCCATCCGCGCCGCCCACTTGGCGGAAGCCATCCAATACCGAAGTCTCGACCGGAGAGTGACGCCATGAGGCTTGACAATGTGTTAACAAGGGAGTTAACGTGAAGCTTGTCCGGATCGGCAAGCTTCGCTGGGACGTGCTGGCCATCCTGGATGCGAGGGAGCGCTGTGAGGTCCTCGACTTCCTCAAGGACCCGGAGGAGTCATGCAGAGTAGCAGCTCAGGCGATGTTGCGTGTGCTGTTCCAGGCAGTTCCGGGCGGAGGGCCTCCCAGAGCAGAGCCCCTGGGAAAATCCTTGGGAAACGGGCTTTTCGAGCTTCGCAAGCAGCCCAAGGGAAAGAAGCTCCGCGTGGTCTGGTTCTACGGTGGCGGCGCGGTCGTCGTTTGTGCCGTCGCCTTCACCAAAGCAGAGCGGACACCACGCGCCAAGCTGGCACAGGCTCTGCTCCTCCGGGAGCGCTATCAAAAGGCAAGGGCTGACCAGGAAATCAAGATCGTCGAAATCGAGGAGACGGTATGGAAATCTCTGAAAACTTGAAGACAAGCCTCGAAGGGTATCGCCAGATGCTTCAGGAGGCGAGATCTTCCGTCGACTACTGGGTGGATTGCCCGATTACCGAGTTCATCGAAGACGTGTGGCGGCTCATGGAGGAACAGAAGGTCTCCCGGGCCGAGCTGGCGCGGCGGCTCGGAACCTCCAGGGCCTATGTCACCAAGCTGCTCGGCGGAAACGCCAATTTCACGCTGCAGACCATGACCAAGGTGGCCATGGCGCTCGGCTCGCAGGTTCACGTCCACGTCGCGGGTCAGGAGGTCCTGACCCGCTGGATCGACGAAATCCCGACGCAGCAGGATGAGGCCCCTGCGCCGGCCGTGGCGCGGTCGGCATAAAAACTAGTCCACCAGATCCACGACGAGGGGCCGGTGGTCGCTCCAGGTCTTCCACCGGGCGTAGCCCCCGACGCGAACCTTGCTGAGCCGCGGGCTCCAGGATTCCGGAATGAAACAATAGTCGATGTGATACGGCTTCTTCTTGTCCCATTGGAAATAGAACGTCGGCTTTTTTTCCGCGCCAGGCGCCTCACCGTAAAACCGGTGATAACTGCTCACCAGCCCCAGCTCCGCGAGAAGTCGCACGAGGTAGCTGTGATCCCGGGCATCCTGGCCGGCTCGATCCCAGATGGTGTTCGAATTGAAGTCGCCGAGCATGACCGTCGGCTGTGCGGCGATCAGGTCGCGGTAGAGCTCGACCGCACGAATGACCGCTCGGACATACGGATACGCCGGATCGTTCTGCGCCCAGACCGCGAACAAGAGAAAAGATTGGGCGCCCGTGACCTGAAGCGGGATGGCGAAGCGTGGCACCTCGACCGAGCAGGGAAGGGGACAGATTTCGTACTTGGACGCCGCCCAGACGCCGATCCCCTGGCGTGGATTGTCTCCGAACCATCGCCAGCCCGATCTCTCGCTCTGCGGATTGCCGCACTCCTGCACGACCGCCAGATCCGGCCTGAGCGCTTTCACTCGCGGACCCTTGACCGCAAGCCGGCCTCGGCAGCAGTTCCAAGTCACCAGACGCATCGGACGCCAGCCCCTTTTGCTATGCTCTCCTCACCGTGTTCCTCGACGACTTCATCTTCCGCCTGCGCGACTACGGCGTGCCGGTCAGCATGACCGAGAGCCTCGACTTCTACAAGGGGATGGAGCGCGGCCTCGCTCCAGACCTCGAAACGCTATTCGTCTTCGCCCGCCTCTGCTTCGTGCGCCGGGTGGAGCACATGGACGCGTACGAACGAGCGTTCCTCTTCCACTTCTACGGCATCGACGTGCCACGGGTGGCCGAGGGCGACCCGGAGCTGTTCAACACGCCGCAGTTCCGCGAGTGGCTGAAGGAGGCCGTCCGCAACCGCGAGCTGCCGCCGCAGGCGCTGTGGACCTTCCCCCCTGGCGAGCTGATGAAGCGCTTCTGGGACACGGTGCGCAAGCAGATGGAGGCGCACCACGGCGGCAGCAAGTGGGTCGGCACCGGCGGCAACTCGCCGTTCGG
>Ga0307508_10004308_pt1 | contig 13947 bp, 3 predicted proteins | sample 9_EM_MG_FD_203089 | JGI IMG/M metagenome (GOLD analysis project Ga0307508, IMG submission 203089) | Populus trichocarpa ectomycorrhiza microbial communities from riparian zone in the Pacific Northwest, United States - 9_EM | ecosystem: Host-associated > Plants > Roots > Unclassified | place... | reverse complement strand
AAAAAACAAATCTCCAGCCTTCGATAGAAGCATCTTAAACCAGTACAGGTCTTGTATATTCAGACTCATCACTGAAGCAGGGGTATAAATGGATGAAGTGGGAAATTAACCATAAACAAGAAGAAAAAAGAAATCTTACAAATGCACGTGAATTCTATGATTGAAATCTCCATCTCTTCAATCACACTTCTAGTATATCAACTAGTTATGTACGGCGCTTGCTTGCATGAGATCTACAGAACGGTATTGTAGAAGTAAGTACACGGAGCAAACGATATTGCAGGGTTTGCATCAATGAAGTTTCCTTATTACTCGTTGGGTCCAAGAAAACACCACAAATATTCATAATATGTAACAAAAGTTCTCAAGTATTAACAGCGTAAATCAGCTCGGGCATTGCCGAAAGTTAGCCCCACGCCACTGAACAAGCATAGTTGACCAGCAGTTTACCATCAACGCCAAAATTCTGAATTGATAAAGTGGAAATTAGTTTGAACTTACAATAGGTAGAGTCAAGGACAGGTAGAGCAAATATGAATCCGATAAAAAATGACAGACTTACAAACCTAAATTAACTAAGGTTAGGAGCAACTCAGTGAGAGAAAACCGACACAATCCAAACAAACCTTCAACGGGGGTCCTAGTCATGTTATGCTCATGAGGTAAAAAAAAAGCCTTGCAAAATTCACGAGAACTTCATGGAAGCTTTTCTCCTCAACTAAACCATCTTTTTCCATTGCCACGTATCAATCTTGAAAATGACATTGTCATGTGTATATATATGTTAATGAAATACAAAATGATACATCACACCTTATGTTCATCAAGAGTTGACTACAGACTACCAAATTTCGCTTAAGGGCAAGGACAGATACCATATGATAGAATCTACATTTACGTCATTTGCATGTAACATTTGTGCTCAATGACAGCTCAGAACATGGATAGTTGGGCACAATATTTGGAGAAGTAGCAACTTATTTCATATGAATCATTTGCCTGTAGCCCATTTGTTTTCTGCCTGAGTGTCGTATTAACCAAATGCTTCATTCTTAAAACCGGTAGTGTTGATAAATAAATGTTTGTCGTTCCAAAATTAAGCACAATGAACAAACAAATAATAAATTAGATGAGATGTCTTGGTTAAAATCATCAGTATAACACATAACTGTGTTGCAATTACTGGGTCTTTCATAATTTTGTCACAAAAAAAAACAAAAAACCTAATCAATGCTCTTCTAATGCATATGGGGTGCAATCATCTAGTACATGTTGTAACTTGAAATTTAACATGAATGGATATGAACCGATAAAAAACCAAATTGTATTTTTCAAATCAGAATTATCTATAACAGCCACAACCAAAGAGACGACATTAAATTGATAAAACAAAAATTAACTGCTACAAAAACTTACATTAAACAGATCAATCACCAATTCATCTGGATTTGGTGAGAATGCACTGTTGATGTATACAAACTAAAGAACAAGGGAGAAAAAGAAAACATTACTATTCCAGAAACCCACTTATTAATTCTTTTGCTAAATTGGAGAGAAATCAATATCATTGATAAGCTACCATGCTCTCCCTTTGAAGTTGCCGGGACAAAAAATCAATCACCTTAGCAAACTTATCAGTTCCAAGTATCTGCCACATCCAAGTACTCAAAGTATATAAATATCATCATCATAACAATTAATAATGAAATGCAAGAAAGTTTTAATAAATAAAAAAATCAATCTCTGGAAGCATTAAACCACATGTTGTATGCGAAACCTGAAACACATCAACTTGCAGTTATTCTGATTTTAAGAAGTATTATGCAATTTCATGAAATGTTTTTTGGTTGAAACACCAAAAAAGCCCTGCCCCATTGATTAAGCTCTTTCTGGGAGTCCAAAGCTATAGCAGTAAAATTATTCTCTAGAAGAGCAAAAGAATGCTATGAATCAAGGGTTTGTTTCAGCATGCAGTTTGTCATGCAACTCGTTTCCAAGCTTTAGATTTGTTGCCCAATGCTCAATGGTTACAAGGCACACATGCACTCAGGGGCGGAATAGGAAATTCTTTTAGGGGGACTTAAATTTTACTAGTTTTGGCCCTGAAATTTTAAATTGTTTTTTTTAGGGGGACTTAAATTTTTAATTGTTCAAGGGGGAGCCAAGAAGGGTTTTTTTTTTTTTTGCTCCCCCTGGCTCCGCCCCCTGCATGCACTCTATTTATAAGTTTGAAAAAGAAGATACCTTTGAGGCTACAATATCTCTAATTGGATAGAATTCAATGGCAGCATACATGATCACATTCGCATGCAAAAAATGCCCATGTATTGAACCAAAACATAGCTTCCTGACAAAAAATCAAAACTCCTAGACAAAACCCTATTCTTCCATAGTGCACTCTTACTTCAGTTCTACTAGATACAATTATTTATCTAAAAAATTTCTCCAATGAAATCCCAGCTTATATCAAGATAACAAAGCAGCAAGATCATCCCTTGATTCATTCTATCTCTATGAGTTTATAGTTCTTTATACTAGCCAACATTTCATAAGAAAATGAATATGTTGGCATCTAGAATTTATCCTTATTTGCCAAACCCACAAGAATAGACACAGAAATACAAAACCACCTAGAATTTATTACATAAAAAATACATATATAAATCTATGTAAATATGAGTGAAAGAAAACTACACCTTGAACTTGTTTTGCTTGAGAATAGGCGCATCGGCAGTGGCTTTTAACTGAACAATCACTGCATCAAATCACAAACCCAAATTTAATTAATTAGTTAGTTAAAAAAAAAAAAGCATAACTGAAGAGTATATATATGGGTTTTAACTTGAGCAAGTTTTGGCTCACCTTTTCGAGCAGAACTCAGTGACTCAGTTGCCATTGTTGCTTTCAGTTTACAATTTGAGAGCTAGATGAGCCTTAGAAGTTGAAACTTGGAAGTCAAGGATTTTGACACGTCCACAAAAGATTTAAGATCAATATCCCAAACATTCAAATTTTTTAAATTCAAGTACAAAGTACACAAGTAGCAGAATAATCTCCTGAAATGATTCCTTGCGACTCCACTGTGTTATAAATACTCCACTGTATGCTAAATGCAATAATCACGCTGACCCTTCTTTCCATAGTCCATAATGATATCACGTTTTCTAGTTCACTACTTTTCCTATTGAAATCAGAATTCCATATAACTTCCAGCCAATTATTTACTATCCAAAACCCATATCACCAAAAATCATGAAAATATATATTACCAAAGATCAAGATGAACATAAACTGCCACTAAGTTCAAATTTCAATGTCATATATATTCCCAAGTTTCTACTAACTCCACTGTATATTTGTGCATATAATATATAAATTGAGAACAAACAAATAATTAGTAATTATAATTAGCCAGCTCATGAATGAAGAATAGATTAAAAAAAAAAACGCAAATGCTTCATTAGCAATATTATCTCGGCTATGCAAAAAGAAGAAGAGAAGAAGAAGAAGAAGAAGAAAAACTTAAGAATCTTCCTTAGTACCTCGGCCTGGCAAAGTAATTAGTATCATAAGCATTTCGTCAATTTTAAACTTTATCACCTTGAACAGAATAGCCTTTTGATTTCCCGAACTCATTATTTCACATTCCATAGCAACAACAATAACATTATTTCACATCACATCATCACCATTTCGTCAATTAAAAGCAAATATATTCAAAATTCACGCAGATCATAAGGTAACAATGCGCGATTACAAAAGAATCCCACAACATTTCCAATTAAAAGCATTTACCAAAAAGGTCTGCAAAGAGAAAGCTTCTTAATTTAGGGTTATAAGGTCACAGCTTCCTTCCTCTTCCCCGCAGCAAAACATCACAATTCGTAAGAATATTTCAGAGTTTTCCCAGCCTCGCACACTAGATCCTAGAGTTTCACAAAACAATAACCTAAAAAGCTTCGAACTCATAATTTCACTCTACAAACCTAGGGTTTCACAAACGCAAATAAAAAAAAATTAGATAAAAGAGGGGCACCTTAGTAGTGAAGTGATGTTCTCGAGCTGGCAATTCCAGTTATATTTTACAATTGTGATTTCGATGAAGAGGGAGGAAGAAGAAAGAGCGGAAGAAATTAGGATGCGCCCGGTGTCCGCAAGTTACAGAACAAAATCCAAGAAGAAAGGAAAGATAAATTAGCTACTTTGATTCAGGTTGCAAATATCAACCCGACCTATCTACACGACCCAATTCTGCTCGAAAAACTAGCCTATTCAATTTAAAACCCGACATGATCATGTCCGAACTTAAAATAATTCAAGATTTTGGATTGGGTTAACCAATAAATCAAGTATATTATAAAAATTTATTAAAATTCAAATTAATTTAAAATTAAAAAAAAAGTTAAAGGAGAAGGAGAAATTACTATAACCCAAAATATATTTTATTATTTATTGGAATAGTAAAATGACAGTATTGTCCTTAATACAAAAAAAACTTTAAACCAGGCATTGAGTAATGGTCATCTTTTCACCATCATGCAATTATCTTTTACAAGTTATATAAGGTTACATTGGTCATTTTGCTTTTTTTCACATTAAAATTACTAATTTAACTCTGGAATAAATAATGTTTATTACTTATGAGCGTTTTGATCTTTTTAATTTTTTTCAAAATAATATAATTACATTGATGTCCTTAAAGATAAAATCAACGTAACTCTTTTACAAGAGCTTTTTAGTCATTCTACATTGGTTTTGTTGCAGATTTGAAGGTTATATAATGAAATTTTTTTAATTAACTTGTATTAAATATTATTTTAAAAAACTCTTTCAGCCTGTGGACAACCCCAGCATCATTCGGGTCGTGCGTGCAGAGCCGTTTTTTAAGGCAGTGTTTGGAAGGTCTCAACCCCTTTACACGATGGCGAGGCGCGTGGACAAACATGCCTTTAGTTTATTACTAACGACCATTTCTTCTTCCTCCTCTTCTTCTCTCTCACCTTTTTGAATTCAGTGTCATCCTCTTCAATTTTTTTTCCTTCACATTTGATTGATATTCTTTTGAATAATATTTTTTATTTTGAATAAGTTATAAAATTATAGATGTTTTTCAATTTCATTCCCTTTCAGTTTTTTATCTTTACAATATGGTCATCATTCTTTATATTACTATTTTTTAATAAACTATAAAATTACAAAAACAAATTTCAATTTCTCCCATTTTATTTTTTAATCTTTTAAATTTGATCCATATTCTTTTTATTGCTATTTATTTTTTCTGAAATCATTTTTTAGGTTTTTTTTTTACAATCTCATCCTCCATGATTTTTTCCTATCAAATTTGATCTCCATTCTTTTTTTTCTTTTTTTTTTGCTATCTATTTTCATTTGGCAAGTTTTTAAAATTGATATTTCTTATATGATTTCATCCTTCAAAATTAAATTGATTGAGAATTAAGCTTCTTAATTGAACCTAGATCAAAGATTTCAGGGTTACAAGTTTTAGAGACTAGACCAGGTTTAGAAGATTTGCCCAGATTGGCTTAGTTTTTTTTTTTTCTCTTTATTAAAGCTAATGTTATTTTTTAAAACTTTTTTTTTAGAGTTTTGCTTTATTATATCTTACGGTTTTCCTTATATGAAATTAGTTTCGGGTTTATAATCAGAGTCACCGGTTTCAAAAGTTAACGTGGGTTGACTTTGATTTTTGGGTCCTTTTTTTAAATGATTTATCTCAATTTCATCATTCACCATTTAATTTATTTGAGATTTGTCTTCCTATCTTTTTTCTCCTTTTTTTTTATTGAGTTATCTCGATCTTGTATCCATGATCACGGGGTTTGCGGGTTAACTTAAATTGACTCATATTTTATTTTGTTGCTATGGAGTTAGTCCCGAGTTCATAACCAGAGTCAATAGTTTCAAATGTTAACATGAATTGACTTTTTTTGGGGTCTTTTTTTTTATTTATTTATTTCAATTTTATCCTTCAACATTCAATTTATTAGAAATTGATCTTCATAATTTTTTTTTCATTTCCTTTTTATTGAGTTATTTTGATCTAGTGCCTATAGTCACAGGATTTATGGGTTAACCCATATTTTATTCCTTACTTTTTAAAATTTTTATTTTATTTCTGTCCTTCAACATTAAGTTGTTCAATAATTAAATTTCATGATTTTATTCAATTTGCTTTCAAACGCGGTCACCCTAGTATCACGACTCGGTCAAAGATTTTATATCTTGACTCGAGTGGGCTCGGATCGAGTTTTTTCACCTTTTTTTAATTTGCTTTCATGATTTTTAATTATATTTTTTTCTTAATTTTCATCATTCAATATTTTATTTGCTAGAGATTGAACTTCAAGCCTTTTCTTTTTATTTTTTTCTATAGAGATATCATGTTCTCATTTGATTTATTAAAAATTAGTTTTCGAACTTATTTTGCTACATTTCTTTTTATGGGATTATTTCAATCTTATATCCATAGTCGTGAAGTTTGCGATTTAACCCGGTTTAACTTGTTTTGTTTTTTTTAGTTTAACCTTTCAACATTGAGTTGTTTGGTAATTTAGGTAGGCTTAGGTCATGTTTCTTTTACCTTTTTTTCTCATTGTTATTATATTTTTTCAATTATATTATTTAAATTACCAATTGAACCACTAACCCAATTCTCAAATTTTTTACCATAGTATTCCTTTTTACGTTGAAAGTTTTTTTTTTCCTCATCAAGGCCACAAATCTAGTCTATGTCTAACTAGGAAAAAGACTAAAAAATTAATATACTTTTTAAAAAATTGATTAATCATTTTTTTTAAATATGGATATTTATAGTACTAATCGTGGCAAACTTTGACATATCATTTTCTTTTCCAATACAATAAAGATTTTGAAATTATATATATAAAAAAAAGTTTCCAAAGAAATTAAGTTTTTTAGAAATTAAAAAAAATGAATATTTATACATCATATAGAGCTATAAACAATATCTATAAAAAAAATATCTATACATCATATAAGACTATAAATAATATAAAATAAGTTTCTTAAATTATCCTTACCTATATAGTATCTCAATGTCACTTTATTTTTACTATCAAACTTTTAAAAAAACATAAAAATAGGTTAATAAAAGTTAATAGATAAAGCTAAAAAAAATTATATTTTACTATATTTTATCAAATTACTAAATCATAACCTAAGTAGTAAAATTTGTCCAAATTAATCATCTCATGTTTTTTTCACATTTATTAAAAAGGAACTCTTTAACATAAATATATTTATAGAAACTATAATGTTTATGTAATCATGTTAAAATTAACATCATGTACTTGTGTTTATGTGTCATATATAGATTTTATTTGAACAAAAAATTATTTTAGGCAAAAGTGATTCACAAATTGTGTAATATAATAGTAATTATAGTGGGAGAAGTGTTTTTAGTTTTCGGAAAAATTACCTTGAGTATCTTGTAGTTTAGTCAATTTTTTTTTGTTTTACATTCATTCTTTCATAAATTACAGTTTACATTATAAATCATCATAAATTTTCAAATAAGATAAAATGACCAAACTACTCTCATTTATATTATAATATAAAGTGACCAAATGCAAAATGATCTCTCTCTCTCTCTCTCTCTCTCTCTCTCTCTCTCTCTTCAAATGATGATTTGTCTTTTTTCAAACATCAATTTCTATAATTGATTTCTGGTATGATTTTTTCTTTTTCAGTAATGAGTTATCTCTTCTCATGTTGCATTGTTGGAATCTCTCATGTTTACCGTCATGAACTCAACATCAAACTTTTCAATTGTTTTTTTTTTCAAATTGAGATCTCAAAAATCACTACTAGTGCATTTTGTTGTTGCTAAACATTATTAATTCATTAGAATATATAGGTTATGTTTTACTTGATATAACAAAAAAATCCTAAATATATTACTATTGAAATGTAATCCTGAACTAGAAAAACCCTAAAAAAATCAATTTTTTTGTTCAATCGAAAATATTCAGAATCTCCAATATGTTTTTGATTTAAGAAAAGCAATTAGCCTTGTTTTATTGAAAACCCAAAAAAATAATTAAAGCTTATTATTATTTTTGTCTTTTCCAAGTTTAAAGATGTATTTTCATTGTATATGGATGTTTGAAAACACCAAAAAACCTTTATCGAACAGCTTAACAATTTTTTGACCCTGGGGGCAAATAAGTATTTTTATTGTTAAGAGGTTTACAAAGAGTCAAGAAATTCTTTGGTCAATGGTTCTAAATTTTATTGATTTTGGGGTAAAAGAGTATTTTTACTATACTGAAAAAAAAAAAAACATAAACACCCCTATTGGAATCTTTTCATGGCCAATGGGTCAGTGAAAAAAACCAAAACACTCTTACCCTCGAGGCTTCATCTTTTTCCACTCAAGGGTAACATGGTAATTTCATTATAGAAATTCATAGTAAACTATGTTTTGAGTTACAATGAAACTCCCACAAGTTTTAGAGTTTTTGTTAATAGTCAAAAGATTCTAGATTCTCAAGTAGAATTATGGATGGATAAACATGAGCTCCTTTGTTGAATGCAAGAGATTAGTCAAGTAATGAAATTAAAATCAATCTTATGTTGTAGTAATGAAACCAGTTTTTTACTAGTCTTTCTCATTGCCTTTTAACCTGTTAAGTTGGTTGGATCACATTAGGTCAACTCATTCATGATTTAATTTAAAATCCGAGCTAGGCAAGGATTTAAATAATGAGTGTCATAACTCGATTTTGACCCCCCCTTTTTGATAACATTTTCAAAAATTTAAAAACTAGGAATTTTTTTTAATAAATATGTTTTTGATGCAATTTAGCCAATTATGGTTATTTCATAATTTTTTACCTTTTTGCTATCATTTTAGTATCGATGAATTTAAAAAAAATAAAAAAATTGAAAAATAAAATCTAAAAATCAAAGAAAATGAAGAAATAACAAAATAAAGACTAGTGAGTTGAACAATAATCAAGCATGGAAAGAGGGACCAAAATGAATATATTTTTTAACCCCTTCGCTGAGGAACTAGAGAATGAGAGGATAAGGGGGAAAAAAAAATAAAGATACAAATATTCTTAGATAGTGTAGTATAAAAGATGTGTGAATGGTAGAGAAAAAAAGGTGGGGACAAAAAAATCAAAAGAAAAGAGAGGGGGATGAGAAAAATTTTAGAGAGAAAAAAAAAGTAGTGCAAGAAAAGAGAGAATTTTTGTGCAAAGAGAAATTTTTAAGAAAAAAAGTGTGCGAGAGAGAGGGAAGAAAAGGAAATCAAGAAAAAAAAAGAGGCAAATAAACAAAATTGCAACAATCCACGTTGTCCAACACCACTGACAACAACACAACCACCACAACATTATATTTGCTTCTCGCTCCTCCAAATTCAAGTCGTTGCTTCTCTCTCCATGTTTATAACCTCTATTTCGCCATTTTCTAATCGATCGGACCCTCCATGTCCTTTTTTTTTTTTACTAAAATCAAACCTTCCACCAACACTTCAGTCATAACATAGCCACCACCAACAAAGTTAACCCCTTTCTAGTACTAAAAAAACAGTCTAACCCACATGGAAGAGAGAAAAACCAAGAGAGATGAAAGAAACTAAAACTTCAAGTGACCCTATCTTCCTTTACAGATGGCATCGAGGCTCGCCATTAGAGTAAAAAGGAAGACAATAAGTAGGCACACATGATCCAAATAGTCACAACCTTCTCAATAGGCCAACACATATTGATCACGCATCAACACTGTCTACCCATTTTTCTCCAGTGTTATCCCAATAGCTTTAGAAGGTCAATTTTAAAAAACCATATGAAGTTTAAAACAATTGTAACATGCTATTGAATATTGCATTTGTTATTTTTTATGATTTTTGATTTGTTGTGGATGGTTGTTACAAAATATTTGAAGTGTTAGGGTTCACACCATTATGTAGAAACCCTAGTTGTATGATGCCGTTGAGAATTTATTTTTCAAGATAAAATATGGTTGGAATTAATACCTTGCGATGGAGTTGGGAGGATTGGGTTGCAACATGTTTATTCGAGGCATAGTGGCTTGGTCTCGGTGTGAAATGTGATGTGTGCTGATGTTGTTTTTGAATTGTGAAATTTGTGTGTTAATGTTGTTTTTAAATTGTTAGGTTGTATGTGGATTTTTTTTTGTTATGTTTGGAGTTGATGTCATTTTTAATTTGTTATATTGCGTGTTGATGGCTTTAATATATAATTTCATTGTAAATACTTATTTTTAAAACAAAGAATAAAAATTGAGTTGACAAATTTTTGGTAAGTTTTTTTCTATATAAGTTTTTGGCTTTAATATATAAGTTTTTGTCAAATTGGTGATGTTTTGATTAAACTTGGTTTTAACTGTTATGCTGACATGCTACTAGTTTTAAGAGCTTATGTAGAACTAGCATAATGTTTCCAACCCTAAAATAAGTTTGATGATAACTAGACGAGTTTTTTTCTAGTTGACAATATTTTGATTTAAGCTCCTTTTTTAACTAATAGATTGATGAGTTTTCTAGTTTTAGGGATTGATATAGGCATAACACAATATTTTTAACCTTAAATTTGGTTTCAAAATGCATCGACAAAGTTTTTTATCAATTGGACATGACTTCGATTTTAATGTCTAGGTCGACGAGTCTTCTAGTTATAGGGATCAACGTAGGCTTAACACGATCCTTTTAAATTAAAATAAGAAAAAATCATTAAGTTACAATACATAGAGTCCAACATTAACTATATGAAAATCAACCTATAATAAATAATATGCAAATAAGCTCAAAAAACAATTTACACAATTAATAGCATGTGTAAAAATGAATTTAGAAGAAAACATTAAGCTAAAGTAATTTTTTGTTTGAAATGATATGGTAAGGGTGATTTTTATCTTCCCTTAGACATGATCAATCCTTACTCGAATCTTTAGAACCAATTTATATTTAGGATTTGTAGTCTTTTTAAAGAACTAGTTGATGACTTTATTTTCTATAATTTCCTTTTAATTTCAGAGGTCTCAAATTCATGTTGGGTAGTAACAAAGAGGTTTCAATATTGACTTTTCATTGGCTCATTGGTCATTAACAGATTCTACAAAGTTGTTTATGTCTTTTTGAATTTTTCAGCACAGTAAAAATATTTTTTTACCCCTAAAGTCAATAAAATTTAGAATTATTGGTTAAGGGCTTTCTTGACATTTTGTAAACTTCTTAACAATAAAAATACTTATTTGCCCCCTAGGTCAAAAACTTATTGAGCTATTGGATAAGGGTTTTTTGGGGTTTTTAAATATTCATATACAATGAAAGTACATCTTTAACCTTAGAAAAAGATAAAAAAAAAATTAAGCTTTTTATTTGGGAGTATTTTTTTAATTTCAAACTATTTTAGAATCTTTTTTAATGAAAAAAGTTGTTGGCATATGGTCAACATACGCTAGTGAATGGATGACGTTCGCGTCATTCAAACGGCATGTGTGATGTCACTCGATGGCCAAAACTGGTCTTCCATTGTCTCCCTAGATGCATCACTGTGTCCTCTTCCATGTGGAATAGCGCGAGAAATCTTACGATGGTCGGATTGTCACTGGTGGTTATTTGATTTTTTTCTCTTCTTTTCTCTCTCCTGACATGTAATGTATAACATTGTTCTTTTTGTTTCTTACTTTTCAATTTCAAACTTTATTCTCTTAATTTATTATTTCGTTCTTTTTTCATTTATATAAGTTTTTTTTCTTTTCAATTTAGTCATTCAATTACAATTTGTCATATTTTTTTTAATATCAGTCCTCATTCTTTTAATTTCTTATTTTGTTCTAATTTCTTTTATAGAAGTTTTTTTTTCTTCAATTTAGTCCTTCAATTTCAATTTCTCATATGTTTTATTTTTCATTTTGTTCCTCATTTTTCTTAAAAAAAAGTTTTCCTTGGCACTTTTGTTGAAGTCTTTTTGGCTTTTCAATCTATTTTTCAATTCAATTTAACACTCCAATTGAAAATTTGTATTCCTCTAATTAATGCTTTTTTCACCTTTATTGTTTTAGATCTTTTTGTGTAATTGATATTTTTTCCTGGTTTTATCTTTCGACATTTCATTTGTTAGGAATTCTGCTTTGTACGATCTTATCATTCTATATTAGTTTTTTTTTTAATATTAGTCTTGTGATTTTCTTCAAGTTTTTTTTATGGGTTTATCTCGGTCTTATGACTTAGGTCATGGGTTTTGCATGTTTTTTTTAATATAAGTTTTTTTTTGTTCTGTTTCTGTTTGATTTTTTAAGATATTATTCTAATTCATCTATATTTTTTTATACAAATGAAGCTTGTTTTTTAAAATAAAAAATATTTTTTAAAAATAATATTGCTACTGTATTCGACATTACATAATATTTTTTATGATGTGGGTTTATTCAGTCAGTTTCATTTGTATTTATCTTTTAAATAATGAGTTTTTTAGGGTGTGAATTTATCTTTTATTGATTAAATAAATAAGTTCAGTAAACACAATCGGGTGAATGTTTTATTTTATATAATTAAATACCTTGATTTGCATTCATCTCTCAATTTTTTTCAGTTTTTTTCTTGGTTATTGTTAATGATTTTTTTTATTTACATAAATAGTTATTGATTTATTTAATTAGATATTTGCATTGACTTTTTAATTTACACTTTGAATTTTTTATATAAAAAAATACATTGAAGTAGCATTTACACCCAATATTTTTTTAAAAAAAATTATAACCAACAACAAAACAAGAGTTAAATAGCTAGTAAAAAGTATAATATCGAGAAACATACTCTTTACTCATATATTATATCTACATTCGATTAGTTTCACTACTAAACGTATTTTAATTCTTGATTTTCAACTCCAACGTGGGTGTGGTAGGTCTCTTTAAATATGTGTAGTTGCAAAAGGTATATAATATTTGGATACAGCATGTGTGAACATTAATTCTATTTATATAAAATTTATTGACTAAAATAAATAAAAATGTAATAGATTAATTTAAACCTTCAGAAAAGCTAGGAATATGCTAATCGATATTAACATGCTTCTTTCTTTGTTGAGGATGGTGTTAAATAATACAATATACACTTATCACGGTGAGAATTATACCCATGAAAAAAAGAAAATCAAAGATTTTTCGGGGTGTTTGGAAGTATATCAATGATTATTTTTTAAAATATTTTTCGTTTAAAAATATATTAAAATAATATTTTTTATTTTAAAAAAATTATTTTTGACACCAACACATCAAAATAATCTGAAAATACCAAAAAAATATTAATTTTAAATAAAAACATAATTAAAATAATTTTAAAATATAAAAATAAACAGACCAAAGTTAAACTTGGACAAGTATTCGTGTCTAAATTCAATTCTTTTGAAAAGTCTTTTACGTTCTGCAAAAACACTTGTTGTGAATAGATTTTTTTTTGTTTTTGTTTATGTTTATGAGAATGCTAATCCTATATAAATGGTTAGTGTTACTGAGCAAGTATAAAAAATATGGGCACTACAGCTTCTCACCACTTGTTTCTGCTTCTCCCTCTTTTTGCTGCCTTGCAGAGTCCATTTCTAGCTGCACAAAAGGCAATATGTCTTCTTTTATTATTCTTAAGCTGACACATGTGTCTGTATACAGTCTTATGTGGTTTACATGGGGAGACACTCATGTTTATGAACCTTCTTCCTTTTATAGTTTCAGTGTTGGGTATTTTTTTAAAAAAATTAATATTAAATTAAATAAAAATTAAGTTTTATAATTTTTTTTAGGTTATCAGTTAGGTTACACTACTAAAAAATGGAGTAATTAGCAACGGACTGTTCCGTTGCAAATAACACTAAAATCCGTTGCTAAAACAATTTAGCAACGGAATCAGCAACGGCAAAAATCCGATGCAGATTT
>Ga0307508_10004307_pt1 | contig 13948 bp, 14 predicted proteins | sample 9_EM_MG_FD_203089 | JGI IMG/M metagenome (GOLD analysis project Ga0307508, IMG submission 203089) | Populus trichocarpa ectomycorrhiza microbial communities from riparian zone in the Pacific Northwest, United States - 9_EM | ecosystem: Host-associated > Plants > Roots > Unclassified | place... | reverse complement strand
GGTATTCGCTCACCGCGCTCTACCGCCCGGCCCAGTACCGGTGGGCGTCGACTGTGGCCTCTTCGATCATGGTCTTGGGCGCCGTATTCCGCTTCGATGCCATCGGCGGAGGATATCGGACCCGCTCTACCGTGCAGAGGTCGAGCGGATCCAGTTGGACGCCACAGCCCCCGAGGCGGACCAACAGCCTGCATCCCGCACTGGTTGCCGAGTCCACCCCACCAATCGGCTGTGCCAGACTCGCCGGTAGGTTTCCGGGTGTGAGTAGTTCTTCGGCATCTCATGTCGCTATCACTGCGTACGAGGGTTTCCTCGCCGATTTGCGGCACGAGCCGTCCGCGGCTGAGTGCGAGCAATGGGCCGCAGATCATGCCGGTGATCCTGACGAGCCGCGGGCGTTGGTGGATGCAGGGTGGTCGACGGCCCGTAGCGGCGACAGTGAGCGGGCGCTGGAGCTGTTCCGCCGGGCCGTGGGGTTCGGAGGCGAGTCCGGCAGGGACGCACAGGTCGGCATCGCGGAGCAGCTTTACGCGCTGCAGCGTGATCATGAAGCCGACAAGGTCCAGCGTGCCCTCCGGGCGGAACTGGACGACCAGTCCGGCGGTCTTGGCACCGTGCGAGTCTTCGACGACATGGCGGAGATGCTGTCCGATGCCGGCCAAGACCAGCTGGCCCTGGAATGGTGCCAGGCCGGATTGGACCGGGCGGCCGAAGCCGACGACGACCCCGAGGTCGAAAGGCGCCGGCGCGGGCTGCTTATCAACCGCGGCTACCTGCGAGAGAAGCTGGGCATAGAGCTCGACGTCGAAGATCTCGTAGCGCGGGCGGAGTCCGACTCGTCGCTCGCGAAGGTCACCGCGATGATGCGCGAGAGGTTGGGTCCTCTCCTGCGGGGCAGCGATGTCGACGTATCCCGTGATGAGGGGGCATTTGACGGAATCGTCCTGCGGTGGGTCCGAGAGGACTTCCGCGCGGTCCGATCTCGCTGGCCGGAATCGACGGCCCACTACGGCGACGACTACGAGACGTACGCCGGGCGGATCCAGCGGGAGGCCCGCATGTACGAAGACTCAGGCGCGGCTCGGGTGCGCCTGGTCACCGGCAGCCTCGCCGACTACGAGGCGTATACGAAGGCGCAGCGACGCGACCCGGCCGCCCCGACGACCCGCCAGGACTATGGCGAGTGGTGCACCAAGGCACGCCCCGACCGAGTGCGAATCTGGCCACCCGAGCGCAACGGCGCGTGCTGGTGCGACTCGGGACGCAAGTACAAGAAATGTTGCGGGGCACCGGCCCGTAACTGACCGCCGACCGGTCTTCGTCCACCATCTCTTGAGCAGGCAAAACACCTTCGGCGGTCGACTTGGCCTTCGCGACTCTCTTCACGCGTCGCCCGCTGCCATGCCGGGTTCGCCAGTGGGCGCGAACCGTCCGGTGACTCGGCCGGGCGTTTCGGCCAAGTGCTTCAGGCGACGGTTGCTGTCGAGGACCTGCTTGGCCACTCGAGCACCGAGCTGTTCCTTGCGGGAGCCGGCATAGGAGGCGAGGGTCGTGAGCATGTCCGGCCATCCGTTGACCACGAAACTGGTAAGTGCTCCGACACCGGCCGCAAGAAGTAGATCAATGCTGTCGTCGACAAGTCGGGAGTGCGCCCGAACTCCAGCGTTGCGGGCGGCGTCGACAGCGGTGTCGAGGGCCCGGGTCTCGCTCGTTCGATGAGGAAGGTCGATCATTTCCGCGAGGACCGCGGTTCGTACCAGGCGGACGTTGTCCGCCCAGAGTCGGATCCGCCGGTCGACGTCGCGTTCCGCGAATCCGCTGGCCCAGAGGAGTTGGGCCATGAAACGCTCGCTGTTGGTCAGTTCGTACGGAACGGGCGGACGGTCCGCCTCCGAGAGCTCCGGAAGCATCGGACTGCGGACCGGGTGGTGCATGACCTGGATGCCGGCGCTGCGGGCGACGAGATCGTGGTACCGGCCGCGCAGCAGGATGGACAGCACATGGGCCCGGCTTACCAGCACATACAAGTCGCTGTCAGTGCCCAGCGTGGCTGCCTCGGAGGAGTGCTCCCAGGCCCGCACCAGCTCCTGGTCGCCGACTTCAAGGACCGCAGACAACGGCGCACGCAGGCTGAGGTCGAACAAGCCGCCGACCCGCAACGTCGTTGCCTCTCGGTTTGCTCCCAAGGCGGTGGCCAGCCACTGGTCAAACCCACACCGCGGCCCGTACAGCTTGTCGGGGTCCGACACGCAAGTGTCGACGATCTCGCGGAGTCGGATCGTATTGTCCCGCGCCCAATGGCTGACGTCGGCAGCGGTACGGTCCACCGTGTCGGCCGGCAATTGCGTGCTGTCGACGAGGTCGGTAACTGCCGTCCTCAGGACGTCATGGGGTCCCTTCGTGGCCAGGCGTCTGCTACCTGGGCTCGGCAGAACCCGAAACTGTCGCCCGTGGACGATGCCGCAGGTGGCTTGAATGCTCGACACCGCTGACCAGCGGTAGGCATCGCGCATGGGACCGGCATAGCTGTTCGCCACCTCGGTGAGGCTCGCCCAATCGATGAAGCCCTGCGCCACCCAGTCCTCCGTCTGGCTGTGCCCGCCTTCCGGCGCTGACAAGCTTGCGGAAAGGCGATCTTCACCCTCTGCTTCCACTTGAGCCCCGGCTGGCACTACTGGGTGGAACCATAGGGGCGGTGGCACCCGGCCCGGCGAATATGGGAGACATCGACATGCCTAAGCACCACAGCGTCCAAGCAGGTTGCGTCCAGGCCGTACACGAGGTTGAACAGGTCACCCGCGAGATGACATGGCAGCCATGGGAGGAGTTGCCGGTGTTGCTGCGTCAGGCTCGTGCGGTCTTCGCCGTCGGTAACGGGCGGAGCGGGTTCGTGGTTCGCATGGCCGCCATGCGCCTGATGCACGTTGGCCTGGCCACGCATGTCGTGGGGGAAACGACCACGCCTGCTATCACCGCCGATGATGTCTTGATCGCGGTCTCGGGTTCAGGCTCGACCAACGCCATCGTGTACGCCGCCCGGCAGGCCGCCAACAGCGGGGCAACCGTCATCGCGGTCACCGCAAACTCCGGATCCGACCTGGTCAAGATCGCCAAGGTTGTCCTGCTGGTCCCCGCGCCGGAGAAGACGGACCACAGCGATGCCCGGGGCTCTGAACAGTACGCCGGCTCGCTGTTCGAGCAGGTTGTGCTCTTCGCCTTCGAAGGGGTCTTCAACGCACTCTGGCAAGCGAGCGGAACCGACGCCGCAGAGATGTATCGGCGCCACGCGAACCTCGGCTGACCAGCCACCTGATGAGCGCGAGGCCGCTTTCTGCTAAGCCAGGCGCACCATGACCGACGATGCCGTCGCGAAATTCTCTACCGCCTCGTCCAGGCCATTCACCGCGTTTCGGAGAAAGTCGGCGTCGCGAGCCACGACGGCGACCAACACCTGCTGCCGCGCCTGTTCCAACTCCGACAGTGTGGTCTTCACCTCTGCGGAAGAGGTGCCCGCCCGAAGCCCACGGACAGCGGCGCGGTACCGCGGGTCGTGCTCGACCAATCGAGCCAACGACGGAGCCCCACCTGCCGATGGCGCGATGGCACTAGCCCGCAGTTCCTCGGAGGAGCGGATCACCTCGACGGTCAATTGCTTTATCCGTAGCCCGGCGGCCACTTCCCGCCGCTCGGTTCTGCGCCGAAGGATCATCGCAGCTACTGCGGCCACTGCAACCCCGGCGACGACGAAGATTAGACCAGCTCGATCGGGCACTCCGAACCGCACCTCCAAGGTCGTTCCCGTGTTTGCCCTGCTCCGACTGTACCGACCAGTTGTCAACTTGCCGACAAGGTCTTCCACAAACGAGCCTAAGCAAGTCAGTCACCGACTCGGGTGGCAACAATCCCGCCAGCCGTCCCGCACGCCCGGGAACCTGGTCTAGCGACACCTAGTCTAATGCCTCACTATTCGAGCCTCAATCCGCATCCAGCGGATATCGGTCTGCTCCGGCATGAGCGGTTCGAGTCGAACTACATGGCGACCGCCAGAGACCCGGCCTATGAGCGCGCGCATGATGTCCATGACCGGACCGCAGCCCGCACACGCGGCAAACCGTCAACGGCCGGCCAGGACAGGGTGGTGACCTTCAGCGACAGGGTCTACCGGGGCGACTGCGGCGCTGGTCCTGCGGTACGGGTGCGCAGATGAACACATGCGCAGGTCTGGGGTTGTGCAGAAAATCTTGGATTCGGGCTCCGCCTCGCGGTGGGTCCTGGGCCGGGAACCGGTACTTTGGACCACGGTCCGGCGACAGGCTACGGACTCCAGTAACCGCGAAAGTTCACCGCGAAGCGCAACGGAGCGGCTCTTGAGCGCACCCGACAGCACGACCACCCGACACGGCATGGGCCCGGAGGACATCGACTGGACCGCCGCCACCACTACCGCCGACGAGGCCGCCAAAAGAGCCGGCGGCGACGGCAGTAGCCACCAGGCTGGACAGGAAGCCCCACCGGTCCAGACCGCCGCGCCACGGGAGGCTGCCGCACAGCCGGAGGCCGCGCAATCCGAGTCGCGGGCCGCGAAGCGGATCGGGTCGTTGGAGATCCTTGCCGGGGTCCTCGTGCTTCTGGTCGTCCTCCGGAGCCCGCTGGGGGGCCTGGTCTCCGGCGCCAAGCTGCAGACCTGGACCACGGTCTTCGTCTCGGTGCTGGTGCAGGCCGCCCCGTTCCTGGTGTTCGGCGTCGTGCTCTCCGCGGTGATCGCCGTCTACGTGCCGCGCGCGTTCTGGGCTCGGGCGCTGCCCAGCCACCCGGCCCTGGCCGTGCCCGCCGCCGGCATTGCCGGGGTGATCCTGCCCGGCTGCGAGTGCGGCAGCGTGCCGATCGCCGGGTCGCTGATCCGGCGGGGCGTCACGCCGGCCGCCGCGCTGGCGTTCCTGCTGGCCGCGCCGGCGATCAACCCGATCGTGCTGACCGCCACGGTGATCGCCTTCCCCGGCCGGCCCCAGATGGCCATCGCCCGCGGCGTCGCCAGCCTGGTCGTCGCCGTGGTGATGGGCTGGCTCTGGCTGCGCCTCGGCAAGCCCGAGTGGATCCGGCTGCCGCACCGTCCCGATCTGGACGACGACTCCCGGGCCCGCGCCTTCTGGGCGGCCTGCCGGCACGACATCATGCACGCGGGGGGCTTCCTGGTGGTCGGCGCGGCCGCGGCCGCCACGATCAACGTCGTGGTCCCGGGCGCCTGGCTGCAGAGCCTGGCCAGCAACCCGGTCGTATCGGTCCTCGCGCTCGCGGTGCTCGCCGTCCTGCTGTCGATCTGCAGCGAGGCCGACGCGTTCGTGGCCGCGTCGCTGACCCAGTTCTCGCTCACCTCGCGGCTGGTGTTCCTGGTGGTGGGCCCGATGGTCGACCTCAAGCTGATCTCGATGCAGACCGGGGTGTTCGGTCGCCGCTTCGCCTTCCGGTTCGCGCCGGCCACCCTGGTCGCGGCCATCGTGATCGGCGCGGGATTCGGGGCGGTGCTGCTGTGAACAAACTGACCCAAGCCGTGATCATGCTGCTCCTCGGCGGCTCGATCCTCAAGGCCACGATCACCGACGTCTTCCTGCGCTACGTCAAGGCCGGCCTGCGCCCGTACCTGCTGGTCGCGGGCGTGCTCCTGGTCGCGGCCGCGGTGATGACCATCTGGTTCGAGCTTCGCTCGGGCGCGACGGCGCCCGCCGACCACGGCGAGCACGAGCACGAAAACGAGGAGGACGGGGACGGGCATGGGCATGGGCACGACCACGCTCATCACGAGCCGCGCGTCGGCTGGCTGCTGATCCTGCCGGTGATCGCCCTGCTGCTGATCACGCCACCCGCGCTCGGCTCCTATGCGGCGGGCCAGGCTGGTGCGGTCGCCCTGACCTCGGACTCGGACTACCCACCGCTGCCGGCCGGTGACCCGGCGCCGATCGGCCTGCTCGACTACGCCTCGCGGGCGATCTTCGACGGCGGCAAGAGCCTTTCGGGCCGTACGCTGCAGCTCAGCGGATTCATCACCCCAGGGCCGGACGGCCACCCGATGCTCGCGCGGATCGTGCTGACCTGCTGCGCCGCCGACGGCCGCCCGATCAAGGTCGGTCTCACCGGCAGCGCCACCGTCGACGCGCCCCCGGACAGCTGGGTGCAGGTGATCGGCGTCTACAGCAACCAGGTCGGCAAGGACCCGGTCAACAAATCCGACGTGGCGTACGTAGAGGTGAAGAGCTGGCAGGAGATCACCGAACCGAAGCAACCGTACGCATGAAGCGGCGCTCGCCCTCGCCGGGTTACTGCCTCGTGGGTCAGACGACCGTACGCAAGTCCAGCGAATGCCGCAGGAAGGACTCCTGGTTGCCCGTCGACCACCAGAGCACGCCACCGCGGTAGGAGACGTTGCCTGCGTCGGGGCTGATCTCGACGGTGCTGCGCGTGGCGATCTCGTACACCAGCAGCTGGACGTTGCCGGTCAACTCGGACGTCGAGGTGGTCTGCGACAGCACCTCGAAGCGGTCGAGGACGCCGACGTCGGCGATCACGGTCGCGGCCGCGCCCTCGGCGATCTGCCGGCGGTCGCCGCCGTCGGGGTGCATCAGCTCGATCCGGGTGAAGCCGTCGTCGGCGAGCGAGACCACCCGGCACCAGACCGGGCTGCAGCCGGTCACGCTTTTGCTGGTGGACGGGATCGTACGGTCCTGGCCGGTGACGATGTTGCGCATCATCGTGGTGCCGGCCGAGGCCACCACGCCGTTGATCAGCCACGGCCAGGCCGACAGCGACCAGACGCCCTGCTCGGCGCGGACGTCGACCGGCCCACCGCCGAGCGCCACGGATCGGACCTCGGTGACCTCGTCGGAGGGGGCGGCGACCCAGTGCACCCGCCCGTCGGCGACGACGATGTCGTACTGCGACTGGTAGAACCGCGCGTCTCCCACGTCGGCGGTCAGCAGCCGCGGCGGCCGGCCGTCGCGCAGGTTGACCGTCCACAGCTCCTCGTGGCCGGTCGTCCCCTCGCCCCAGACCAGCACGTCGCCGGCGGCCACGGGACTGTCGAACGACGGATCGCGGCTGATCGGCAGGCTCCGGAGCTGCCGCAGCGACCCGTCCGCCTTACGTAGCAGGAACCGCAGGAACTTGCCGTCGCGGGTCGGCGCGGTGCCGACCGAGTCCTTGGCGTCGACGAAGAAGGCCGGCTCATAAGCCGTGCCGTCCGGCAGGTCGGCGGGCACCGTGCCGCGCTGGGCGGCCGGCCAGGCCTGTGCCGCGGTCACCGGCGGCGCCGGCGGGCGTTTGACGGCGGGCGGCAGGAAAAGCAGTGCGCCGCTGGCCGCCAGCGCCGCGCCCAGGCTGGCCGATTTCACGAGCCGGCGCAGCACGCGTCGAAGGGGACCGTTGCCTGGCACGGGTCGAATGCTAGTCCGGCCGCACGCGCCCGCGCCCGGGCAGCCCGCGCAAGATCAATGCGATGGATCGGGGTTGCCGCCCGTGGCCAGCGGGTATGCCGGCCTCATGAGTCTGTCGGAGCCCGCCGCAAACGAGCCCGACGCCACAGCGGTCCCGATTAGCGGGACAGCGGGCGCCGGCCGGCTCGAGGAGGACTTCACCGCGGACGATCTCGGCCGGGTGCGGCGTACGGTTCTCGTCGGCGCCCGCCGGGCCGGGCTGGCGGGTGATCCGCTGGACGACTTCGTGGCCGCGGTCCACGAACTGGTCACCAACGCCGTGCGGCACGGCGGCGGGCGGGGGCGGCTGGAGCTGCGCTGTGACGGCGACACGCTCGTCTGCGACGTCAGCGACGATGGTCCCGGGTTTGGCGGCGGGGTGCCGGCGGCCGCGTCTCCGCCGCCGGCGGAGACGCCCGGCGGCCGGGGGCTGTGGCTGGCCCGCCAACTGGCCGACACGCTGCTGGTCACCGACGGGCCGTCCGGGGCCACCGTCTCAGTGACGGTCTGCCTCCCACCCGCGGCGGCCGGGCCCTGCGGCGGCGGCCGGCCCGGCGGCGGCGGACACCGTCAGGTCCGCGGCCGATCCCGACGACCCTGCCCGCCGGCCAGCATGCCGAATGACCTAAGGTAGTCGCGACAAAGCCGTCCGTAATTAGCAAAAGGCCGGATTCGTCACCACCAGATGGTGATCGTCCTGGTCGGTGCGCGGAAGTGTCCGAAAGTTGGCACCAGTTACCGCCACTGCCTGCGCTTTCGGGCTCGCGCGGCGAGGAATCCGCCGCTTACGATCGCGGCGCCATCTTGAGATCACGGGGTGTCCTCCTGCGTACTTTCTCCGTCCCTGAGCGGCTCGGCGGCCTCGGCCTCCTGGTCGCCGCCGGGGCCGCAGTGTGGCCGACGCTCACCGAGCGCACCGGCGGGGCTCTGCCCTGCCCGCTGCGCACGCTGACCGGCGTGCCGTGCCCTGCGTGCGGCCTGACCACGGCGGCCATCGCGCTGGTGCGTGGCGAGGCCGGGGCGGCGTTCGGCGCAAATCCAGTGATCTTTGGTCTGGCGGCGCTCGCGGTCGCCGCCGGTCCGCTCGTGGCGTTGCGCGCCACGGGCGTACTGAAACCGCCGCGTCCGTTCTCGCCCGCCCAGCGGCGACGGACGGGATGGCTTTGCGGGCTGCTTGCGGTCGCGAGCTGGCTCTTCCAACTGCATCGGCTCGGGGTGAGCCGATCCTTCTAAAGGATCGCCAAGATGACATATCCACCGAACAACGACCCGTACGGCCAGAACCCACCGCCGCAGCCCTACGGCGCGCCACAGCAGCCATACGGGGCGCCCCAGCCGCCCTACGGCGCGCCACAGCAGCCATACGGCGGTCCCCCGCCCGGACAGTACGGGGGCCAGCCGCCCTACGGCGCGCCCGGCTACGGCACCGCCCCTGCCAGCGCCTACGCCAGCTGGATCCAGCGGGTCGGCGCCTACCTGATCGACGGCTTCGTGATGGCGCCGTTCTACATCCTTGGCGTCGCGATCGGCCGTAGCACCGACAGCGCGACCGGGGTGACCAGCGTCAACGCGTTTTTCTTTATCTCCTACCTGATCGGCCTGGTCGTCTTCGGATACAACCGCTGGTTCCAGGCGGGCAAGACGGGCCAGAGCTGGGGCAAGAAGGCGCTCGGCATCCGGCTGGTGAGCGAGCAGACCGGCCAGCCGATCGGCGCAGGCATGGCCTTCCTGCGCGACCTCGCACACTTCGTCGACGGCGTCATCTGCTATGTCGGCTACCTGTTCCCGCTGTGGGATGCCAAGAAGCAGACGCTTGCCGACAAGATCGTTAAGACACTCGTCGTCAGCTAAGCCCGCCCGCGGCGGAAACAGGCGCAAGTGCGCTATATGAGGTCGTAGGCGACCACTTCGCGAGACGCCCGGGTCCCGGCCCGGGCGTCTCCGTCTTTGGTCACGCGTTCCGGCGCTCCAAGCCGGCGCCGCGTGTCGGCCCGGCGCCCCAAGCCGGCACCGCATATCAGCCTGGCGCTCCAAGCCGGCACCGCATGTCAGCCTGGCGGCCTCGGCCGGCGTTGCGTGTCAGCCTCGCACTGGACGACCGAAAGGGGTCAGCCGCCCGCCATGGCGCCGATGATGAGCAACGGCTCCTCGCCGGCGGCGACCCGGTTGGGCAGAGGCGCATCGGGCGACTCGTTGGAGATGTCCTCCTCGCAGGCGAAGAAGCGCACCAGCGCACGCCGCTGCCCGGTGCGCCTGTCCCGCATCGTGCCGCACAGCATGGGATAGCGCTCCTCGATCGCGTCGAGCACCAGCCGCTGGGTGACCGGCGCGGCCACGTCGACGCGGACCTCGCCGCTGACGCGCGCCAGCGTCTTCAGGTGCGCCGGGAGCACCACCCGGATCATGACATCGCCCGGATCACGGCAGCACCTGGACCTCGACCGAGAGCACCGCGGGCAGGTCGCGCACGACCGGCGTCCAGGAGTCGCCGCTGTCGGACGACGCGTACACCTGGCCGCCTGTCGTGCCGAAATAGACGCCGCACTCGTCGAGGGTGTCGACGGCCATCGCGTCGCGGAGCACGTTGACGTAGCAGTGCGACTGCGGCAGGCCCTCGGTCAGCGGCTCCCACCGGTCGCCGCCCGAGCGGCTGCGGTAGACCCGAAGCTTGCCGTCGGGCACATAGTGCTCCGAGTCGCTCGTGATCGGGACGACGTAGACGGTTTCGGGCTCGTGCGCGTGGACCGCGATCGGAAAGCCGAAGTCGGTCGGCAGGTCGCCGCTGATCTCCCGCCACACGCCGCCGGCGTCGTCGGTGCGCATGACGTCCCAGTGCTTCTGCATGAAGAGCACGTCCGGCCGGGTCGGGTGCATGGCGAGCCGGTGTACGCAGTGGCCGACCTCGGCATCCTCGTCGGGAATCTGCGCTGAGCGGAGCCCGCGGTTGATCGGCAACCAGGTCTCGCCACCGTCGTCGGTGCGGAAGGCCCCGGCCGCGGAGATCGCGACGAACATCCGGTCCGGGTTCCGCGGATCGAGGATGATCGTGTGCAGGCACAGGCCTCCGGCGCCGGGCTGCCAGCGCGGTCCGCTCTCGTGGGTACGCAAGCCGGTCAGCTCCAGCCATTTCTGGCCGCCGTCGGTCGAACGGTAGAGCGCCGCGTCCTCGCCACCGGCATAGACCACGTCGGGGTCGGTGTGGGACGGCTCGAGGTGCCAGATCCGCTTGAACTCCCACGGCCGGGGCGTGCCGTCGTACCAGAGATGCTCACCGACCTCACCCGCGTACGCGAAGTCGCCGCCCACCGGCCGCCACGACCGGCCACCGTCGTCGGACCGCTGGATGACCTGCCCGAACCAGTCCGACGTCTGCGAGGCGTAGAGCCGGTCCGGATCGACCGGCGAGCCGTTGACGTGGTAGATCGCCCACCCGCCGAAGTGTGGACCGCTGACCTGCCAGTCCCGGCGCTTGCCGTCCGAGGTCAGGACGAACGCGCCCTTGCGTGTGCCGACGAGCAAACGAACCCCGGTCATCGCTGGGCCCTCCTTGCCATGCCGTCGTGCGGTGCGGCTGGGTACCGTTCGGCGCAGTCGGTCATGTCCGCTCCTCTCCGCTCAGTCGAGGGGCCGGATAGCCCCGTCGATTGCCTGACGATAACCGCAGGGTATCGACCCGCGCGGCTATCTGGGGCAGCTCAACGGCGGCTGGCACCCCGACGGAGGACGGTCAGGCGCCCGGGGCGAACCGGCCGACCGCGCCGTAGATCGCGACGTCGGTGGCGGTGGGCCGGTCGTCCGTCGGTCGCGTGGGGCGCCAGTCACTGACGGCGACGATGCCCGGGTCGACCAGTTCGAGGCCGGCGAAGAAGCGGCCGAACTCCGCGCGGTCCCGGGCCCGCGCATCGGTGCGGCCGCCGGCCAGCAACTCCTCGTGCTTGGCGATCTGCTCCGGCGGCGCGTAGTCGAGGGTCAGGTTGCTGGCGACCAGGTAACTGCCGGCGGGCAGGGCCTCGCGCAGCCGCTGGACGATCGCGACCGCCTGATCGTCGTCGTGGATGAAGTGCAGAACCGCCACGAGCAGCAGGGCGACCGGCTGCCGCAGGTCGAGGGTGGCGCGCAGGTCGGGGTGGTTCAGGATCGCCTCGGGATCGCGCAGGTCGGCCTCGACGTAGCCGGTGCGGCCCTCGGGGGCGCCGACCAGCAGGGCGCGGGCGTGGGTCATCACGATCGGGTCGTTGTCGACGTACAGGATGCGGGACCGCGGCGCGACCCGCTGCGCTATCTCGTGGGTGTTGTCGGGCACGGGCAGGCCGGTGCCGATGTCGAGGAACTGGGTGACGCCGGCCTCTGCCAGGTAGCGGACGCTGCGCCGCAGGAAGTCGCGGTTTTCCAACGCGGCGAGGCGCGCGGTGGGGAAGGCTCGGGCCAGCAGGTCGCCGGACTCCCGGTCGGCGGCGAAGTGGTCCTTGCCGCCGAGCCAGTAGTTGTACCGCCGGGCCGGGTGCGCCACCGACGTGTCGATCGGATCCACGGCCGAAGCGTAGTCCCTCGTGGACGGTCTCGATCAGAGCAGCGGCGAGCGACCGCCGTAGCCGGTCGCCAGGCGTACGCCCGTACGCAGGCCGCTGCCCGTGCCCGGATAAAGCATCAGGTTGCCGTTGGATTTCAGCACGGCGGCGATGTCGGTGTAGCCGTCCCGGTCGAAGTCGCCGATGCCGATCAGGTCGCGCATGCCGCCGAAGCCCGTGGCGATCTGCCGGGCGGTCCCGATGCCCGCCTTACGGCCGGGGTAAAGCAACAGCCGGCCGGTCGAGGTCTGCCGGGCTGCCAGGTCGGGGTAGCCGTCCCGGTCGAAGTCGCCGACGCCGGCCAACTCGCTCAACGAGTTCCAGCCGCTCTTGCCGATCAGCTTGCGGGCGCCGAGCTTCGTGCCCTTCGCGCCCAGATAGTAGTAGAGGGCGCCGTTGCTGGACTGGACCGCGACGATGTCGGGGTACCCATCCCTGTTCAGGTCGCCGATCGCGGTGATCTCGCGCATCCGCTTGAAGTCGCGCGAGAGCAGCGTACGCGCGCCCAGCGTGCCGTCACTCCTGCCCGGGTAGAAGTACAGGTAGCCGGTCGAGGCCACCCGCGCGACCAGGTCCGGGTAGCCGTCGCGGTTGAGGTCGCCGACCCGGACGATCGCGTTCATCGGCTTCCAGCCGCCGCCGAGCCCGCGCCAGCCGCTGTTGTCCACGAAGACGCCGTTGCCCGGGAAGAAGTTGAGGTAGCCGGTGCTCGCCGTCCGCGCCAGCACGTCCGACCAGCCGTTTCGGTCGTAGTCGGCGAGGGTGGCCGCGGGCAGCGGCGCGAAGTCGACGTAGTCGTCATCGATGTTGATCGCGACGCCGCCCCACGTCTCGGTGTGGCCGCCGGCGTACTGCTTCATGCGCCGGTGCGGCGACCAGTACGCGGCCGGGACGGCCACGTCGGTGAGGGTGGACACGGAGTCCCAGCGGGCGAAGTCGATGAAGTCGGGCCGGACGTAGCCGGCGGCCGCGTAGTTGGCCACCTGGTCGGCGCCGCCCGAGCTCATGCTGCTGTAGAAGCCGGACAGGTAGCCGAGGTCGTGCAGCTTGGCCGTCCAGGCGCTGACGAAGGCGAGGACGCCCGCGCGGCAGGCGGCGTCGTCGGTCCGGTACGCCTCCATGTCGTAGATCAGCACGCTCTGGCCGCCGAGGCCGAGCGACCGGGCCTGGGCGGCGGCGTCCTGCGCGGTGGCCACGCCCTCGGCGGCCGCCTGGGCATTGGCGATCAGGTTCTTCTTCTTGGTCGCGGTGGTGCACGACGCCTGCGGGCCGACGTAGAGCGGGATCAGGTGCCAACCGGCCGCGACCTGGGCGCGTACCCAATCGGCCGTGAGATTTGCCTGGGTGCAGCCGCGGTTGTCGCCGCCGAAGTAGACGCCGACCGCCCGGTAGGGCGACGCCGCACGCCACGCCGCCATGGTCGCGCTCGACGGCGCCGTGCAGGCGTCGAAGGCGACCCCGACGAAGGTGCCCGGCTGGACCGTGGTGGTGGCCGTCGCCATCGTGGTGACCGTCGCGTCGGCCTGGGCCAGCGTAAACGCCGAAAGCACGAGGACCGCGACGCAGAACACGGCGCGAACGACTTGCTTGCGGTGCACGGGCGTCAATGTCCGCATGACGGCCTTCCATAGGCGGAAAGAACGCCCGAGCCAACCAGACGGTCAGGAGACTCGGGTACGGCCGAACGGTTGATCTCGCGACGGCGTACGGCCAGGAGACGCCGCGCCCCGGATCGTCCGCGCAGACCCCCATTAGCCGAAATCGGGCAGATCACCCGGACTTCTGAACGTGATCTTCAACCGCAGGACGGTCCCCACGCGGCCGTCACGCTGCCAGCCTGGCGAGTGGGCACGAGAGTGTCCACCCAGTCGACCGGGAGCGGCGCTCGGCGCCCGACCTGCGTGGAGGCACCGTTGC
>Ga0307508_10004306_pt1 | contig 13950 bp, 14 predicted proteins | sample 9_EM_MG_FD_203089 | JGI IMG/M metagenome (GOLD analysis project Ga0307508, IMG submission 203089) | Populus trichocarpa ectomycorrhiza microbial communities from riparian zone in the Pacific Northwest, United States - 9_EM | ecosystem: Host-associated > Plants > Roots > Unclassified | place... | reverse complement strand
CCAGGAAGGCTCGGAGCTTGGCGCGATCTCCATAGTATAGTTCCGGGTCTTCGATCTTTGGCTGACTGGCTCTATCGCCTCGTCCTCGTTGTGCGATGAGTTCCTGTAGGAGAGCTTGCATGATGTCCGGGCCGCTAGTCCCTGAAGCTTCGGTCATTCTTTTTTGTTGTTCGGGGGTGTCGGGGGTCTCAGGCCGGGATTGCGGTTCTGGGGTTACCGGGCTTGGGATGCGTGCCTCGTCTGGGGCTGCTCGGATTTCCCCGAGGTCGAAGGTGTTGGAGTCGAGGTCGTCTACCTCGAACTCGTGTTCTGGGTCTGGTCGATCCACGGTGACTTATTTTTCCTTTCTCGAGGATTGTCCACTACGTCAGGTGTCGATTGGAGACGCAATCTAGTGTCAAGATCCTGACTTCTTCGCACTGTCTGGGGCTCGACAGGCAACGTAGTTCCTCGGCGTGCCTACACGGTAGGTCTTTCCTTTCGTTCGGCTCTCGGGCTGTGTTTGTTCAGCTCACTGGTACGGGCAAGTACTTCCCTTTCTGGTTTGGTGAAGTCTGAGGATGTCCCTCGGCGTAGCCCTGTCTATGCTGGCGAGACTCTAACTCCCAGTCTTTCATTGTCGTCATCTACTACCACTCGATGGTCTTTACTGTAGCACGGTCGTTCGGTTCGGGGTTTCGGTCGCAGCGCCGGTTTCACGGGAAGGTAGAAGTAGGAGTGGTGGAGAGAGATAATAGATTGCGTGGAGAAGAATCTCCAGACTAGCTACCGCGCCCTTTCCTTTATACTTTTCCCTCCCTCTGTGGAATCACAGCTTGCCCGCAAGACTGACACAGTTCCTCCATACTTCATCATGACTCAATCGCTACGCCCAAGGAAAACACATGATCGCACTCGGCCGCCGCGCGGCCAACACTCTACTCGCGGCAACAGGAGAAAGAACGCGCAAGCAGTAACAGTAAGGGAAAAGGAAGAATGACGTACAACTTAATCAAGGGGAAACAATACTCGGAACGATAAAGGAGAAGGACGCGCAAGCTCAAGCAACGGGAGACGACAGACGTAGCGGACAGGAGAAAGGACGCGCAAGCAATATCAATCGGAAACGGCAAAGACGAGAAAGACACATAGACAACATAGAAGAACAAAGGTGAGAGATCTAGACCGGCCAGCGGTAGGGGAGTATCGCTGCCAGAGCGATGTGATCAGGTGAGGCGCCTAAGCGCGGAGGATGACCGTAACTGCGGCAGCCATGATGAGGCCCAGCCACGGGGCAGCAAGGGTGACGGCGGCCCCGGCCACGGCGCTTAGGAGCCTGTCACGCGAGGTTCGTGACATCAGGCTACTTTCGATAATTCACAGCGGAATAATCTTAGACATCAGGAAAAAAAATCTGCGTCCGGACACACCAGGCGCTCGGGACGCTCTGGATGCACCCTGGCAGGGCACATACTGCTCCCAACGCGAAACGCATAGGCAACGTGAATTCAGATTCAGTACGCCATGGCACCGTGCATTCGGACGCCGTATGCCAGGGCGCCGTGCGTCTGGACACAGCTCGCCATGGCATCTGCTTACCGGACGTCGCGTGTCAGGGCATTTTCCTTCTGGACGTAGCCGTGTCAGAGCATTTTCCTTCTCGGCGCCGCCATGTCAGTGCAAATGGCGTCCAGACGACACATGTTATGGCACCACAGTCACGCTGTCAGTCAAGGTACAGAACATCGTAGCAAATACTCTTGTCGCATTCGCAAACACGCAGCGGTTCCAGGCATAGTGACTCAGTCCAGTTCTATTCATTCTATCTAATGTACATTTATATATGCTACTACCACACTTCGCGCGGAAAAAAAGGAAAGTTGGCAAATACGACACGAAGCGTTGAGCAGGACGCGATGAGCACGACGCGATGAGTACAACGCTATAAGCATCAGGCGATGAGCACGATGCGATGAGCACGACGCAATGAGCGCGATACGATGAGCACGATGCGATGAGCACGACAACTATGAGGAGGATGGCGATGAGCACGCCGCTGGCGGCGAGGACGATAGCAAGTAGGACGCAGCGAGTATGATTGCGAGCTTTGTGACATCGTTAGCGCAGCTCTCAGAGTGACAGACAGCAGGTAGTTGTACAATACAACGTGACGAGTACGATGTCAATGAGGGTGCCAGCGGCGAGAATGATAGTGGGTAGGACGCGGTGAGTGTGGCAGCGAGTAGGACGCGGCGTGTATGGGAGCGAGTAAGATGTGATGATTATGTGGCGAGCTTTGTGACATGGTTAGCGCAGCTCTCAGAGTGACAGAGACACCGGGAAGTTGTACAATACACAGTGTGGAGTACAATGTCAATGAGGGTGCCGGTGGTGAGGATGATAGCAAGTAGGACGTAGCGAGTATGATGGTGAGCTTTGTGACAAGGTTAGCGCAACTCTCAGAGTGACAGAGACACCGGGAAGTTGTACAATACACAGTGAGGAGTACGATGTCAACGAGGGTGCCAGCGGTAAGGACGATAGCGAGTAGGACGTGGCGAGTAAGTCACGGCGAGTATGATGGCATGAAAGACGCGACGAGTACGATGGCAATAGAAAGCGCCAAGCCACTACTAACGCTTGTGCTTTCGCAAGGTTCGGCTCGCTCATCACTCATAGATAGACCCCTTTTTTCTTCTCCTTTCACCTCATCCTACTCATCGACATTATCCTAATCGACATCTTACTCGTTGTGCCTCTCTCGCCATCATACTCGCCGCGTCTCACTCGCTCACATACTTGCTGCGTCCGACTTGCCCACACTCGCCGTGTCCTACCCCCTATGATTCTCGTCGCCGGCACCCTCATTGACATCATACTCATCACGTTGTATTGTGCAACTTCCCGCTGTCTGTCACTCCGCGAGCTGTGCTAACCATGTCACAAAGCTCGCCACATAATCGTCGCATCTTACTCGCTCCCATACCCGCCACGTCCTACTTGCTACCACACATGCTGCATCCTACCCACTATCGTTCTCGCCGCCGGCACCCTCATTGACATTGTACTCGTCACGTTGTATTGTACAACTTTCCGCTCTCTGTCACTCTGAGAGTGGCGCTAACCATGTCACAAAGCTCACAATCATACTCGCCGTGTCCTACTTGCTATCGTCCTCGCTGCCGGTGGCGTGCTCATCGCCATCCTCCTCATAGTTGTCGTGCTCATCGCGACGTGCTCATCGCGTCATGTCGTATTTGCCAACTTTCCTTTGTTTCCACACGAAGTGTGGTGGTAGCATATATAGATATACATTAGATATAATGAATAGAACTGGACTGAGTCACTATGCCTGGAACCCGCTGCGTGTTTGCGAATGTGACAAGAGTATTTGCTGCCATGTTCCATGCGTTGACAGCCAGCATGACCGCGGTGCCATGACATGCGTCATCCAGACGCCATTTGCCCTGACACGCTGCGTCCAGAAGGAAAATACCCTGACACGGCTGCGTCCAGAAGGAAAATGCCCTGACACGCTCTGTCTGGTAAGCAGATGCCATGGCAAGCTGTCTCCAGACGCACGGTGCCATGGCGAGCTGCGTCCAGATGTACGGTGCCACGGCGAATTGCCTCCGAGTTAAGCAGGTTGCGTCCGAAGCGTCCCGAGTGTCTAGTGCGTCCGGACGCTCAGGACGCAATTTTTTTTTTTCCTCATGGATCTTGTGTGTGGGTTCAGTTCTAGTGTTCATGAGGATGTTCGAGCTGATTTCCCTTCCATCAGGGTGGGAAGTCTCTTTCTTTTATCTGAGGATAGCAGGCGTGCGAAGCGGTGACTCGGACTTGGATTCCCCTGAGGTGCATGGACCCCGTGGGCGATTCATTGGTCATGGCTGGGTGTAGATAAGGGGAGATGAGGTTTCATGCATCCGAGCAGGGTGTCTGGACCCAGAACGGTCTTCCCCTCTTTCGGGAGGTGGACCGACCCTACTCTGTTCAGTTCCGCTCGTTTGTTCAATCGACCCGTCATCTCCGAAGATAGACTCTTACAGCCGGTTCTCACCCATAAGCTAATCTCCGGCTCCTTAACTCCCTCCTAGACTCTCTGAACCGCTCCGTCATCCTTACATACGCACTTTTCTAGCTTGCTACGTACTCTAGATAATTTCAGGTGTAACACCGTATAGCCAGATGTCTTCCTCGTGATGATTGATCGTGAGGTGGAGTTGAGCGTCGTGGGTTACCAGCCCACCGGTAACCTCGCTTCCGTCCATGGTCAGGACCCATCTTGGTGTTGCTTTTTGTTGCATTGGAATTCTGCTTGCTTCGGCATAGGCTTTGTCGACAAAGTTGTCGGATGCCCCATTGTCCACTAGGGCAGTGGTATTATGTTCTTTTCCATTGGTCCCCTATGATCCGTACTTTGATCATGATTTTTTCTTCGCGGTCGTACCTGGCTGTTCGTATTCTCTGATGGTCTCTGGTTATGCTGGAAGCATTGCCAGCTGAGTCTGTGTTCGTTCGGGAAGCCCTGCATCGAACTTGTCGATGTATGCCGAGTCATTGTAGTCAAGATCGGCAATGATGTTTTGGAATTCGGCCCAGTACAGCGCCATGGAGTGGGCGCCTTATTCAATCTTGTTGAACTTGACCTTGGCGATTTCCTTCGCGTCGATTTCTCCGAACGCTCTGTGGATCGCTTTTTTGAATTCTTTCCATGTCGTGAAACTGCTTCTTCCGTCCGTGATTCAGGGTTGGATCCATTTCCAGGCTGCTGCTCGGCATCGGCTGTTTGCGTAATGAACTGTCTTGCTGTCATTCGTAAATCGGTGGGACTCGCAGTTGTACTTCAATTCGCATTGTACCAGGAAGGCTCGGAGCTTGTCGTGTTCTCCGTAGTACAGTTCTGGATCTTCTATCTTTGGTTTTCTGGTCCTCTCATTATGTCCTTGTTGGGAGATGAGTTCCTGCAGTAGCGCTTGCATGACGTCTGGTGCTTTGCCACTACCCGTTGCTCCTAGCAACATTCTTCGTATTTGCTCGCGGGTTTCTGGTGTGACTGGTCGGGAGTGGGGTTCTGGTGTTACGGACTCGGTATTCGTTCATCATCGGGAACTTCTTGTATCTCCCAAAGGTCAAATGTGTCTGATTCGAGGTCATCAACCTCTCGTATTCTTTGTGGGTCTGAGGAATCCATGGTTGATTCCTTCTTGCTACGTCAGGTCTCGATTGGAGACACAATCTAGTGTCAAGTTCCTGCCTCAATGACTGGTTTGGCTCGACAGGCAACGTAGGCTTTTTGGTATTCAGAACGGGTGCCTCTACTAACACTTTCAGTGTGCTCACACTCCCGGCGTACTCACACATACGGCGTACTCACACTTCCAGTGTACTCACACTTCCGGTGTACTCACACTTCGGTCACAGGTAGAGCTGTTGTATCTCTGGCCTCACGGGCTGCATTCGTTCAGCTCCGCATCTTGTGTCGTCTACTCGGTAGGGCTTTCGTGTCTTCGGCTCTCTGGCCGAGTTCGTTCAGCTCAGCGTCTCACATTGCCTACTCGGTAGGGCTTTCGTGTCTTCGGCTCTCGGGCTGTGTTCGTTCAGCTCACTGGCACAGGCAAGTACTTCCCACTGTTTCAGGTGAAGTCTAAGGATGTCCCTCGGCGTAGCCTGTAGTGCTGGCAAGGCGTCATACTCCCAATCTTTCGTGCTGCCGTGCTCGGTCTTACACAGTCTTCATCTACTGCCACCTGGTGGTCTTTCCGGTAGCATGGTCGTTCGTAGGTCTCGGGATTCCGCTTGGCAGAGATCGGGGTTCTGTGTGGAGGGTGTTGGTCGCAGCGCCGGTTCGGGGAAGAGATAGGTCTGTGGAGAGAGATAATAGATTGCGTGGAGGAAGACTCTCCAGACTAGCTACCATGCCCTTCCTTTATACCCTTTTCCTCCACTGTGGAATCACAGCCTCACCCGCAAGACTGACACAGAGTTTCCCATTATGACTCCATCGCCGCGTCCAAGAAATATGTGATCCTACTCGGTCCATTCGTTCCTCTGCAACAGATAAGGCAAGGCAGACTCGCAAACAGTAGGAAACGACAAGCACACATGGTAAGCACTAAACATAATGCAGAGTAAAGCGAGGCAGACACACAACGGTAAGGAACAACCAAGGAAACAACAGGTAAGCAATAAACATAACGCAGAGTAAAGCGAGGCAGACACGTAATGGTAAGGAACAACCAAGGAAACAACAGGTAAGCAATAAACATAACACAGAAGGAGAGCAAGGCAGACACACAACAGTAAGGAAACAAACAGGCGGACCCTGGTCAGCCCGCGACCAGGTTGAGGTTCTGCGGTATATCGCTACCGGCGCGATGTTTGCAAGGGCTAGGATGTTGCGCTTAGGCACGTAGGATAATCGTGGCCATGGCGGCGGAGACAAGGAGAAGCCACAGTGAGGGGAGGGTGGTGGCGGTGCCGGCAGTGGCGCCAAGTAGCCTGTCGCGCCAGGTTCGTGACACTCCGCTCCAAGCAACCCCGCCCCCACTGAACGTTGTGTAGTGGAAATGAGGGTAGGCAAGAGGCACATACGAGCAGTAGGCCAGCGAGCTGAATGAGGGCAGATCAGCAACACGTACGAACAGTAGACCCGTGATACTTAACGGCGAGGTTCTGCAACACGTATGAATGTATGTCAGCAGTATGGTCGTGTAGTAGTCTGGCAAGGAGGATCAGAGCAGACAAGCAACACATATGAGCAGGATGACCGAGGCTACCGCATGTGTAACAGCTGCGATACGTGTAACACTCGGGTATTTCACCAACAGCACCGCCGCCCAGGTGGTCACCAACAGTCTATCGCCCTTGAGCTGACAACACTCAGTGTATAATGGCAGCAGAACAGTGGTGTAGTTCTGAAGGATTCGCACAGGAGCAGTTGGGAAAAAATCCCAAGAGTATTCGTGTTCGAAATATCACTAAGAGTTGATCCCAGAAACAATGTTATATTGTTAAGGCTCAACTTCTGACTGATCATTGGTAATACCTCTCTACGCAGGAAACTCGCCGTTCTTTATACCTTGTACCAGGTCATCGGTCGTCTGCCCTCGGGCTGGCTCGACAGGGTGTAAGACCTCAGTCTCACCACCAGCTTCACCCCCACGTCGGAGAGAGATAGGATTAACAGGGACGTGGCACTAGTTGATAGGTGTGGATCCCGAAGACCTTCGATTTGGACGGAAACGAACGGACTTCGCTTGCACCCCTTGTGCCTGCCGTCACCTCGTGCCTTCGTTTGCAGCCCTTACTGGCTGTATGCAACTCTGGCGTGATTAAGAAACCGCAATCCAGCACTCTAGATGCTTCCTTGAATGTTTGGTGACATCACCACAAGTGCCGCAGCAATTGCAGTTGACTGAAGATGTTGTGTCGATAACTCTGCGAGTTATGATCTGAACTTCTTCAAAGCACTGGCAAGTGGTCTGGCTCCCCTCATATACCCACCGGACCCGTTCCGCCTCGCGCGTCCTGGGCGACCATTCGAGAGTTATATTCCACCCAGAAAAAGTAGCTCTTTTTGCTGGTAAATGGCAACTAGGGACTTTTAGTATGGGGCTTGCGGAGGAAAACCTGTACACCTCTTGGGAGTGTGGCTGAGCCTCTTGCCTGAGCTCCCACAACTCCCCTCGCCCCTTGGTAACCTTCTGTTACTCTGTGGGCCGTGCCTTGGGTTGGTTCCAACCATCTGTTCCTGACTCACCCATACCAGTGACTTTCACTCATGAATTATCACTCGTCCTCAATCCGCAGATTGAGTCTGCTAGTTGCTAGTCATATAACTGTGTGCCTTTGGGGTGTCACCAGCGCGCTGGGTGTAACACTACCCTCCCCTTTACAAGGGTTCGTCCTCGGACCAAAGATTGTCAATCCTGCTGGTTATCCCTGTAAAAACCCAAAAACCTAACACAGAGGAAAAAATGGAAAACATCTTAAAACAAAAAACCTTCTTTAAGGAAAACAAAAATTCTGATACACATTGTCCGTTCCTCGGTGTCTTGTCAGCCATTAAAAACCTGGATCCCCTTATAGCTTTACCAGGAAAAGGTACTGACTCAACCTGGCAGCCTGACCCTCGGATCCCTTACCGCATTTGGGTGCTTCCTGTGGAAGGCCCTAATCATCCCTTCCCCTGTGCCTAGAAAATGCTCCAGGGGTTCCTCCGTCCAATTTTCCTCCTCTGGGAACCCCACCCACTTCGTGAGGTACTTCACGTTGCCGTCCCAATCATAGGAACTTCCCATGATTTTGTCAATCTCCCATTGACCTTCTTCGACATCAACAGCCATCTCATCAGCCTCATCCCTAACCCGTTCAGGATCAGGTGGAGCCCTTAAAGACTTGCCAGATATGCAATAGGGTTCCAGCAACGAGATATGAAAGACATTGTGGAGCCTCCAACGCTTCGGCAACTTCAGCTGCACTGCATTTGGGGACACAACCTTTTCAATCTCAAATGGCCCTTGCATCTTGTGGTCCAATTTCTTTGATGGGCGCCAGGTGCTCAGGTTTTTGATGTTAAGCATCACAAGGTCTCCAATCTTCATCTTTGGAGGTTTTTTGGATCGCTTCTCATAATGACGATTCATACGTTCACGCGTTCGTTCTAATGTCTTTTTGCAGAATGCATGGACACTGACCATCCAATGCGCGTAGTTCCTTCCTGCTGGGTTCATTGCCTCTATGTCCACTGGCCACGATGTGCGTGGATGGAATCCATAGTTGGCGTAGAAAGGAGATAACCCCGTAGCCATTGTGACAGAGTTGTTGTAGGCATACTCGCCCATAGGCAACATCTCGCTCCAGTTATTTTGTTCATAGTTGCAGAACGTGTGGAGATAGGGTTCAATCAACTGATTGACCCTTTCTGTATGGCCATCTGTTTGGGGGTGAAATGCAGTCGACATTCCTCGTTTTATTTTCAGGATACAAGTAATGGTTTCCCAAAATTTAGAGGTAAAACGAGCGTCTCGATCTGAAATAATGACGCTTGGTAGCCCGTGAAGCCTCCAGACTTCCCTAAGGAATATCCGTGCTAGATCGGGTACCTTTTTCGCATCACTCTTCAACGGAACAAAATGAGCCATCTTTGTGAACCTATCCACAATTACCCAGATACTATCATGCCCATCTGACAATGGTAGATCTGTGATGAAGTCCATTGATATTGAGTCCCATGGAGCATACAGTACTTCCAGTGCCTGTAGGAGTCCATAACGGGCATGCCTAATAGCCTTGTTCTTTTAGCAGTCTTCGCATGACCCTACATAGTCTCGGATCCAACTCTCCATCTGGGGCCAGAAAAAGTTTCGTCGAACAAGTTTAACTCTCTTATCCTGTCCCATGTGGCCTGCCACTAGAGTATCATGCTCTTTACTTACGATCGTCCTCTTCAGTTCCAAGGTGTTGGGAATATAGAGGTGTCTCTTGTAATACAAAGATCCCTCTATATATTCCACATTATCACTCGGATTCTTACTTATTGCTTTCTCATATTCTGCCATCCATTCTGGGTCACTCTGCCCATGAGAGAAGACTTCCTCTAAAAGGCTTTGGTGGAACATAACCCTTGCAACCATTTGTACACTGAGAGAAGAGAGTACCACTTGTGCCCCATCAACAGTTACTAGTTGATCTGGTCGCAACACCCGGTAAATTGGCAGGTTCTCGTTTTCTTCACCACTACCCCCCCCTTTTAAGGGACGGTACTCTGGCTGTCTAGACAGTGCATCAGGCTTTCCATTCGGAGTGCCTGGTCGATATACTATCTTGAAATCATAACCTGCAAGTTCTTGTGCCCATCGTGCTTGACACCGGTTCAATACCTTTGTCGTAGCGAAGTACTCCAGATTCTTATGGTCTGTATAGACAATTATCTGAAATCGGGCCCCCTTGAGATATCTTCTCCATTCTTTAAAGGCTGATACTACAGCGAGCATCTCTTTATCATGGATTTCATAATTAATCTCTGCTTTATCCATTTTCCTGGTATGGAAAGCAATAGGGTGTAATCGCCCTTCTACTTGCTGCGATAGCACTGCTTTAATAGCAAAGTCACTGGCATCGGTCTCCATGACCGTTGGCAATGCGGGATCAAAGTGACTTAGGATAAGGGCCGTTGTGAACCTCTTTTTCAATGTATCAAAGGTATTCTGTGCCTCTTCTGTCCACTCCCACCGGATACCTTTCTTGGTTAAATCCGTAAGATGTTTGCAGATCTTTGAAAACCCCTCAATGAATCGTCGGTAGAAGTTTGCAAATCCTAAAAAGGATTACACCGCCGTGACATTTGTGGGTGGTGCCCACTCCAACAGAGTTTGCACTTTGTCTTCTGCCATACTGACTCCCTCAGCTGAGATGATGTATCCTAAAAACTCGACTTTAGAGGCATGCCATTCACACTTTTCCAGTGCAACTGCTAATCCGTTCTCCTGCAACAGCCACAGAACACTCGTCACTATGTGAACATGCTCCTCTTCGGTTGCAGAGTATATCAGGATGTCGTCCATATAAGCCACTACCCATTGATCAAATAATTCCCTCAGGACCTCATTGATCATATTCTGGAATGTTGCGGGTGCATTGGCTAACCCGAACGGCATTACCAGGTACTCATAGAGTCCATATCTTGTCCTGAATGCTGTTTTCCATTCGTCACCCTCTTTGATTCGAATTAGGTTGTAGCCCCACATCAGGTCAATTTTCGTGAAGACTTTTGCACCTTGTACTCGATTGCGTAGTTCGTTCATCAAGGGTAACGGGTAGCGGTTCATTACCGTGACTTTATTAAGTCCTTGGTAGTCCACGCAAAGCCTGAGGCCTTGACCATGGGGCTTTGGAACAAACAGTATTGGGGCACCAGCTGCAGACTTGCTTGGTCTGATCTTGCCTGTTCGGAGCATATCCTCGAGGTACTCTTTTAGAGCTTCCAGTTCTACCTCTGAGAGGGTGTAGATAGGACCCCATGGGGCCTGTGCTCCTTCCTTTAGATCAATTGCATGGTCAAATGACCTGTGCGGTAGTAGTTCTGCTGTTGTTCCCTCGGGGTCAAACAGGTCTATGAACTCTTTATATTGTTCTGGCACCATACTTTTCCAGTCCACAAGCTCCACTCCTTGAGCGCTCATGCCCATAACGCCCAAAATGTCACGGCGTAGGTCCTGGCGCTCGATTTGGGTTTGGTTGTTTGATTTTGTTGTTGATGCCGGCACCTCGCTCCGGATGTCTAGATCTTGGAAAGACTGTCGTCACCTCGCTCCGGATGTCTTGATCTTGGAAAGAGTGTCGTCACCTCGCTCCGGATGTCTCGATCTTGGAAAGGGTGTCGGTTACGGGCCCCGGTTGCATTAGAGAAGGTTGTATGAGTTGCGTGGTTATGAGCACATATGTGAGTATGAGTACATTTGTGAGTTGCGCGGCTATGAGTAGGAGGACGTATGGGAGTTGCGAGAACTGTGTATATAAGGAGGGCTGTCTCCCGTGTTTTGTCTTCTTCTTCTCTTCATGCAACCTCTTGTATTCTATTCAGAATATCAGCCTTGCTTCCGTTTCCTCCGTTTCCTCTGATTCCTTCGTTTCGTCGACGCTCGTCTAGTGTAGCCCGTCTCTGTCCTACACGTCCGTCCAACGCTGTCCATCTCCCTGTTCGACACCTCCATCTGACGCTGTCCATCTCGCTGTTCGACATGTCCGTCTGACGCTGTCCGTCTCCCTGTTCGACCTGTCCGTCTGACGCTCTCCGTCTCCCTGTCCGACACGTCCGTCTGACGCTGTCCGTCTCTGTCGAAACGTCCGTTGACGTTCCCGTTCCCATTCCCGATCCCATTCCCGTTCCCATTCCCATTCCCGTTCCCATTCCCGTTCCCATTCCCGTTGACGTTCCCGTTCCCGTTCCCGTTCCCATTCCCGTTCCCGTTTCCGCCCCGCTTCCGCTTCCGCTCTCGCGGCATCACTCGAACTCACTTGAGTACCTTGGAGAACCACCGCCGTTACACTAGGTTGCATCTTTTCTTCTAACCTACTTGTAATGAGTTCGGAACCCATGGACACGAACGCTTCCGGCTTCACCCTCGAACAGTGGTTCACCCAGCTGCAGGCCCAGGTGGTGGCCATGGCTACAGCTCAGGGTGGCGCCAACGCCACCCAGAAGGGGTTTCCTGATGCGCCAATTTTCGACGGCGGTAAGGCCGAATAATTGCGCACCTGAATTATCCAGCTGCGCAACAAGTTGGCCGCACAACCCCATTGTTACCCCGACGACCAAGCGTGCCTCCGATATGCGGTCAACCGCCTCTCGGGGGCCGCCCTCTGCCTGATTCGCGGCTATGTATCTGAGAATACTGGACGAATCCGGCTCGAATCCCTGAACGAACTCCTCGACCTCCTCCGCCAGGCGTTCGACGACCCCGACAGAACCCGCACCGCCAACCGTGAGATTCGAAAACTCAAGCAAAAGAGCGGCACTTTTGCCGCCTATTTCGCCGAGTTTGGTCGGATTATGGGAGACCTAAACTGGAACGAAGAGGCCCAGAGAGAACAATTGTATGAAGGCCTCTCGGATGAAATAAAAGATGCCTTGGTCACCTCCCATCCCCGATCCAATAGTCTGGATCATTTGATCAAGATCTGTCGGGAGTTGTACAACCGGATTCGCGCTCGTGCCGTGGAACGGGCCCAGCCTGGCTGTACCCAGCGACTGCCCCGCTCCGGGCCATCATCAGCCAGCACCCCCACCCTGGCTCCAGCGAATCTGACAGGCACCAACAGCGGACAGTATGGCGTGGCGCCTATGGACTTGTCGGCCATGCAGAGGACTGCTGAGAAAAATTGTATCAGACAAGAACGCATGGCCCAGGGCGAATGTCTGTATTGTGGAACTGTTGGTCACTTCCTCCGCGAATGCCCCGAACGCGCCGCCTCTCGGAACCGCCGTCTGGCTATGGCAGCCACCGTCAATACAACTGCCGAACCTGACGCTGCCGTTCCAAATGAGCAGTCGGGAAACTAGCTTTCCCATGCCAACCGGTTGGCACCGGTATGGGACGTTCCCCATTGGTTTCGTCGTTTCCCCATTTGCAATTGCCTGCTGTAGTTGGTCGAGGGGTGGAAGAATGTGAATTAGAAGGAGAGCAACTTTTTGTTGCAGCTACTCTCCGTAATGGTGACCATTCTATCCAAACTCCTGCAATGATTGACACAGGTGCAATGGGCTTTACATTTATCGACGAAAACTTTGTACACCAACACAAATTTCCCCGCTATAGACTAAACCCTCTCTGAGATCTCGAAGTAATCGATGGACGACCCATCGAATCCGGCCAAATCACCCATCTCACCAAGTTTTCCTGTCAAATACAGGATCACACCGAAATGTTACCCGCTTTCATCACCAAGTTAGGACATTTCTCGCTGGTTCTCGAGATTCCTTGGCTCCGAAGACATGCCGTCATTACCGATTTTGTCAGTAATTCGGTCCGATTTCAGTGCCCCGACCACCAAAATCCACCGGCGGCACCTCGAGTGGCATTACAGACAATAGGCGTGGCGCCAAAGATGACAAACATGGCAACAGAAACCCCGAAAGGAAATACAACGCCACGTACGGGCGTGGCACCGAAGCCACCGGACGTGGCATCGAACCTCGAATCTAAGTCTCCTGCGATTTGCGTAATCTCTTCGGCTTCCTTGAAGAAACTAATCCGACGAAAGGAATCGGTGCAAATCTTTGCTATGAGCTTGTACGACATCAACAAAGCTCTTGAAACGCCTACACCGAACCCGCAAGATACTGAGCAGGCAGAGCCTCCAGACTATGAGCGATTGAAATCCCTAATCCCTCCCGAATATCACTCGTTCCTTCCCCTGTTCTGCGAATCCATTGCAAATAAGTTACCTCCACACCGCCCCTACGAC
>Ga0307508_10004305_pt1 | contig 13951 bp, 15 predicted proteins | sample 9_EM_MG_FD_203089 | JGI IMG/M metagenome (GOLD analysis project Ga0307508, IMG submission 203089) | Populus trichocarpa ectomycorrhiza microbial communities from riparian zone in the Pacific Northwest, United States - 9_EM | ecosystem: Host-associated > Plants > Roots > Unclassified | place... | reverse complement strand
CGGACCCAGTACTGAACCCAGGCGACAAAGTCTGGCTACGACGAAAACACATCCGGACAACCCGACCATCGAACAAACTGGACCACAAGCAGATAGGCCCGTACACCATCCTGGAGAAAGTAGGCTCCCGCACCTATAAGTTGGACCTACCGGCCACTGTCAAAATCCACCCAGTCTTCCACATCAGCCTCCTCGAACCCACAGCCAGCACCAAACCTATCCCAGGACATCACCAACCGCCACCACCTCCCGTAGTCATCCAAGAACAGCAATAGTGGGAAGTAGAAAAGATCCTCGACTCCCAACGCCATAGAAACCAGATCCAGTATCGAGTCAAGTGGACTGGTTTCCACGACCCCGATCGCACCTGGTACCGCGCCCGCAATTTCGAAAACTCTCCCGATCTCGTCCAGCAGTTCCACAGGGACTACCCCGAGAAGCCCGCCCCCCAAAAGTAAGAAAAATGTCCACCACCGCTACGGTCGACACCAACAAAGGCTGGACCTTCGCCGGCCACAGCCGCACCTCCGAGTTTCCCACCACGACCCCCGCCGATAACGAACAAACCAAACCAACCAACGATTGGGACCTTGCCGCCCAAGCCACGACCATGGACGGCTGGAACGTCCCCCCGGCTCCCTCACCACCACTGTCCGCTGTGGGACAGCCCTGCGCCAATGACCATGTCTCCCTACACTGGACCGCCTGCTACGATGATTACTGTGGCGCTCACCACCAGATGAAAGGTGACAACTAATACCCGCAATGAGGAAATGACCGCCGCTGGTGCAACCACCGGCCCTGCAGCTGTCCCCACACCCATCCATTCGAATTAGCGGAGGTAATCCGCAACCAACACCTCAACCCATGCAAAGCCTGTGCGGACTGGCAGAAGGGAAAGTGGGTCTGCCCTGACTGCCAGTTCCTAGTGAACATGGAAAACCACCACCTCCGCTGCAGCGCGTCAGCCCTGCGGAACCCCCTGGCCGACATCACGACCCCTCAAGAGGATCAAGAGAACATTGCACCCCCGGGAGAGGTTGCTGCCAATGACGAGGCCCATGCAGCTACCACAGCAGCCCTCCGAAACGAACAAATATCTTTGCTACATGACATCGTAACCATGCTCCACCACACTACTACCAGAGATGCACGCCGCAACCACGTTGTACACCGGACGCTCGCCCAGCGGATGAACGAATTCCACAACGCGGACCAACAGTAACTCCAGCAGATGGCCAACACCCTGGGGGCCATCATCACCGAACAGCAGCGAATGAACGAACAACTCCAAGCCCAGCAGCAGGGGAGCCCGGCTGTACGCATCTACCGTACCCCCATCTGTCGCCGTACCGCGCCTACCCGACATGACCTCGCCGGAGCTTCGGTCTGGACAGGGGACGTACTGTCACGAATCTCGCGCGGCAGGCTCGTAAGCGCCGCGGCCCGGGCCGCCGTCACCCTTGTCGCCCTGTGGCTTGCCTCATCACTGCTGCCGCAGCCACGGTCATCCTCCGCACTTAGGCGCCTCGACCGATCTCAGCCATATCGCGCCGGTAGCCATATTCCCCGACCGCCAGCCGGTCTAGACCTCTCTCCTTTGTTTCCTCTATGTTGCCTACGCGTACTTCTCGTCTTTACCGTTTCCTGTTGATAGTGCTTGCGCGTCCTTCTCCTGTCTTCTTACGTATGTTCTTTCTCTTTGATTATGCTTGCGCGACCTTCTTCTCTTTCTGTACTGTTCTTGCTTGCGTGTCCTTTCTCCTGTTGCCGCGAGTAGAGTGGTGGCCGCGTGGCGGCTGAGTGCGATCATGTGTTTCCTTGGGCGCGACGATTGAGTCATGATGGTGGAACTGTGTCAGTTTTGCGGGCAAGCTGTGATTCCACAGAGGGAAGGAAAAGTATAAAGGAAGGGCGCGGTAGCTAGTCTGGAGATTCTTCTCCACGCAATCTATTATCCTTCACTCCACCGCAAAATTTTCATTCGCCGCCAAACAACTTTTTATTCCCACCACCGATTTCGCTGGAAATACCCTCTGGAGCTTCATAACTTCACGCTGCTTCCATCTACGAACTCGACGGTCCTCCCCTACTTCTTTGTTGTTGCTGCCTGCCCGAACTCGCTCCGCGTTGCGGTCGCCCGGTTAGCGAACAACATCCACCCCGCACCAAGAAGTGGACACCTGTCCGTGAAAACTCTGCATCACCATGGCAACGAGCCCTCCCACAACAACAACAAACCTGCCCGCCTTCGGAGCCGGGACAATGGGACCACCACGACCCCCCACTGCACCTGCAATCCCACACCCAAACATCCCCCAAATGCCTGAATTCGACCCCAAAAGAGACTATGCTCCGGAATGGGACCACGACACGGACACCCTCGCGAGCTTCCTCACGTGGAAGTCGGCCGCCCACCATAACCAACAAACCAAACACCTCATCGACACAGTACTGGGACCCATTTGCCAGTTCGTCCACGAAGAAATGAAACACCAACTCTCCAACCAGTCAACCACGGTCAGGATCCCAGGTCTCCAAGACATCAAGAACCGGGAGGAGGAAACACAGAAACAAATCCGCACCCTGACCAACACCGTTAACGAGCTCACCAAACAAGTCGCCATCCTATCTGCACACCCCACCCCCACCGCCGCCCCTGCAGCTCCTAGGGCTATACTGGCACCACCACAACAACGCCCGAAGCCACCCGCCACCAAGAGGCCCACCCCGCCAACCGCACCAACCTGTCCACAGGTAGCGGAGAAGCAGCCAGGGGAGTTTACGGAGGTCAGGAGCAAGACGAAGGCCAGGAAGGAGACGGTCCTCCCAAAGCCTTATCCGACAGTGGACAGGCTGATAATCTTCAGCCTCACAACCACACCCAACGACCGCAAGGAAGCTGCCGACCGGGCACTCCAAGTAGTCAACAAAGTCATCACTACCCATACCGACATCGAACACCCACCCCTTATCCTGGCAAACATCACTGCCACCAACAACCTCGTCTTTACAGTTGCTCCTCAATACTTGAGCACCAGCTACGAACCATACTTGGGCATCCTCGAGGAAGCCCTACAAGAATTCCCAATCACCTCGTCCAGGATCAGCCAACGATGGACCCGCTTCATCGTCAACAGCATCCCCACCGCTGCCACCCCCGAAACCGTCCGTACAGAAATCGAGACCAACTACCCTGCCCTCTGAATGGGACAAACACCATGATGGCTCACCAGCCCTGAACGCCGCCAGGGCAAGGAGGCTTCCTCCATGATCGTCACCTTTATCGGGGAGATGACCAAGAAGTCCCTCGGTGCTACCAGCCTCGCAATGTTCAACCGAGAATGCACCATTGCCGAATACATCACATTCGGCCCCTCCACCCAATGCAACAAATGCCAGACCTTTGGGCACCCAACACAGCGCTGCACTGCCAGCAACTACACCTGTGCTGTGTGCGCCCAGCCCCACCCCACGAAGAATCACCCATGTGCGATCGCGAACTGCAGAGCAGGATACTCATGCAACCACCCACCAATCCGCTGCTCCAACTGCCACCAACCACATAAAGCTAGTGACCGAAACTGCCCCACCTACGTCAAAATCACACTGGGAATGCGGCGTGACAACACCGCCCCCACGGATACGATAATGGCTGTCTAGAGGGCCCCCAGAAGGTATTGGTACTGCACTACTTCCTTTACCGACCGTTCACACAACAACAAGTCATTTTCTCACGATGTATCTACAAACTGCTGGGACTCTGGGCCGAGGGAGGAGGACCTTTGTCAGGAGCCATCTCCGTACGGTCACACTTTGTTACGGGTTTTGTTTTTGTTTTGCTTGTGCGTTTTTCTTTTTCCTTTTCTTTTTCCTTTTCTTTCGGCGGTACCAGGGAAAGATGGGAGCCCCATGGGGGTGGTACGGCGAGGAGGAGTGCATAAGACCTGTAGAGTCACGCACATTAGAACGAAATCGAATATTATCTCTCTCCACAGACCTACCTCTCTCTACCCGTGAAACCGGTGCTGCGACCACCAACCCCCAGACGAACAACGAGCCCACTCAAGGCGTGTGAGAGGACCGCGACAAGACCACGCCGGGCGTGACGGATACCGCGAGAACAACGAGCCCACGCAAGGCATGTGAGAGGACTGCGACGAGACAACGCCGGGCGTGACAGATACCGCGAGAACAACGAGCCCATGCAAGGCGTGTGAGAAGACCGCGACGAGACCACGCTGGGCGTGATGGATACCGCGAGAACAACGAGCCCACGCAAGGCATGTGAGAGGACCGCGCCGAGACCACGCCGGGCATGACGGATACCGCGAGAACGACGAGCAGTGTTTGAGTACGCCGGAAGTGTGAGTATGAGCGGCGCGTGAGTACGGCGGAAGTGTGAGTACGAGCGGCGCGTGAGTACGCCGGAAGTGTGAGTACGAGTGGCGCGTGAGTATGCCGGAAGTGTGACTACGAGCGGCGCGTGAGTACGCCGAAAGTGTGAACACACAGGGAAGTGTGAATACACCGGAAGTGCGAGCAGGAGCGCCCTCTCCCAAGGAAGTCTACGTTGCCTGTCGAGCCCCCACGGAGTAGTCAAGGCAGGATCTTGACAGGTATGGAAATATCACGACCTCCCCACTGATATTGTGTCAGACCGCGACTCCAGGTTTACACATCTGAGACCTGGAAAGAGTTCCTACGACTCTCGGGAATCTGTCCCCGAATGTCAACCACATTCCATCCACAGACTGACGGCCAGATGTAGCGGCTCAACCAGACCATCGAAGCCTACCTCCGAGCGTTTGTCAGCAAGGAACAAGACGACTGGGTATGCCTGCTACCGATGGCCGAGTTCGCCTACAACAACTAGACCACCACGGGAAATGGTATGTCTCTATTTTACGCTAATTATGGCTTCCACCCGGCAGCAATGAACCCTGCATCAATGGAACCTCTCAACCCGGCAAGCCAGGTCTACGTCCACTGGATGCACACCGTGCACGATGAATCCCAGAAAGGGCTAGAAGAGGCACAGGAGTGAATGCGCCGATACACCGACCCGACGCGAAAAGAACCCCTAGCATACCAAGTCGGAAACTTGGTGATGCTCAATGGCCATAACATCAAAACGCGCCACCCATCGAGGAAGCTGGACCACAAGAATCATGGTCCCTTCCAGATCGAGAAAGTCGTTTGCCCGCTAGCCGTTCGCCTCACGCTGCCTCGGAAATGGAAGATACACAACGTCTTCCACGTCTCGCTGCTCGAACCTTACCGAACCAGCGAACACCGAGCTCCGCCGGATCCTTCAAAAGTACTCCGGGAAGTGGATGACATCGAACAATTGGAGGAATACGATGTCGCGGAAGTTATATCCTCAGTCGAACACAGCCGGGGAAATAACAAGCGAATTCTCTACCTCGTCAAATGGCTCGACTATCCAGAATGCAAGGATTGGACGGAAGAACCTTTCGACAACTTCTCAGTAGGTGGCTTGGAGAAACTCCGGGAGTTTCACCGACGAAATCCAGACGTGCCAAGGGACTACTGGCTTACCGAAGGCTAAAACCAGTTCCACCGAGGATCTGGCGGTAGTGGGCTCAAGGGGCGGAGGACTTCAGTACCAAAGCAGTACGAACCAACAAAAAGACCTGCTTCTCAGGCAACCACGAGAAACCGCTGACCGAGCGTCCGACGAAAAAAACCCAAAACAACCCGATGAACTCGACATACTACTGTACGGTCATATTCCCCTTCCCCGAAAAGGAACCGGTGACAGAGCAAGCACGACTGTCACCCGATCCCCGAATAAGGTGCGGTCAATCCTACCTACACTGTAGAGCCCGAGATCAGGCCCAGTCACTTTCGGGATACCGGACCAGCCACGAAGGATACCATGCCTCTGCCGATCCTCTGCGACCTTTGTCGACCCCGGAACTGTCAAGTACGGGAGGCAGTTATATAGCGAATGCGTGACGTGATCAAAGTTCATCAAACAATAGTATGAGTATGCACCAGCCTACTCAGAGGGCCCAGACATTCCGACGGATTACAGAGTCATGTCCTGATCCGGTGTCTGGGAGGGCTGTAGGGGTGGAGGCCTACAGTCACAGTAAAGTGGCACTGCAAGTCACAAACAGATACATCTACGGAAAGTTACTCTGCGAAAGAACAAACCGAAAGAGATGGGCTACCTAGATAGAAAGAACCGTGTTAGCACTCAGGACGAGGCTAAGGGAGAGGGGAGGTAGTGTTACACTTGAAATATCTCGAGTACGTAGATAAGCTAGAGAGAGGTACGAAAGGATGACGGAATGCACCCAGAGAGTCTAGGAGGGAGATAAGGTCCAGAGATGAGCTTACGGCCGAGGCGGACCTAAGAGACATATCTCCGGAGGTGAGGGGAAGATTGAAACGGCGAGATGCTTGGGCTATGACCCCTCCCCCGAAAGGAGGGGATGTCACGTCACCTGCTGATGGCGCGCGGACCGCCAGACTTGGGCTATGACCCCTCCCCCGAACGCAGGGGATGCCACGTCGCCCGCTGATGGCGCACGGAAGAGAGTCCGGTAGGAAAGCACCCCGCCCACTTGCATGAAACCTCATCTCCCCTTATCTACACCCTACCAGGGCCAATGGGTCGCCCACGAGGACCATGCACCTCAGGGGAATCCAAGTCCGAGTCACCATGTCTCACGATAGCTTCACTCAAATATAAAGAATGAGGTTTTCCGCCCCGACGGACGGAAAATCAGCTGGAACATTCTCACCAACACTGCAACCGAACCCACACACAAGATCTAAGATTATTCCGCTGTGAATTATCGAAAGTAGCCTGATTACCAGTGATTCTCTTTACACTCCGGTTACGATAAAACCCCAGTGTTACATGGTGCACCAAACCTGGATCTCGGAAAACCTTCAGAATTCAGTGGGAGCATCGGGAGCTGTGAGCCCCAAGTACCATTAAGATCGTGAAGCAACGTCGAGAACGTCAAGGACAACAGCAAGAAGGAGTTGATCGTTCCCCCATTTTGGAAAAGGAAGTCCTGTCATCCCCCACTCGTCCCCCGTCACCCCCCCGCTCGCCCCTGTCATCCCCCCCACTCACCCCCTCACCAGGTTCTCATTGTCGTCTTTGATAAAGAAAATGACTGAATCATGGCATCGTAACCTTGGGATCACGAATCTCCTCCGATTGACATCTCGAGACTCTGGGAAGAGTTTGAAGATACCAACCGCATTCTCTATCGTCGTCACCGAGAAATCGAAGGAACTCCTCATCGTCCCGTTCAGAGCACCACTTACAGCCAATCGTGGGCAGACCTCGTACACAACCATCAGCTTACCTTCCTTCGACACCAATCACATGCTGGTTCCTCGTCATTGTCGTCATCTGAAATCGAGTCCATTCCTTCGTTGAACGGCATGTCCATGGCTGCCAACGGGATTGGGAGATTCCCCAGTCGAACCATGAAGATCGATGTTGGAATCTACAATGGAAATGTGGACATCGGCGACTTCCTCAGAGCTATCGACTTCAAGGTAGCTACAGAAGGGAAAGGATACACAGAAGAGGAAGCACCTCAGGCCCGTTGGGTTCTTCTCACTATGCGAGTATCTACGGAGGTCCACGAGTATATCAACAGTCTGCCGTTTGATATTCAGGATGACTACGATACCCTCAAGAAGGCTCTGAAGGAGCAATACACCAACCAGGATGTTGATTTGGATGCCCTCGGAATGGAGATTCGTGTCTGTGCCAGCGCCCGGAGGAGAGCCTGAGGGACTACATAAGGGGTAGCGAGAAACAGGTCCATTCTAAAGAGGGGAGCACCAGACACTTATACAAGTGTCCATGTGCTAGCGCTAGTATGTGACTGTCTATCTACAGAAGCCCTTAGGGCAGCCATCTGCTAAGTCCCACAAACTCTAGAAGCTATGCTAGCGGCCATGCTAGCCACTCGAGACGTGGCGTCCACGACGCCCGCAATCCTCCTCCTACAACAACTTCCCTCTCACTAAAACAAGCGCTGCCCCTAAACAAAAAAACAAAAAAAAACAAAACAACAACAAAACAAAACAAAAAAAACAACGACAAACCCAGCTTATAACAATAACCCTGAATATAACAAAGTGTACTCCAACACAACCGAAAACAGCAAAATATACCCGGCCCACCACACATCGCCTACACCTCCTGTCACTCCCGCTCCATCCACTGGTAGACTTGTAGGCCATTCGCAGTGTGGTATTCACCCAGCAACTCATTGCTGCTGCCTCTCAGATTCGCTAGCGGTTCCCACGTAGGGTCAATGTAGCCGACCCATTTGACCAGATATTCGAGATCTCGAATCATGGTGCCTCTGTGCTTGCAGATCGACTCAACCTCATACTCAACGGTAGCAGTGGAGCGTAGCGGTGGTGGGGGTGGGTGTTCATGGGTTTTGTCTACCTTCGACAGTTTCAGGCGTGTGACGTTTAATACTGGGTGTAAGCACCAGTGCGCTGGGATGTTGAGAACGAATGCATTCTCACCGGCAGACTTCAGGATCATAAACGGACCAGCGTATGGATGTTGAAACTTTCGCGAGTTGACGTTGTCGTTGGCAGTGGAATTGATATTGGCGTAGCCGACTGGCAGCAAACAGGTGTCCAGGAATACCGAATTGCCTACCCGAAACAGGTGCCCATGGCGATACTCATTCGCTTGCTATACCAATGTCATCTGGGTTTCTTCCATTCGCTCTCAAAGCATTCGTACGATCTTGATGAGGCGTTCTGCATATTCCGTTCCCGGTCTCGATATCGGCGTCCGTGGTCCTGGTGCCAACAGATCTAGTGGAAGTCTCAGAATGTATCCAATATCTGCTTCGAACGGCGACATGCCTATAGCCTTATGCTTTGCCACATTGTAGGTAAACTCCACCAGTGGCAACAAACGGCTCCGCTGCTCGTGGGATTTGAGTTGCGCTATATATACCTTCAAAAACGTTTTCAGAGTGGCATTCGCCTTTTCCGCCTGGCCGTCCGATTGCGGATGGTATGCCGTAGATGTAATGGCAGGGTCCGGCAGGGCTCCAGGTAGTGGCGGGCGGGTGGTACGGTGCGGCGGCGGGCGAGCGGTAGAGCATGGCAGCGGGCAAGAGGTAGAGTACGGCAGCGTGCGAGCGGTAGAGCACGGCGGCGGACGGGCGACAGGCGAGCGGAGGAGCACGGCGGCAGGCGAGCGGTGGAGGAGGACGAGGACAGGACAGAGACGAGGACAGAGTTAAGGACAGAGACGAGGACAGGGTCAAGGATGGAGACAAGGATGGAGACAAGGACGGAGACAAGGACGGAGGCAAGAACGGAGATGAGGACAAGGACAAGGAGACAAGGACACGGTGACGGTATAAACAAGTTGTTGCGTACAGATCTATGGTGGGCGGTGGCCCTCGTTATATATACGAACTTCCCTCCACGAGCAAAGAACGACACGAGCAAACATTGACACGAGCAAACACCGACACAAGCAAACACCGACATGAGCAAACACCAACATGAGCAAACACCGACACGAGCAAACACCGACACGTTTCACGTTCCGCACATTCTCGCATTCCAGCACTTCCCGTTGTTCTAGAACATTCTGTTTCCGAATCCTTTCGTGGCGGCACCCTGTTTCCCCACTTCCGTAGTCCTGCAACGTCAGAGTTGCATGTGATTCCAATGCCGTAACAGTAGACATCCGAAGCCTGATTCTGAGTTGTGAACACAACGATTGCCAGAAGCCGGAGGTTAACCGGGTATCCCGGTCGGACACAATCGATACAGGTAGCCCCCATGACCGTACATAACCGTCGATGAATGCTGTCGCAAATTTCTTTACGGTGAGATCGGCTTCTTTAACAGGAATCCACCGTGCTCGCTTCGTTAGGGGATCGATAATTGTCGCTACTGCATCGTGGCCGGCTTCCGATGTTGGCAACTTGGTGACAAAATCGATATTTACTCGTTCCGCCCGTTGGAGTGGAATCGATAGCGGCTGTAGAAGTCCATACGGCCTGGCATTCTTGTGTTTGATTTGGTGGCATACGTCACATCCGGCAATCCATTCTGCGATTGAATCTGTCAACTTTGGCAAGTAGTACCATGAAACGACCGCTGCTTCTGTCTTTACGATACCGCGATGTCCACCACCCAGAATAGCATCATGTGCTTCCCGAACCACGTCTGCTCTCATGGACTTCGTAATACACAGCTTTCCGCCTGACGGCTTATGGAACAGAAGGCCTTCTTCGAGTATATATGACTTTGCTTGTTCCTGAATACGACGAGTCTGTTTCGAGTTTGCCTTTTTGTTCTCCTTTTCGTCGGTATTGCTCAGATATTGTAGAACGGGGCCAAAAATCGCGTCTTCTGCGTAGCCATTTTGCACATTGTTGAGCCACTCGGTTGAGGCTGATACACGCATCTCGACGATGTTGAGGTGCTGCGGATTGGCTTTTGGCTGCTCGACTTCTGACTGCCCTCCCTGAGTGTAGGCAATCCAGCTGATTGCGTCTGCCACCACGTTCGCCACTCCAGGAAAGTACTTTACCTCGTAATCGTGATGTTGGAGCCTGTCAAGGTGACGCCACTGACGGCTTGTCAGCTTATTCTGTGCCAGAATATGTTGCAAGGACGTGTGATCCGTATAAATGGTGGTGCGTTTTCGACCGTGGACATAGCAGGCCCAATGCTTCAAGTTTGCGCTGATCGCAAGAAGTTCACGGTCATATGCTGGATATCTCGACTCAACTGCGTAAAGCTTCCTTGAGAAATATCCCAGTGGCCACTCTACCAATCTTCCTTCAAACAGCTGTTTTTGAGTCAAAACACCTCCGATAGCCGTGTCCAAGGCATCGGTTCGTAGGATGAAATCGCCTTCCGGATCCAGCGTTGCCAGGACCAGTGCAGATATCAGTGCCTGCTTGAGGTCTCCGAACAGCTCCCCGTGTCGACTGGTCCACATGTAGTCGTTCCTGGGCTTTGCGGCGAGGTCATATAGCAGATGGGCCCAGTGAGCGAATTTCGGAACAAATTTCCTATAGTAACCTGCTAAACCGAGGAAACTGCGAAGTTCCGTAGGCGTCCTGGGCATTGGCCAATCTCGTACTGCTCTGACCTTCTTCTCCTTGGTGTGAATACCGTGTTTATTCACTCAGAAACCGACGAACGACATTTCCAGAGTACCAAACACGCATTTGGCCTCACTTAGATGCAAATGTACATTCCGTAAAGCTTGCAGCACCCCTTCCACATGTGCCTTATGTTCTGCTAGCGTTCCTGAAAAGATGAGCATGTCGTCGAGGTATACGATTGCGTTTCGGCGGTGTGGATGTAATATCTTGTGCATCATATGCATGAAAGCGGCTGGCACGTTTGCAAGTCCAAACGGAATAACCTTATACTCGTAGAATCCGTCCGGCACAATGAATGTGGTCTTGTAGCAGTCATCTGAATGTACCTGTACCTGGTGGTATCTGCTAGCCAAGTCCAGTTTGGTGAAAACCCGTGCTCCGTGAAGCTTATCCAGCAAATCCTCAATGTACGGCAAAGGGTACTGGTCATTAGCTGTTATTACATTGAATCGACGGTAATCGACACACATTCGGAGCGTGGCGTCTGGCTTTTTCACAAAGATTATTGGTGCTGCATAACGTGAATGTGAGTACGTCACCCACCCGTTTGCAAGCAACTTCTTAATCTGTACCTCGAATTCCTTCCTCTCAGACTGTGTCATTCGGTACGGCTGGTGGTGTGGAATTTTTGCTGTCGGATCGGTATGGATACGGAAATCATGATCTCCTGGTGGTGGAACGCCACGTGGTGGCTGAAAGAGATCGTCAAAGTCCTGATGGATTTGGACTCTCCACTTTCCCAGATCCGCCAAAACAGATTCATCCTCACCGAATTCCTTGCCCACCTGTCGTTCACAGATATTGATCACAAATATCCTGTCGCCACTGGATTTTGTCATTGCCCATCATGTTTCGTTTGCGGAAATCAGGTTGATGGATGCCGCTTGAGCTACCGCTTCACAGTGGTTGCGAACTTCCCAGTAGCGGCCCTGGTGAGGTCGAAGTCCTTTTAAGGAAAGCCTGGGAACGAATGCCTGTCGTCCATCCGTTAGCAATGACCAATCGGCATCCAACAGGTGTAAAACGTTGTCTGAATCCACCAGATGGTGTGTCTTCGAGTGCCAATTTTTTCCAATAATAATGTCGTAGGCACCCTAAGATCAAATACAGTGTACCAACCGGTAACATCTGCGTAATTCCCAGTGATGCCGCGTATCCATCCATTAAGCCAAACTTGGCTCCTATCTTCGAGGGGATGTTTGGTTCCGGCTGTGATAATTGACATGCGTCCAGCATGTCGAAAGGGTAAACGGAGCTGTTTTGCGAATGCGGTATCGATATAACAGTGTGACGCACCAGGGTCCATTAGGGTGTAGGCTGAGCGAGTTTTGGCATCAGAGGTTTGGACTTTAGCGTAAAAACCTAACAAATCACTTTTATCAATAATGTCTTTCCATATAACATTAAGGTTTGTTAAATAAAGTCTTGCTCCCTCCCGTTCCCTAGTTGGAGGATGCTCTGTTACTTCTCTCTTGTCTGGCCAACCTCCTTTGATGTATGCACCAGACTTTGCCTCCGGATTGTCAACATTGTCAAGATGCTTGACTGGGATTCGCCAATTGGGTTGGCTGGCGTAGTACTGTGACTGCTATGTGGGTGGTGGATGTTGGGTTGGTTGATACTTCTGGGGTCCGTCACGCCCTCCATGGCGTCCTTCTCGAGGCTTGAATCGCGATTGTATCGTTCCATCGACAATTGTATTTACTTCGTTATTTTCGGTTGGGTTCAGAACTGGGACGGCAGTTCCGGATGGCATCGGCTGAAATGGGAAAGTGGGTGCGGTGACAATATCCATCATACCGGATAGTGTCATCTGGCTGCCATTGCCGAGGATGGCCATGAGGCGTGCCTGCTGGGATATATCGTTTTGCGTTGCTTCCGGCAGCTTGATCAGGTATTCCTCCCAGAGTGGGTTGTCACTGGTAATGGTGAACGACCCGCCCAGAATGGTGATCAGTTCCAACACTCACTGGTTGAACGACAAAACCAGCGGGTGGCTGAACTTCAACGCATACCATATGCAGCGGATTACCGAGATAGCCCGTTCCGGAACGTACTGGCACTTGAAGAGGACCTTCATGGCATCCCATGTGATATTGTGATTGTATTCCCTCGGAGGAATAGCGTCCACACCCTGTTTCTTCATGCTGTTCTCGAACCAGTGGAACACCTTGGCTGTGAGAAAATGCCAGAAGGTGTCGATCTTCTGGTTGTCTTCGGATGCCCCTTGACAGACTGCTCCACCCTGTCGAACGAAGTGCTGAACATCTTCAAGATATTGAGTGACCACCTCCAGCATCAGGAAAAAAAAATTCTGCGTTATGTGCGTGTACTGGCATCCAACGCATAGAACGGTTACAGCGCTACCTCCCACTTGTAAACGATGGGGCGCTGCATGGTAAGCGTTGCAACGTTAGATCTGCGTGTGGGAGACTGGATGCCCCATCTTCGTTTGCACGCCGACGTGCGTTAATCAGCGCTAACTCCCTACTGCGAACGATTTTTTCAACGTGTAGACGATACTCGTGGCGTGGCGACGACGATTCCCACCATCTTCCTTTACACGCAGAGGTCCGTAAATCAGCGCTAACTCGCTACTGCGAATGATTTTTTCAACGTGTAGACGATACTCGTGGCGTGGTGATGACGATTCCCTGTCACGGCGTAGGTCCCGGCGCTCGATTTGGGTTTGGTTGTTTGATTTCGTTGTTGATGCCGGCACCTCGCTCCGGATGTCTCGATCTTGGAAAGAGTGTCGTCACCTCGCTCCGGATGTCTCG